>Ga0209091_10000708_pt1 | contig 31255 bp, 34 predicted proteins | sample ArcticOcean_MG_C_6_FD_187438 | JGI IMG/M metagenome (GOLD analysis project Ga0209091, IMG submission 187438) | Marine microbial communities from western Arctic Ocean - ArcticOcean_MG_CB8_128 (SPAdes) (version 2) | ecosystem: Environmental > Aquatic > Marine > Oceanic | place: Arctic Ocean...
GCGATAGCACCTTGGTTGTGGCTTTTGTTTGGCGCCTGGATGATGGCCATTCAGTATGTTGATTATCCAATGGACAATAATGGCGTGAGTTTTCGGAAAATGAGACGTAGTTTGAGCCAGCAGCGTCTGTTACACCTAGGGTTCGGTGGCGGTGTGTCTCTTTTGTTAATGGTTCCGTTAGTCAATTTCTTCGCTATGCCAATTGCAGTGGCCGGTGCCACAGCGCTCTATGTGGGTGAGCACGAGGCGCTAGGTATAGTTGAGCAGTAGACCAACCCACACACTCAAAGCTGCCCATTGGTTATTAATGAAGGCCTTAAAGTAGTTGGTTTTAATCCTGCTACGGCCTAAGCGTTGTTGGTATATAAATAGCCCTGCCATCACAGCCAGGCCCAAGTAGAAAGGGCTGTTAAGGTGATTGATTTGACCAACAGTAAATAATAAACCAACACACGCCATCTGAAACGCTGCAATAATCGCTAGATCCCAACTACCAAAAAGCACCGCAGTGGATCTTACGCCAATTTTTACATCATCCTCCCTGTCCACCATGGCGTAATAAGTGTCGTAGGCAATAGTCATGCATACCGCAGCAGTGAAAGTTAGCCATGCTGATAGGCCCGTAGAGCCAGTTTGGGCAGTAAATCCCATAGGTATGGCCATAGCAAATGCCGCGCCCAATGCTGCTTGAGGCCAATGGGTATAGCGTTTCATAAACGGGTAAGCAGTGGCTAGCACAAGAGCTGATATAGAAAGGAAGACAGTATAACCATTAGTAAATAGCACTAATATGAAAGCCGCTAAGCATAGGCCAAAAAACAACACCAAGGCTTCTTTAGGACTAACCAGCCCTGTTGCCAATGGCCTTTGTTTAGTCCGTTCAACATAGCCATCAACTTTACGATCGGCGTAATCATTAATTACGCAGCCAGCGGCCCTCATCAGATAAACACCAACTACAAATATAACTAATACATCAAGTTTTGGAACACCTTCAGCAGCTAACCAAAGGCCCCATAAGGTGGGCCACAGGAGCAGGTAAGTGCCCACTGGCCGGTCCAAGCGCATAAGACTTTTAAAATGGGGCCAGCGAGAAAGAAGCGCAATCACAATAATGGTTCAACTTGTAGCAAAGTGACCATGCTACCATATACGCCTTTACAGTCGCTGCCCAAAGTCATCATCATGTCAACAAAAACACATAAGCTGTTGTTACTCTGCACGGGTAATACCTGTAGGTCACAAATGGCCCATGCCATGTCGCAACAATGGTGCCAGTCACATGGTCTAAGTTTTGAAATTGAGTCCCGCGGTATTCGAGCAAAGCCAGGTGATCCTACAACAGTAGAAGTTCTTATGGTGCTCTCCCAAGCCAACATTAATTGGCAAGGCACCAGTGAGCAGCTATCAATTGCAGACTTAAAGTGGGCAGATGACGTGTGGGGGATGACCCAGGAACACCTTGATTATGCGGAGCAGTTAGGCAGCGAATTGAACCTAGGCAGCCAACCCCGTTACCAATTACTCGCTGGTACACATGAACTTGTAGATCCATTAAACTGCGGTCTTGCTGCCTATGAACAGCTGTTTTTCGCCTTACAAAAACTGCTCCCTAACCGTCTTGGGGCAATATAGACGCCATCGGTGGCATAAACACCTCCGTAACTAAAATGCCTTTATCATCCAAATAAAATACTGACCGTCGCGCCCAATGTTGTTGTTGGCAATTACTTTGCTTAAGGCAGGTCACTTCTAATGCCCCACGAACCATATTTGGGTGTTTAAATAACAAAGCGCCTAACGGCCTGGTGCCGATGTCTTTAAATTGTCGTAATCTACCCGTTAGGGTGCTGTGGGGTATGATGCTTCGAGCACAAACCCACACTTGGCCGTGACAAAGTAACTCAACTTCGCGGATAATAGCTTTTTGACGCGGTTTAAGACGCAGTGCTTGGGCCTCTGATTGGCTGGGGATGCCCCACTGATTACTGACAACGCGGACTACAAAATGGCCATCACTTGCATAGATAAGGCGCTGTGTTAAAGAGCCTTTATCCTGCAGCCAAGTTTGCCAGTGTCTAGGTATTCTGTGACACAATGGACGCCTGTAACTGCGCCAAGTGCATGGGTAAGACTTTTGTGAATGAACCAGAGAAATGGGCACAGTAAGCTCATCGATTATGCGAAAAATAAAGGAACCATTGTATCAATAAGTTTAGCCCTAAGACACTATCACGAGGCCACCAAGAAGTGATTAAAATCACTCGCCAGTGGCTTGACCAAATGGTGGTGGGTTTAAACCTATGCCCATTTTCCCATAGTGTGGTTGTGCAGGATCAAGTTCACTATGCTATTTGTGATGGAACTGACGACCCACAGTTAAAACAGTTTTATGTGATGGAATTACGGCGCTTGCTGGATGCTGATGAAAACAGCATCGCCACTAGCTTGCTAATGTTTTCTCAGGGACTACAAGTATTTGATGATTACCTAGATGTGCTGGACTGGTTTCAGCAGTTATTGGAACAAGCAGACCTAACAGACCATATACAATTAGCATCATTCCACCCTCAATATCAATTTGAGGGCGTAGATGCTGATGACCTAAGTCACTTTACCAACCGTGCGCCTTATCCAACCATACACCTTATTCGTCAGGCACAAATGACTAAGGCACTTGCACAGGTGGTTGATCCTGAGAAAATTTACACGGATAACATTGAAACGTTGAATAAACTTGGCCGCCAACAGGTGGAATTACTTTGCCCTTGGGGTAAATAGGAATAACTTTATGAAACTACATATTCTTGCTGTTGGCGGCACCATCGACAAGGTTTATTTTGATGCCCTCAGTGACTATAAAATTGGCCCACCAGCTGTCTCTGAAATCCTACAGCGGGTTAAAGTGAATTTTGATTATGACGTCAGACAGATGATCTCAAAAGACAGTTTGGACATGACCGATGCAGATCGTCAAGAGATTCTTAACGCCGTGCAGGCTCATCCTGCAGACCATGTGATTATTACTCACGGCACAGACACTATGGTGGATACAGGGCAGGTACTAAAACAGGTGTTGGGGAAAACTATTGTCATCATAGGGGCGATGCAACCAGCCATAATGAAACTGACTGATGCCGATTTCAATTTAGGGGTGGCTGTTGCTGCAGTACAGGCGCTCCCACAGGGCGCGTACCTGTGTATGAATGGCCGCATCTATAATGTGGACCAGGTGATGAAAAATCGTGCTGAGGGTCAGTTTCAGGACCTCTAAGGGCGCACTAGATGCTAATGGTTAGCTCATTGAGGCCATAATGATCGTCTAACCATTGGCCAATGACATTATTGCCGCAAAGATGATGGGCATAATGCATATGTAAGCAACGGATTTGTTGCCAGTCCCGTAACCCACCAATGCCATAGGTATCAAATAAAGGTGCAAAACCTAAATCTTGCAGTCGCTTAACTTCCTGGGCTGAACAATTAGCCCAACGCTCAGCAACATAGGCTCGTTGACTGTCCTGATAGGCAGTCATCCACTCATCATCGACTTTTAGTTGCTGTTCTAGCCGTTTTACCAACCCAGTTGCTTCTAGCTGACTAATAGCCTTATGAAGGTCTTTAGAGCATAACCAATATAAGGTTGGGAATGGCTTGTTATCAACCAAAGGGTGCATCTTAAGCACTAGAGGGACACCATTTGGAGAACTTACAGCTACAGCTTTTAAACCTCTTGGGCTGCGGCCTAACTGTTGCTCAATGGTGGCGAGTTGTTGACGCAAGGGCATGATTATTTGGACAGATAGAGAAATACAAGTGAGGCTTGATTAGGGCACCCACGCAGAACGTGGATGCCGACAGCGTTTTATTTTAGTGGTCTAAGATTTGGCTTAAAAATAACTTAGTACGGTCATGCTGAGGGTTGTCAAAGAATTCATGAGGTGAGTTTGATTCAATGATTTCACCTTCGTCCATAAAGATAACACGATCTGCTACCTTCTTCGCGAAGCCCATTTCGTGTGTGACACACAACATGGTGATGCCTTCTTCAGCCAAAGACACCATAGTATCAAGTACTTCCTTGATCATTTCAGGGTCAAGGGCAGATGTCGGCTCGTCAAACAGCATAATGTTTGGACGCATGCATAAAGAACGGGCGATCGCCACACGTTGCTGCTGTCCACCAGAGAGCTGGCCAGGATATTTATTAGCCTGCTCAGGAATCTTAACTCGCTCAAGGAACTCCATGGCAGTAGCTTCAGCTTCAGCTTTAGGTACTTTACGTACCCAAATTGGCGCCAAAGTGCAGTTTTCTAACACCGTTAAGTGTGGGAACAAGTTAAAGTGTTGGAATACCATGCCCACTTCGCGGCGCACAGCATCGATGTTCTTAAGGTCGTTGGTAAGTTCAGTGCCATCAACAATGATGTCACCTTTCTGGTGCTCTTCCAAACGGTTAATGCAGCGAATCATAGTTGACTTGCCGGAACCAGAAGGACCACAAATAACGATTTTTTCACCCTTGCGAACTTCAAGATTAATGTTCTTTAAAACGTGGAAATCACCATACCATTTGTCCATGTTACGAATTTCAATACAGAGATCGGCAGTTGAATTACTTTGTGTTTCTGACATGTTGATAAACCCTTAAAATTAGTTGCTATCGCTTGTGGCCGGTGTTGAGCTTGTTCTCTAGGTAAAGAGAGTAGCGAGCCATACCAAAACACGAAATAAAGAAGAAAACGGCGACGAATAGGTAAACTTCAGTAGACAAGCCTAACCAGTCTGAGTCGGCGACCGATGCACGACCGATGCCTAACGGGTCTAAAAGGCCAATGACGATTACCAATGTACTGTCTTTGTACAAACCGATGAAGGTATTGACGATACCAGGAATTGAGATCTTTAACGCCTGTGGCAAAATGATGAAGCGCATGGCTTGGGGGTAGTTCAAACCTAAGGACTCTGCAGCTTCTAGCTGTCCCTTAGGTAACGCCTGTAAGCCACCACGGATTACTTCGGCCATGTAGGCTGAAGCAAACAAAGTAACCATTATGAGTACTCGCATCAATAAGTCGAAGGTGGTGCCAGGAGGCAAGAAGTAACTCAGCATAGTTGAAGCTACAAACAGTAAAGTGATCAACGGCACGCCACGAATAAACTCGATAAAGCCGATACAAAAGTACTTAATAATAGGTAAATTAGATTGACGGCCCAACGCCAGCAAAATACCCAGCGGTAAAGAGCCAACAATGCCAGTTACACCAATGGTCAGCGTGAGCATTAGGCCACCAAATAGATGGGTCCCTACTGGCTCTAGGCCCAAACCGCCGCTCAACAACCAAGCGCCAATGAAAGGGTAAGCCAAAGCAAATTTCAGCATATGCTTACGTGCAGGAATTTTATCCCATAACACTGCGGCGCCAGCAACTGCCAAAAGAATGGTTGCAAGGTTAACGCGCCAGCGCAGTTCTGCTGGATAGAAGCCATACACAAACAGATTAAAGCGTTCACCAATGAACGCTAGACAGGCACCATCTGGGGCGCAGTCTTTGCGGGTTGTACCAACATATGTGGCATCAATAAACAGCCAATTAATGGCTGATGGTAAGGCCAAGTACAAAAGGTAAATAGATACCAAGGTGACGATAGAGTTAGTGGCTGATGAAAATAAATTTTCCTTTAACCAAAAAGTAAAGCCAATGGTGTTTTTTGGTGGGGGTAGGCTAGGGTGAGTGCCCGGTGCATAGGTTTGTTTAGTCATTGTCATGTCTACCTTAACGTTCCACTAACTGCATGCGATTGTTGTACCAATTCATACCAGAGGAAATGATCAAAGAAATCGCTAAATAAATAGCCATTACAATTAACATACATTCCATTTCCCGGCCTGTCTGGTTAAGAGATATGCCACCAATGGTGGCAACAATGTCCATGTAACCAATAGCCAGGGCCAACGATGAGTTTTTAGCTAGGTTCAGATACTGGCTGGTCAGAGGTGGAATAATCACCCGCAACGCTTGTGGAATAACTACCAACTTTAAAACACGGCTGTTAGAAATGCCAAGGGCTTGGGCAGCTTCAGTTTGTCCATGGTCTATGGCAACGATACCAGCACGCACAATTTCGCCAATAAAGGCCGCCGTATAAAAAGACAAAGCTAACCAAAGGGCGATGAATTCAGGACGGACAACCATGCCACCTTTAAAGTTAAAACCTTTAAGGGCAGGTACGTCCCACTCAATAGGGCTGCCTAAAACAAAGTAGACAGCTAGAGGAAGCAGAACAATAGCTGCAATGTTAATTATCGCCACTGGGTATGCCTTGCCAGTTTCATCTTGTACTTTTTGCGCGTGGCGGCTAAACCACCAAGCAAAGGTTATACCACCAACAATAAAGGCACCCACTATCAAAAATAAAGATTGAAAATCAGGGCTGGGCATTTGAAAGCCGCGATTGTTTAAGAAAAAGGTGTCACCAAAATTATAAGAGCCTTTTGGGCGTGGTAACGAGCTTACAATGAGGCCGTGCAGCAACAGAATATGCAATAAAACCGGAACATTACGAATGTATTCAATATAAACATAGGCAATTTTTTGCGTTAACCAGTTATTAGATAAACGCATAACTCCTAGAAGAAAACCAAGAATTGTGGCCAGCACAATACCTGCAACGGCAACTAATAGGGTATTAATAAGGCCCACAATCATAGCTCTAAAGTGGCTAGAGGTGGAACTGTATTCAATTAGGTGTTGGTTGATGTCATAGCTAGCATTATCCCATAGAAAGCCAAAATTTATGTCTTTGCCAATGTTAGATAAGTTAACCACTGCATTATTAATGATGTAGGCGAAAAATGAAATGATCAGTGCGGCGGCGATAATCTGCACAATGACTGAACGGGTTTCTTTGTCATACCAAGCGCGTAATAAAGGGTTGGTACTAGATGTTGGAGTGCTCATAGAGTGAACCGTGCTACGTAGATATCAGCAATTAAGGGCAACCTGCCTACTTAACATTTGATTAGTAATCAGAGGCGTAGCAACCAAAGATTATTAAGTTCCAGATATGAACTGGGGTGCCGTAGCACCCCAGTTTAGCACTGATAAATTCGTATTAATTAACGAATTGGAGCAGCGTAAAGAACACCACCGTTATTCCACAAGTTGTTTAAACCACGTGCAATTTGTAGAGGGGTATTTGGACCCACATTACGCTCGTAGATTTCGCCGTAGTTACCACCTTGTGCAACAGCACGAGCAGCCCACTTAGCATCTAGACCTAGCATTGCGCCCATAGAACCTTCAGAACCAACCAAGCGGTTGATGCCAGGGTTGTTGCCAACGTTTGCAGCAAGGTTCATAGCGTTAGCTTGAGTGATACCCATTTCTTCAGCGTTGATCAAAGCGTTAACAACCCACTTACCAATATCATGCCACTGGTCGTCGCCATGACGTACAGCACCACCTAGTGGCTCTTTAGAGATGATCTCAGGAAGTACAACATGCAGTGAAGGATCATCGAACTTTGCACGAGTAGATGCTAAACCTGAAGCATCAGTTGTGTAAACGTCACAACGGCCAGCTACATAGTTAGTAAAGCCTTCTTCGTTAGTTTCGATAGGAACTGGCTCATAAGACATTCCATTTGCACGGAAGAAGTCAGCCAAGTTCAATTCTGTAGTCGTACCTGTTTGGATACATACAGAAGCACCGTCAAGGTCCATTGCAGAAGTTACGCCTAGTGATGCTGGAACCATAAAGCCCTGGCCATCATAGAAGTTTACTGGCAAGAAGCTAAGCTTCAAGTCAACGTCACGGCTAAGAGTTTCAGTAGTGTTACGGAACAAGATATCACCTTCACCAGAGTTCAACATGGTAAAGCGAGTCTTACCAGTAGAAGGTACAAACTTAACCTTGTCGCCATCACCTAATACGGCAGCGGCTACAGCACGGCAGAAGTCGGCATCAAAACCTTCCCAGCGGCCATCAGCATCTGGTGCAGCAAAACCGGCCAAGCCAGTAGTTACAACACACTTTAGTTCGTCAGCGGCGCGCACGTCTTCTAGAGTAGAAGCTTGGGCAGCTGTCGCAGTCATAGCTGTTAGAGCCATGCCAGTTAAAACCTTATTGATTAATTTCATAGTAAGGAGCCTCCTAAGGGCTTTGTATTTTAGTGCAGCAAAAAATAAATTATTTTATTATTGTTGTTACTGAAAGCAGTGGTTACTGAATCTCCGATATTCACTGGAGTTATAATTCACACTTCAGGAAGACGATGATAGGAAAACTTTACCCTCTTGTAAACCAATAAAATTAACACTTTGATAAAAAACGACTATATATTGACCTAAGTCGCAGATAGTTGTAAAAAAAAGTTTCCTATAGTGAATTTTGTTTCTTATATACTAATCTATACCTTGGCAAATGCTTTTCTGTCACCCACCCACCTTAGGATAATTTGTGACGTTTTGTCTGGGTAGGCTGCATAGCCAGCAGCGATGCGCTTCACTTCAGGTAATAAATGGGCGTCGCGCATCAAGTCGGCAATTCTCAAACCAATGGTGCCTGCTTGACGAGTACCAAGTACTTCACCTGGTCCTCGCAGTTGCAGATCTTTTTCTGCAATCACAAACCCGTCGTTAGATTGACGTAAAATATCTAATCGTTGGCGCCCCATTGTAGATAAAGGTGCCTGGTACATAAACAAACAATGGCTCTGGGTTTGTCCACGGCCAACCCGCCCACGCAGTTGGTGTAATTGGGCTAAGCCGAGGCGTTCGGCATTATCAATGACCATAAGGTTAGCGTTGGGTACGTCAACTCCAACCTCTACTACGGTAGTTGCCACCAAGAGTTGAATCTCACCGGCCTTAAAACGGTTCATTACATCAGCCTTTTCAACGCTGGTCAGGCGACCATGCACTAAACCTACGTTGATATTATCAAGCTGCAGGGTGAGCAGCGTTGCTGTGTCCTGCGCTGCTTCACATTGCAACACATCTGAAGTTTCTATAAGAGGGCAGATCCAGTACACCTGTTGACCGCTATTACAGGCTTGGTGGATGCGTTCGATAACATCAGCGCGTTTATTGTTGTTGATTAACACACTATTAATGGGTTTTCGGCCTGGAGGTAGCTCATCAATTACAGAATGGTCAAGATCACCGTACGCACTCATAGCAAGGGTACGAGGGATGGGAGTGGCTGTCATTACCAACTGATGAAGTCCGCTTCCCTGGGGCGCCTTTTTGACTAAACTGTGGCGTTGGGCCACGCCAAATCGGTGCTGTTCATCGATGATAACTAGGCCCAAATGTTGGTAGTGAACAGCCTCTTGAAACAGGGCGTGGGTGCCGATAACTATTTGCCCTTCACCGCTGGTAATAGCAGCGAGAGATTGACGTTTTGTTTGCGTTTTCTGTTTGCCTGTAAGAAAGGTAACAACGACACCAAGGGGCTCTAACCAATGCCTAAAGCTGTTAAGGTGCTGCTCTGCCAAAATTTCTGTTGGGGCCAGTACCGCCACTTGGCAACCATTATCAATAGCGCGACAGGCCCCTAAGGCTGCCAATACGGTTTTACCAGAACCTACATCCCCTTGCACCATTCTCACCATTGGCGTTGGCGTCTCAAGGTCGCTTGCAACTTCTTGCCACACGCGCTGTTGTGCCTTGGTGAGCTGAAACGGCAGGTTTTTAATAAGTGCTTGTTCTAAGCCTCGTTTCACTGCTAGTACAGGTGCAGGCAGTCGTTGGTTTCTTTGTTTGGCTCGACTTAAGGTGAGTTGATGAGCAATTAATTCTTCGAGCACCAGTCTCAACTTGGCTGGCGTTACTTGGTCTTGTAGCTGATTGAGATCCTGATTTAAGTGTGGGTAATGCAGTTGCTTTAAGCTTGCCACTAAACTAGGCAATTGATATCGGCTAATTAGCTGGTGTGGAAGTAGTTCATTTAGGATGAGGCTGCCTTGTTCTAGTTGATGCCACGCCATGGCAATGAGCTGCCCCATGCGAGTTAAGCTTAAGCCTTCAGTTGTGGGATAGATAGGGGTTAGCTGATCCGCCAAAGCTGGAGGCACATCATCAAACAGCACATACTCAGGGTGCACCATTTCCAAGCCCTGTGGCCCTAGTCTAATTTCTCCAAAACAACGAATATTGCGACCGTTAGTGAAACTCTTCGTTTGGTTGGCATGAAAGTGCACAAAACGCAGACCAAGGTTAGCACCATTTTGACTAATGTTGACGCGCAAGCTCACACGACGCCCTCGTTGAAGTGACGAACTAGTAATTTGCCCCTCCACTAAACAAGCAGATTTTGGGCTAAGGGCATTTAATGGGACCAGTCGGGTTCGGTCTTGATACCGAGTAGGCAGGTGGAACAACAGATCTTCAACCTTATGTAGACCTAATTTTCCTAATTTAGCAGCTACTGCTGGGCCTACGCCATTGAGTTGAGTCACTTCCATGACATTAAGGCCTTAGGTGCGGTTAAGACGAATGACGCCGGAGATTTTACGCATAGACTTAATGACTTGAGCCAAATGAACCCGGTTAAGAACTGAAATTTCCAAATTCACTACCGAAAGGCGAGCGTCTTTTTCATTCACATCAATTTTGTCCACGTTGGCATTATTCTGGGCGGCACTGGTGGCGATGCTGGCGATGATACCGCGGCTGGCAGAAACCTCGATTTCTAAACACACGTCAAAGTCTCGGTCACCAGTTTCTGCCCATACTAAGGCTAAGGTTTTATCTTTGTCCCGACCGATATCTTGAATGTTATTACAGAAGGTGCGATGAACTGCAATACCATGGCCTGCGTTAAGGTGCCCGACGATACTATCACCAGGAATGGGGCGGCAACATCGAGAATAGCGAATCATTATGCCCTCGGTACCGTGAATCTCCATAGGCCCAATACCACTTGTGTGGCCTTCTGTGTCGGAGGCGTCTCGACTCAAAGCTGAAGCGACGATGTACGCTAAACGCTTACCGGAGCCAATTTCGGCCAGTAAAGCATCTAAGTCAGGCAGCTTATGCCTGGCAATGTAGTCTTCCAATTGGGCTGAATCTATGGCTTCCAAATTTAAAGAACTGCTGCCCAATTCTTGATTTAGTAAACGGCGCCCTAAATTGACGGCGTCAGCCGTTGCTTGGTGCTTCAGGGAGTGACGAATATTGCTGCTGGCCTTGGCCGTTGCGACAAAGTTAAGCCAGCTCATATTGGGCTTGGCACTGGCAGTGGTGACAATCTCAATAGTGTCTCCACTATCTAGTTTTTGGCTTAATGGTGCAAGGCGGCGATTTATACGACACGCAATACAGGTATTACCAATATCTGTATGGACGGCGTAGGCAAAATCAATAGGTGTTGCCCCTGCGGGCAATGAAAACACACTACCTTTAGGGGAGAACACGTAGACCTCGTCTGGAAATAAGTCATGCTTCACATGGTTGACGAACTCCATGGCGTTGCCAGAGCGTTTTTGCATTTCTACCAGCTCCTGGATCCATTGTTGGGCGCGGTTATGAGCCCTTTGAGCACGGCTATTGGTGTTTTTGTAGAACCAGTGTTCTGCCACTCCATGGTTAGCGATGTCATCCATTTCTTTGGTGCGTATTTGTATTTCTATAGGGGTATGCACACCCAAGCCTGCACGGTATAGAGTGGTATGGAGCGATTGATAGCCGTTAGATTTTGGGATTGCAATATAGTCTTTAAAGCGTCCAGGTACTGGGCGATATAGGTTGAGATGGTGTACAGCGCCTAAAATGCGGTAACAGGTGTCCACATTGTCCGTTACAATGCGGAAGGCAAATACATCCATAATTTCACGGAAGGATTTTTTCTGCTCCCGCATTTTATTGTAGATGCCAGCCAGATGTTTTTGGCGACCACTTATTACTCCAGGCAGTTCATCGTGTTCTAAACAATCTACTAGGGCAATCTGTACTTGCTCCAATAGTGCTTTGCGTTCTCCACGTGCTGCTGCCACCGCTCGCTGAATATACCGGTGGCGCATGGGGTGATAGGCGGCAAAGGCTAAATCTTCTAACTCTATCATTAAATCGTGCATGCCCAGACGGCCTGCAATAGGTGCGTAAATATCGGTGGTTTCTTTGGCAATACGGCGGCGGCTGTCTGGCCGCATGGCACCAATTGTGCGCATGTTATGTAGGCGGTCGGCTAGTTTGACAAATATAACGCGGATATCTTTGGCCATAGCAATGGCCATCTTCTGAAAGTTGTGAGCCTGGCTTTCGGCGCGAGTTTTAAATTCTAGGTGGGTGAGTTTGCTGACGCCATCTACCAAGTTGGCAACGGTTTCTCCAAACTGAGTTTCCAGCCCTTGTTTGTCAACTTGAGTATCTTCAATGACATCATGCAGCATGGCGGCCATTAGGCTTTCATGGTCCATATGCATACTGCTGAGGATGCCTGCCACGGCAAGAGGGTGAGTGACATAGGCTTCGCCACTCTTGCGCGTTTGGCCATCATGGGCCTGCTGGGCATAATAATATGCCCGCCGAACTGCTTGCACCTGAGTGGGCTCAAGGTAGTCGTCGAGACGCTTTGCGAGGGCGTCAATGGTAGGCATAATTTAGCATCCGTTTTGGTTAATGGCTCCATGGTAACGGAAAATTATCCAAACAGGGCAGTTTTGTTGCAAGTTTGTTGAATTTATTAACAAAAATTCACAAAAAAAGAGCCCGTAGGCTCCAGTAGTCAGAGGGAAATTATGGGCTAAACGTTAGCCATAAAATCACTCGTCAATATCAGGGCTACCCTGTAAAACTTCTTCACTGGTTTCAGCGACAGTTTGGGTAACTTCGTCAAGTACTTCTTGGTCTTCTGGAACTTCAGCGAACTGCTGGTTGATCTCGTCTTGATCGTCCAAAATGCTAGCATTGATAAAGCCCTCCGCAATTTCACGCAAAGCAACCACAGTGCACTTATCATCTTCCCATTCGATGTGAGCCTCTTTGCCACCAGTGGCAAGCTGACGCGCACGTTTAGTGGACACCATGATGAGCTCAAAGCGGTTATCAACGTTTTCCAAACAATCTTCTACGGTTACGCGAGCCATGTGGGTTACCTGTTATTTATGATCAATGCAGTATCGGCTTGTGTTACGAGCCGTAATTTAGACGCGCTAGTTTACAAAACTTAGTCACCAGTTGACAAGAGTTCAAGCAATAATTGGTGATTATTATGTGCTTGTTGGGGTGTTTTTAAGCGTCTGGATCTAAAAATGCACTGCAAATCAGCTAAAGCATGGTCAAAATGATCGTTGATCACTAAAAAGTGACTGTCCGCGTAATGGCTAATCTCCCTATGTGCTTTCGCCATACGCTTGGCAATAATCTCGTCGCTATCTGTGCCTCTGCCTTTCAAGCGAAGTTGTAAGGCTTGTTGAGACGGCGGCAATATGGTTATGGCAATGGCCTGCGGGAAAATGGCCAATACTTGGTTGCGACCCTGCCAATCAATTTCTAAGATCACGTCTTTGCCGTCGGCAAGGCTTGATTCAACCCATTTTCTAGAGGTGCCATAGCTGTTTTCAAAAACTGTGGCATGCTCAAGCATTTGCTGTTGTTCTACTATATAGGTGAAGTCTTGTTGACTAACGAAGTTGTAATCCACGCCGTCCTGTTCGCCATCACGTATGGATCGTGTGGTGTGAGACACGGATACACAGACTTCTTTATCCTGTGCCAAGAGAGCTTTTACTAGGCTAGTTTTACCTGCACCTGAAGGAGCTGAAAGAACATAGAGTGCGCCAGAAGTGTTAGACATGATTGGACCGTTGTATTAAACACAAAGAAACAAAGTGCAATTATATGCAAGCTTGGGTGGAATGTCAGCTTAACAATGGGTCTGAATTTGGCTGCCAAGGCTATTTACCTACCAGCAAATTGTTAAATGCTAGGTGTCATCTGTGCTCAACTCGATTAAAATGGTGGTTCATCATTAATGAACCAAGGCTTCCCATGACATCCTCTATTACCGATCAGCTTAAGGGCTTCAAGCTCGATTTTACACGCCCTAGTGGTCGAGCAACTGATCAACTGCGCGACATCAAAATCACCCGTAGCTTTACCAAGCATGCGGAAGGCTCGGTATTAATAGAGTTTGGAGACACCCGCGTGTTGTGCACGGCTACTGTAGAGCGTGGTGTGCCACGGTTCTTGCGTGGATCTGGTAGTGGTTGGGTGACAGCTGAATATGGCATGTTGCCGCGGGCCACCCATACGCGCAACGGACGTGAAGCGGCCCGTGGTAAGCAAGGCGGACGCACCTTAGAAATCCAACGTTTAATTGGCCGGTCTTTAAGGGCATCGCTGAACCTAGAAAAGTTGGGCGAAAACACCATCACTTTAGATTGTGACGTATTGCAGGCTGATGGTGGTACACGCACGGCCTCTATTACTGGCGCTTACATCGCTATGGTAGATGCCATTAACGTGCTGAAAAAAGATAAAAATGGTGCCATGAGAGGCAACCCTCTTAGGCGCCAGATTGCAGCTATTTCTGTGGGCATCTATAAAGATGAGCCAGTGCTTGATCTGGACTATGATGAAGATTCTAAGGCCGAAACGGATATGAATGTAGTCATGACTGCAGATGGGGGCTTTATCGAAGTTCAGGGCACTGCAGAGGGGGCGCCTTATACGCAAGATCAAATGACGGCAATGTTGGCTTTAGCCCGTAAAGGCATCACTGAGATTACAGCGTTACAAACTGCGGCGTTGGCTGACTAGGATCGTTAGGTCAGATTGGAACTGCAGGTTGTGCGGCTAAGATTACAAGTCACAGGCATAATCGATAATCAATGGTGAATGATTAGAGAAACGCTGCTCGCGGTAAATGCGGGCATTGCGTACGTTGCGGCGTAAGTTAGGTGTGGTGATTTGATAATCTAGCCGCGCACCTTCGTTAAGCTTAAATGCTCGATTGTAGTCTGGCCACCAAGTGAACTGACGCTCGTTTTGGTTAACTTGGCGGAAAGCATCGCAGAATTCCATTTGGAAAAAAATCTCATCCAATACTTCTCGTTCTGCTGGTAAAAAACCAGAATTCTTTTGGTTTACATACCAGCCGGACAGATCTTCAGGTTTGTGGGCCGTATTTATGGTGCCACAAAAAATAAAGTCGCGACGTTTACGCAGGGTTTTACGTAAGTGGTTGCTAAACTGTTCCATGAACTCATTCTTAGCATCTAGCTTATCATCATCTCCTAAGCCAGAAGGCACAGAGATAGATGCTACGCTTATCTTATCGAAGTCGGCTTGAATAAAGCGACCCTCAAAGTCACAGCCAGAAAAACCCATACCTGTCATAATCGCTTTTGGTTGGTGGCGGCTGTATATGGCGGTACCACTATAGCCATCTTCAAATGCATCAAAGAAATAGGCGTGCCAGCCATCTGGATGGAATAATGGCTCATCTAGCTGATAATCTTTCTCACGGATATCTTGCAAGCACACCACGTCGGCGCCTTGGGTTACCATCCAATCAAATAGACCGCGTTCGGCTGCCTGGCGCAAACCTTGAACATTTAAAGTAATAACACGCATGGGTATTGTTTGATCACTCGCGCAGAAGCTCGTGTGTAGAGCTCACTATTTCGCATTAGGAATTGATTTTATTATTTCCAAAGAATTATACCACGCTCTAGACTTTTGGCCCACAAAGGACTCCAAAATCACAGACGATTTACGCATATTTACTATCCCAAGCGGGCACCTAGAAGTGAGGCCATAGTGTATAATGCGATCAGCTCAAAATGGCAACAAATGATACCGAGACGATTATGAAAGACTACCAAAGAGAATTTATAGAGTTTGCTATCGAGCGTGATGTTTTGCGGTTTGGTGAATTTACCCTAAAGTCTGGTCGTCTAAGCCCTTACTATTTTAATTTTGGTCTCTTTAACACAGGGTCAGCCTTGGCTCGACTAGGTCAATATTTTGCCCAAGCTTTAGTAGATTCTGGTATCGAATGTGACGTGATTTTAGGTCCAGCATACAAAGGAATACCGCTCGCCACGGCCATGGCAGTGGCCTTGAGTGAGCACCATGGTATTGATATGCCTTATGCCTTTAATCGTAAAGAAGCTAAAGCCCATGGTGAAGGTGGTTCTATTGTAGGAGCAGAGCTTAAAGGCCGTGTAGTCATTGTCGACGATGTAATTACCGCAGGCACGGCAATCCGAGAAGTGATGACGATCATCGAGGCTCATGAGGCGACACCAACGGCAACGTTAATCGCTATTGATCGTATGGAAAAAGGCAAAGGTGAGTTGTCGGCTATTCAGGAAGTGGAACGTGACTACACCATGAAGGTAGTGAGTATCATTAGCTTTGATGACGTACTGGAATACTTGCAAGAAAGTGGCAGCAAGCTACAACAAGTTGCTGCAATGCTGAAGTACCGCGAAGACTTTGGGGTATAACATTTTGCGTTCTATGCCCCATTAGTCCTCCCGGCATTAGCGCATGAGGTTTTGACTAAGAGCGGCCCATTGGTCTGCCCAGGTGGCAGTAGGCTTATGGCGAAAATTTGTACGGCTGTACTGGCGAATACGACCTTCTGCTGCGGCCAACAACAAATTGGCACTGCTGCTAGGGGTGTCATGAGTGCGCAAGCCTTCACGCATTTCTGCTTCTCTAAGAATCTGCTTAAGCTGAGTTTCTAACTTTTCAAATAGCTGATTTACTCGGCTACTTAATCGCTCGTTCTCGCCCGTAAGGGCTTCGCCTGTCAGAATTCGACTGATACCAGCATTACGTTCTACAAAGGTGAGTAGCAGCGTAAGAATTTGTTGGCACTGGGCTAGGGCGCCCAATTCTTGTTGCTGGATCTTCTTTGCACGGCTGAAAATAGTGTCTTCCACAAACTCGATAAGGGCATCGTACATTTGCGCCTTGCTGGCAAAGTGTCTATACAAAGCGGCCTCTGATACACCCACACGTTTAGCCAGCGCAGCCGTAGTAATGCGAATGTTCGGGTCCTCTAACATCTCCATTAGGGCGTGCAAGATTTGTTGTTTACGGGGTATTTTAGTTTCAGTCATAATACAATTGTGGCTTCTTTATAGTGTTGCATTGTTGTCGTTGGCGCCAGTGATAAGGGTGCCTACTCCTTGATCGGTAAAAATTTCCAATAGCGTAGCATGGTTTACACGGCCGTCAATAATATGAGCGCGTTTTACGCCACCTTTTACTGCATCTAAGGCGCAAGCTATTTTAGGTAACATGCCACCATAAATCGTGCCGTCAGCAATTAATTCATCCACTTGGCTTGTAGATAGGCCAGTCAATAAATTGCCTTCTTTATCCAATAGTCCAGCAGTATTGGTGAGTAACATAAGCTTTTCAGCTTGCAGTACTTCTGCGACTTTACCAGCCACCAAATCGGCATTGATATTATACGAATTGCCCTCGTCATCGACCCCAATAGGAGCGATTACTGGTATAAAATCACTGTTGCGTAACATGTCGAGCACATCGGTATTGATGGCGCTCACTTCACCTACGTGACCAATGTCGATAATTTCAGGGGCCAGCATTTCTGGGGTCTGGTGTGTCACTTTTAACTGTTTAGCTTGGATGAGCTTGCCATCCTTGCCCGTTAAACCGATGGCTTGGCCGCCATTTTGATTGATGAGGTTAACGATGTCTTTATTGACTGACCCACCAAGCACCATTTCGACTACATTCATGGTGGCAGTATCCGTTACGCGCATGCCGTTGACAAAGTGAGAATCAATATTGAGCTTGGTAAGTAAATCGCCAATTTGGGGGCCGCCACCATGCACTACAACTGGGTTCATACCCACCAATTTCATCATCACGATGTCGCGGGCAAAACTGTTCTTGAGGTCTTCGTCAATCATAGCGTTGCCGCCAAATTTAACCACAATTGTTTTGCCAGTGAAGCGTTGGATATAAGGCAATGCTTCACTTAATACTTGTGCTACGTTAATGGCAGCTTGGCGATCGAGTGTCATAGGCTATAGTCCGGCACAGTAAGTTTGGCATCAACGGCATGTAAATGACGTTGAAATTCATCTTGAATACGTTGCAATACAGTTCGGTTCTCACCCTCAAAGCGTAAAACTAAAACTGGGGTAGTGTTAGAGGCTCTTACTAAGCCCCAGCCGTCTTCATAGTCTACACGGATACCATCTATGGTTGACACTTTTCCGGTGGGAAATTGGGCCTGCTGTAGCTGTGCTACTAAATTAAATTTTTCATCTTCTGTGACATTGATGTTAATTTCTGGCGTGCTTACATCTTCTGGGAAACGGTTGAACATAATACTTGCAGGCACATTACTGTTTGCCAGAATTTCGCACAAGCGCACAGCGCTGTATATACCGTCGTCAAATCCATACCAGCGCTCCTTAAAGAAGATATGGCCGCTCATTTCACCAGCGAGTAAAGCGCCCGTTTCGATCATTTTACTTTTGATGAGGGAGTGCCCTGTTTTCCACATAGTTGGTACGCCGCCTTTGCTGTGGATAAAAGGTTCCAGCAGGCGAGTGCATTTCACATCGTAGATGATTTCGGCATTAGGATTACGGCTAATAACATCTTCTGCAAAAAGCATGAGCAGCTTGTCAGGGTAGATCATTTGTCCAGCTTCGGTAATCACACCCACACGATCACCATCACCGTCAAAGGCGAGGCCAATATCAGCTTTATGTTCTGCTACGGCGGCTTGTAAATCAATTAAATTTGCTGGTTTGCCGGGGTCCGGATGGTGGTTGGGGAAGTTGCCATCTACTTCACAAAACAATGGAATAACCTCACAACCCAATTGTTTGAATAGCTTGGGTGCAATATCACCAGCAATACCATTGCCGGCATCCAACACCACTTTTAATGGCCTGGCCAAGTTAATATCACTGCCAATTCGATCTTGATAGATTTGATCAATAAAATGTTCTTCAATCTCGCCTATGCCGCGCTCGTAGTCTTGCAGTTCGATAAGATCGTGCACTGCCATGATGCTGTCATTGGCTAGGGTCTGGCCGCCTATGACAATTTTACAACCATTGTAATTTGAGGGGTTGTGGCTGCCTGTGAGCATAATGCCAGATGCAGTGCCTAACGTTTTAACACCAAAGTACAACACTGGTGTGGGTACTGCGCCTAAATTGAGGACGCGACAACCCGTGTCGGCTAGGCCTGCCATTAATGCTTGGCCTAATCTTGGGCTGGATAACCGGCCATCCGCACCAACAGCGATGCTGCCTTCACCATTGCGCACTACTTGAGTGCCTACGGCTAAACCAATATGGTAGAGCATTGCATCACTAAGCTGTTCGTCGACGATGCCACGGATATCGTATGCCCGAAATATTTCATTGGCAAGAGGGCGAGGTGGCTGGTAGCGCAAGCGATCCATGCTGGTAGTGTCCTGTGTTTTTTGGGCTTTAAGAATCATTGACGACCAGAATGTCCGAAGCCACCTTCTCCTCGAAGGCTGGCATCAAAGTCATCAACGATAGTCAGTTGGGCTTGTACCACTGGTACAAGCACCATTTGAGCAATACGTTCTGCAGGCTCAATAACAAAAGGGGTTGAACCTCGATTCCAACAGGATACCATGAGCTGGCCTTGGTAGTCTGAATCGATAAGGCCTACCAAATTACCTAGAACCACACCGTGTTTGTGGCCAAGACCAGATCTAGGCAATAACATTGCGCAAAGGTTTGGGTCTTCAACGTGGATGGCCATACCCGTAGGTACTAATTCCGTTTGGCCTGGGTTTAGCGTAATAGCATGATCAATACAAGCGCGTAAATCCATACCGGCAGAGCCAGCCGTAGCATAAGTGGGTAAAGGAATTTCTTGGCCCACACGGGGGTCGAGTATTTTTACAGCTAATTGAGGGCGATGAATCATGTGGTTTATGCCTAGTGGGGAATTCTGGTAATGGCCGCTATGAGTTGGCGAGCCAATTGATGTTTGGATAATAAGGGTAAATCCTCTACACCACCAGAGGTGATTAAACTGACTTGGTTATTATCACTATTAAACCCAATGTCAGTATTAGAAACGTCATTAGCAATGATCATATGCACACCTTTGCGCTTCAGTTTGTCTTGCGCATGAAGGATTAAGTCTTGGGTTTCTGCAGCAAAACCAACGTGAATTACATGGGGGTGTTGGTTAGACATGGTGGTCAATATATCTGGGTTTTGGGTCAGTTCTAAGGTTAATCCATGATCTGCATTTTGTTTCTTAAGCTTTTGCTCTGACGCAATGGTAGGGCGATAATCAGCCACTGCTGCCGTAGCAATAAAGTAATCCGCACTCGAACCCGTTTTAAGGCTGGCCTCAAGCATATCTTGAGCGCTTTCAACGGCAACAAATGTAACGTCTTCAGGCTGTGCCAATTGAGTAGGGCCGCTAATAAGAATCACTGTTGCGCCCTGATCTCTTGCGGCTTGTGCCAAAGCGTAACCCATCTTGCCCGAGCTATGGTTGCTGATGTATCGCACGGGATCTATGGCTTCTCTAGTGGGTCCTGCAGTAATCACCACAGTCTTACCGTCTAATAGGCCTTGGCTAAACTGCGCTTTAACAGCGGCTAACAGTTCGTTAGGTTCGAGCATACGACCAGCACCAATATCCCCGCAGGCTTGCTCACCTTCTGCTGGGCCGTGTATTTGCAAGCCTCTGGCTTGCAGTGTTTGTAGATTATCTTGGGTGGCTTGGTCTTGCCACATGGCTTGGTTCATCGCCGGTGCCAACAGCACAGGTGCATCCGTCGCCAAGCATAGGGTAGTAAGCAAGTCATTGGCCTGGCCTTGGGCTAAACGCGCCATAACGTTGGCGCTAGCAGGGGCAATGAGTAATAGATCTGCCCATCTGGCAAGCTGTATGTGCCCCATGCCTGCTTCGGCTTGAGGATTAAGCAAGTGTTGATGAACCGGGTTGCCAGACAAAGCTTGTAGGGTTAGTGGGGTAATAAACTCTATAGCGCCAGAGGTCATAACTACTTGAACTTGGGCCCCTGACTTTATTAGCAGCCGTACTAGCTCTGCACTTTTATAGGCCGCTATGCCGCCACTTATGGCAAGGATGATATGTCTGTTGTTGAGGCGGCTCATAGGGCGATATAACCAATAAATGGAGCAAATATTAGCTGTCTACTCTAGCATAAATAAAGCCAAGAACTCATTAGCTTAATCGCAATCCTTATAAATGAAATCATTCACGGCACGCAGAATATCCTTGCGGCTAACCTGGCCAATGAGCTTGCCGTCTTCAACCACAGGAATACGGCGCCTTCCACAATTGATAAATTGTTCTGCTACGGCAATCATGATCCGGGTTCACGTAGGGGAGCCGCATGAAAGTTGGCACACCAGTAAAACGAGCAAGTTCCATTGCAGAAATGGGCTGAAAAAAGGGATCAGCATCATAGTTCATCACAGGTCCTAATTTGTTTTTACTGGCATTGTTATTTTTTCAAACATAACTAGTTAAATAGTAGGTACAATCCCAATCTCTGGAACTCATGAGGCGTTTTTAGCTGTATGGTCGCCACATTATAGTGATGCCTAAGTGCACTTGAAGCTTACAGCAGGCGATAGTTTTTTTTAATCTGTTAACAAATCTTCTACTCTTTTCTAGACTATTGCCGCCGCTTCACACATTACCCTCAGTTTGTCTTCCGCCAACTGCGCTGGTAACAAGCCAAGCCCACAGTCAGGTGCTACTATTAGGCGGTCTCTATCAATGTGATTTAATGCAGAACTCAGCCTTTCAACAACTTCCTCAACCGTTTCTAGGGTGCTGGACGCAATTGCTAATGAGCCAAAGATAACAGTTTTACTTTCAAATTTCTCCAATAATTCTAAGTTGTTACAGCAATGCTTATCTTCAATGGAAATTTGATCAAAGGCAGCCTGATCAATAGCCTTACTAAGCTGATAGTAGCTTAAAGGGTCAGCTTTTTTATAATCAGCATCGTCTAAATGGTCTGGATAACCACAACACATGTGTACAATTCTAGTAACCGACTTTGGTACTCCATAAAAACATCTTTCTAGACCTTCCATACCGAAGTCTAGGGCGTCTTTGACTGAACGGGCAAAAAGTGGTTCATCAATTTGAATATGCTTACATCCAGCCTCTACAAGCGCTAAGACTTCTTTATTAATTGTTTTGGCGAGGGCTGTGTTTAGTTTGGGGCGATCATTGTAGAAACAGTCGGCAGTAGTATCCATGATTGTTAAAGGTCCAGGTAGTGTAAACTTTACTGGTCTTGAACTGACACCTTGGCTCGCGATATAGTCGTGGGCACTATAATTTTTAACAGAATGCAGAATCGGACCCCGAATGGCGGGTAAATCTGTTTCATATGCACCATCCCGAAGGACACGATGTTCCAAACTGTTGAAGTCAAAACCACCTAGGTGCCTACAGTGGTAATGAATATAATTTTCCCGACGCACTTCGCCATCTGTTGGAATTGAAATTCCTGCACGGATTTGAATTTCCAAGACCTCCTGGGCTGCGCGTATAAATAAATCTTCATGCGCATCTTTATTTTTTTCAATATCTTTTGAATATTGATAAGTTGTCTCAGCAGTATTCATTCCGCCTGTTTCCTTAGCCAAATCGAACCAATCGCGGACAGGGACGTAGTTTGGCTTAGGGAAGGCGCCAATTGTGGTGGTAATCAGAGACGGTTTCATTTTTCACCCTTTGATAGTTTGATTGAAGCTTTAAATAGTAAATTTGTTATTTCAATTTATTCCTGATCTGCCTGTAACAATAACCTTTTCATGGACACTGTCAATAAGGTTGGATGAAAATGGTCTTCTAGGCCATTGAAATGATGCATGTTTCGTGGCTTGATAGGCACTAATTGTATGCTAGTTAACTGTCTGAGAATCGTTGATGCCAGAGTTGCCAGAAGTAGAAACCACCCGTGTGGGCATTAGTCCACATATCCAAGGCCAAACCTTACACCAGGTTGTAGTTAGAGACGCCCGTTTGCGTTGGCCGGTGCCCACTGACTTAGCCGCCAATGTGGAGGGTAAACCTTTACGCCGAGTGGTGCGGCGAGGCAAGTACCTGCTATTTGAATTTGATCATGGTGCTATTATTGGTCATCTTGGTATGACAGGCAGTATGCGTATTGTGAATCATGAGGAACCTCCGGCATACCATGATCATGTGGATTTGGTGTTTTCAGGAGTTACCCTCAGGTATCGAGATCCACGCCGATTTGGTTGTATCTTATGGCAAGAGAACCCAGTAATGGCCCATGTCTTGCTAGCCAGTTTAGGGCCGGAGCCATTGTCCGATGAGTTTGATGTGGCACATTTATTGAGGGCGTGTAAAGGCAAAAAACAAGCAATTAAGAGCTTAATAATGGACGGTAAGCAGGTGGTTGGGGTGGGTAACATCTACGCTAACGAAGCGCTATTTATGGCAGGTATTCATCCACATCGACAAGCAGGTCGGATTTCGGCTGAGCGTTTAGACCGACTGGTGGTATGTTGCAAGCAAGTGTTGTCGGCGGCGATAAAGCAGGGAGGCACCACTTTGCGGGATTTTGTGGACAGTGAAGGCAAGCCGGGTTATTTCAAACAACAGTTACAAGTATATGGTCGAGCAGGCCAAGCATGTGTAACTTGTGATCAGCATTTAACAGAAAGCCGCTTAGGGCAGCGCAGTACAGTGTATTGCAAGCGCTGCCAGCGGTAGAAATCTTGCCATGAGCAAGGGCTAACCCAACTAAGCGGCCGTCAGTTGAATGTACTTGTCCATAAGTTGATCTTGAGACTCAACGTTGTCTGGGTCTTTAGGGATACAATCTACTGGGCAAACTTCCACGCACTGAGGCTCATCGTAATGGCCTACACACTCAGTGCACTTATTCATGTCAATTTCGTAGATTTCTTCCCCTGGTGAGATAGCCTCATTGGGGCATTCCGGTTCACACACATCGCAGTTGATGCAGTCGTCGGTAATAATTAAAGACATGTTACTTTTCCTATTTATACGCCACGTGATCTTGTTAAATGCGTTGGCAATGCTTAATTACTTGAGTTGCTCAAATGTTGCCTGAGTTCTTCGGCCACCAACGGGTGGACAAACTGTGACACATCGCCACCTAAGGAAGCGATTTCCCGTACTAGGGTTGATGAAATGAAAGAGTGTTTTTCCGCAGGGGTTAAAAACATACTTTCTACATCAGGCGCCAGCACACGATTCATTTTAGCCAACTGAAATTCGTATTCAAAATCCGACACGGCTCGCAAGCCCCGTAGAATAATATTTGCTCCTTGCTTGGTCAGGAGCTCTGTCAATAAACCGGAAAAACCGATAACAGTAACATTGCCCAACGGCTCTGTAATAATGCGCGTCAATTCTACGCGCTTCGCTAAGTCTAACATAGGTCGTTTTGTTGGGCTTTCAGCCACTGCAACAACCACTTCTTCAAACAGCTTAGAGGCCCTTTGAATAAGGTCAACGTGCCCGTGTGTTACTGGATCAAAAGTTCCTGGATAGATTGCTTTGTTCATGCAAATACCACCTTATTTTAACCCCTGCCTATAACTATTAGCCTCAAAACAGCGGAATACTAAATGAATTATATAAACGATACAACAAAAATAATATAGTTATAAGAAACTAATTTCTTATAACTATATTACATAAGTCGTCGATTTCTACTTTGCCACCAATTTGTTGCCAGTTGAGTTGCGTCTGGTTGCTCTTTTGCCTTGCCTAAAAGCACCAAACAACTGGCCAAAGTACTAATAACTGCTGCCTCACCATAGGCGTCTTGCTGCTCGTCTCGCCATAGTAGCTGTAGGCGTTGTGGGTCTAGCTGCTGTTCTTGGGTATCACGCTTGGGAAGTTGCCGCTGCCATATTTGGCTACTGCTTGTTTGTGCATCCACCCACTGTAATTCACACTCATTATCGGGGCGTACTTCAGCTTCGCCTCCGTCACCGCGAATGGTCAAACTACGGGGGTGTTTTAATAACATGGCCGTTTGTTGATGCAGTGGGCCATAAGCAGGATGAAACACCCCGTCGATAGTATGTTTTGCGGCCAATGGATTCAGCAACCGAGTTAACGTATGAACTGGCGAACGTAAACCAAAAATAGCGCGTAAGCTAATGATATGGTTTAGCGGTGGGCTTAAGTGTTGTAGGCTCATAAAGCTAAAGTTGCCGTTGCGTAATTGGGTTTCAACTTGATGCCAATTATTGGCCACCGGTAAACCTAACTGTTGCAATACGTCTTCACTATAGATGCGCCCGTGTGTATGGCCCTTAGCGCCATGCATAAACACCTTAACGCCTTGGCCCGCCAAGGTGAGAGCAGATAGCAAGAACCATGGTAAATGGCGCTTTTTGCCTGCATAACTAGACCAGTCTATATCCACTTCAATACCAGACACCTGGGCAGCTGAATAATTATGGAAATGACGTACGGCTTCTACAAACCCTGCTAGTTCCGCTGGCGTTTCTTCTTTTAGCCGCAGCAACATTAAGAAAGCGCCTAGCTGCTCTGGCTCTACCTGCTGCTGCAAGATCATACCCATGGCATCACGGGCTTCGTCTTGGCTAAGTGAGCGGCTGCCGCGTTTGCCCTTTCCTAGGGCGCGGACGTATGGCGCAAAGGCGTGTTCAATGGCCATGAATGTTTGCCACGGCAGCGCCAAGTTGGTCAAGGTGGTGGATTTCCGCGCAGGCCTCAGCTTGCCGAGCAGGCCAAGATTTTTGTTCGGGGTTCATCCAGATAGTGCGCATGCCGGCGGCTTGGGCACCAGCAATGTCATGCTCTGGATGGTCGCCAATATGGATAAAATGTTCGGCACTAAGGCCCGTGTGCTTGAGTGCTCTGGCAAAAAAATCTGGGTGTGGCTTACTCACACCAAGCTGGGCGGAGTTAAAATAGAAATCAAATAAGTGAGCTATGCCCACCTGTGCTAAATCGGCATTACCGTTGGTGAGGGCACCTATTTGGTAGTTTTGCCTAAGGGCACTGATTTGGGTTTGAGTACCGGCAAATAGCTCTACGTCATTGCGAGCAGCAAAATACACTGTAAAAGCCTGTTGGGCCAACGTATTGGCAGTGTCATAACCACAGCGCGATAGCCCTAGTTGGATCAGCGCAACACGAATCTGGCTCAAGTCATGTACTAGATGAGGGTTGTCGGCAACAATTTCGTCTCTTAGCTCTTCGATACCCTGATTATCATAAGCTTGGCTAAACTTAGGCGTATGGTGGTTCATCCACGCCAGCATACGCTGGTTGGCCTTTTCAATCACTGGGGCAATGGCCCATAAGGTGTCGTCTAAATCAAAGGTAATAACTTTAATCATGGTCAGGTTTCTCTTTGAATTGAGCCTTGGCTTGGGCGCGAGGGTGGGCTTTATCATATACCTTGGCTAAATGTTGATAATCCAAATGAGTATATACCTGGGTGGTACTAATGTTGCTGTGGCCAAGTAATTCTTGCACCGCCCTTAGGTCTCCACTGGACTGTAATAAATGGCTCGCAAAGGAGTGACGCAGCATGTGAGGGTGTATATGTTGGCCATGAGCAGCCGCCATCTTAGCCATGCGCATTTGAATGCCGCGTACACCCATACGTTGGCCGCGGTGATTAATGAACAAAGCATTGGCGTCTAGGCATTTCAACTGCGTACGTTGTTGCAGCCAAAATTTAACCGCCGCAATAGCCTGGCGGCCAATAGGTAATTGGCGTGTTTTATTGCCCTTGCCTGTGACTATTAGGCTGGCGTCCGTCACATCAATATCGAAAACGTTAAGGCTAGCAAGTTCTGCGAGACGTAAACCACAAGAGTAAGTCAGTTCAACCATGGCTTTGTCTCGCATCGCCATAGGGTCGTCCGATGCAATGGGGGTATTAAGGACTTGGCTGATTTGATCTGGATCTAAACTGTTGGGCAATTTGCGCGGCAACTTGGGTGCTTGAATCCCTTCTACAGGATTAAGCTTAACTAGGCGTTGTTGTAACAAATAGGTGAAAAAACTACGCCAGCTAGACAGTATCCTCTGAATACTTTTAGGTGCTAAGTTGGCCTTTCTGGCTGCAATCATAGCAGCGCGAATAGTGTCTGCTTGGGCATCAGCCCAAGTGCAATGCCCATGGTTTTCAAGGGTGTATATGAGGCGCTGAATATCTCTCCGGTAAGCGTTGATGGTGTGATTCGAATATCGCTTGTTATAGGCCAAATAATCTAGGTATTGTTGCACTATCGAGTTAAGGGGAGCGCTGGTATGTGCCATATTAGGCCTGAATACGGCCTAGGCAGCGGCCGGTAACTGCGGCCACATGGTTTAGAAACAAAGTGTCGAGCTGGTCGCTGTAATGATCAGCAGCATTACTTGCAATGATCAGCACCCCTAAAACGTTATCGTCCAGATACAAGGGCACAATAGCGCTAGACTTGAGTTTGTCATGGTCAGGGAAAAGGTGTTCCATAGCAGCGCCTTTAAATGTCTGACAATACGCCCAGTTCTTGGACGCTAACTTTTGGATGTTGGCGTAATAGGGATTTTGGTCTAGTGTTTTAGCACTGCTCAAGCTGGGATGGTTGTCAGTGGCCTTGAGGGAAGAAAATAATGCTAAATGTACAGCGTCTGCGTGAAATTCCTTAGTGAAGCTAACTTTCAAGGACTCTGTGAGAGCATTAAGATGGGTCGCCGCAGCTAATTCTATAACCAAACGTTTAGTTTTTTCAAACTGTACATCGTTGCGCCGCGCTGTGGTTAAAATATCAGAAATTCTTTCTGCATAGCCTTCCATCTTGCCACGCATGACTTGAGTTTGGCGCTCAATGAGTGAGGTTGCTTGGCCACAATCGTGGGCCAATTCGATATCGGCCAAAAGGTCTAAGTGTTGGCTAAAAAACCCAGGGTTTTGGCGCAAGTAGTTGGCAACGGCATAAGCATCTACCGGCTCATCTTTGGTGGTCACAGTGTTGCAGTTGATTTTGCTCATAGCTTAATTTGACCTTCGTACACATGGGTGGTGGGCCCGTTCATCATAAGGTGGTGACCTGGGCCTTGCCAATCTATTGTTAGGTCTCCACCAGTGAGGTGGGCAGTGACTTTAGCATCCAGCAAGCCTTGTTGCTGGCCAGCTACCACTGCCGCACATGCGCCTGTTCCACAAGCTTTGGTTTCACCAACACCACGCTCGAATACGCGCAATTTAATGGTATTACGATCAATAATTTGCATAAACCCAATGTTAGCTTTATTGGGAAAGCGAGGATGCTGTTCTAGCTTAGTACCTAATTCAACTACTGGGGCTGCATCCACATCATCAACTATCATTACCGCGTGGGGGTTGCCCACGGATACAACACCAATAGTGTAGTTGTGGCCGTCTTGTTCAAGCGTATAGCTAGGGGCTTGTGTGGGAGCATCAAAAGGCACTTGATCGGGATCTAAAACAGGCTCACCCATATCCACTTCTACCCATTGGTCTTTGAGCATTTTTAACAGCATGCGTCCATTGCTGGTTTGCACCGCGATTTCCCGCTTTCCAGTTAAGCGTTGATCATGCACAAACTTGGCAAAACAGCGTGCGCCATTGCCACAATGTTCAACTTCCGTGCCATCAGAGTTAAAAATACGGTAACGAAAATCGACATCTGGAGATTGTGGTGTTTCTACTAGCAACAATTGATCAAAACCCACGCCAGTATTGCGGTCACCTAAATGGCGAATTTGTTCAGGTGATAAATGCACACGCTGGCTAATAAGGTCAACAACCATAAAGTCGTTACCTAGGCCGTGCATCTTGGCAAAACGTAATAGCATTCTAGCCCTTTCCCTTAACTTTTTGGCAGTAGGCGTTCTCTTGCCCACTGCTGTGATAATTGTTCACGTTCGCCAATTAAGTGAGAACGATTGCCATCAACCATAACCTCGGCGGCACGGTTACGGCTGTTGTAATTAGATGCCATACCAAAACCATAGGCGCCCGAACTACATACGGCTAGCAAGTCACCAGCCTCGATAGCAAGGCTGCGATCTTTACCTAAAAAGTCGCTGGTTTCGCAGATAGGGCCAACAATGTCAAAGTTTTGTACTTGCGCATCTGAGTTTAAATCGGCCGGAATAATGTCCTGCCACGCACTATAAAGGGCGGGGCGAATGAGATCATTCATGGCGGCATCAACGATAGCAAAATATTTGTCTTGATTGTTCTTGATGTATTCTACGCGGGTGAGTAAAACTCCCGCATCAGCACAAATAGAGCGGCCCGGCTCAAACACCAAGGCTAACTCGCGATTACCAAGATGGGCACGGACACGTGCCATTAAGTCAGTGATAGCCGGTGGTTCTTCATCCCCGTAACAAACGCCTAAACCACCACCTAAATCCAAGTGCTCAATGGTGATGCCCTGTGCTGTAATGGTATCAATCAATACAAACAAACGGTCCATGGCGTCAAGGTAAGGCTCAATTGACGTGAGCTGGGAGCCAATGTGGCAGTCTACACCTATCACCTTGATGTTGCTCATGGCGGCGGCTTGGGCATAGGCAGCTGGGGCCTGTTCTATACCAATGCCAAACTTATTTTCCTTTAATCCTGTAGAAATATACGGATGGGTTTTAGCATCCACGTCAGGATTGATACGCAAGGACACAGGTGCTATGCAGTTCATGCTAGCCGCCAGATTTTGTAGGCGCACTAGTTCGGCCTCAGATTCCACATTGAAACAATGCACCCCCACTTCAAGCGCGCGTTGCATTTCGTGGGTTTGTTTGCCCACTCCCGAAAATACAATACGTTGAGGATCACCACCGGCAATAAGCACGCGTTCTAATTCACCTATGGAAACAATGTCAAAACCGGCACCAAGTTGCGCCAAAACATTTAATACGGCAATGTTGCTGTTGGCTTTTACTGCGTAACAAACTAAATGTTCACAGCCCTCTAGGGCTTGACTATAAGCCACATAATTACGCTCTAAAGTATCTCTTGAATAAACGTAAGTGGGAGTACCGAACTGCTCGGCAATATGGCTTAAGTCTATGTCTTCGGCATGTAGTTGATTGCCGCGATATTCAAAATTGTCCATGCTAGAACTCATTAGTTGCTGCTTTGTGCATCGGTTTGCTCAGGGTCTGGAACATACAAGCTACCTGCTTGGCCGCAGCTAGCAAGAGCGAAGCTTAGAGCCAGTACACACATAATTTTTTTCACGTTATAACCACCTTGGTTAACATAGCTGTAATATGCTTAATATTATACCCTTGATTCTCGCCTCTACACTAGCTAAGACCGAAGCAATGCTATACTTTGAGGGCATATTTACCATCCGTCCTTAGCATAAGAGAATAATATGAGTGAAGCACTGTTCCACGAGCGAGTTGATAATTTGTTTTTGCAGGTGGAGGAAATCTTAGATGAAGCACAGAGCGACATAGATTTTGTCAACAGCAGTGGCTTATTAACCATAAGTTGTGAGAATAAAAGTCAGATTATTTTGAGCCGCCAGCCACCTTTGCAACAAATTTGGCTAGCCTGTTTGGCGGGTGGTTTGCACTTTGAACTGGCGCAAGATACGTGGTTGTTAACGACTGATAACAAGCAAACATTTGGCCAGTGTTTAACCCAGGCGCTGCGCCAACAAGCTGATGAAATCCTAGACTGCAGCCTATTAGACAGCTTGCAAGACTAACGCCCACCCACCTTAGCCAAGGCACGTTCTGCCGCAGCTAATACCTGTCCAGGCGCAGTGCCACCTATATGGTCTCTAGCACTTACTGATCCTTCTAAGGTGAGCACATCAAATACGCCTTCGGTGATCAAATCACTAAACCCTTGTAACTCAGACAAACTCATTTCACTGAGGTCTTTGCCAGTGGCAATACCATGGGCCACAGATTTGCCTACCACTTCGTGGGCGTCACGGAAGGCCAGGCCTTTGCCCACCAAATAATCTGCTAAATCTGTTGCCGTGGCAAACCCTTTTAGGGCCGCCGCACGCATTTGCTCGCGCTTAGGTACTAATGCTGGCACCATGTCAGCATAGGCCCTAAGGCAACCCTTTACCGTATCAATGGTGTCAAATAAAGGCTCTTTGTCTTCTTGGTTGTCTTTGTTGTAGGTGAGGGGCTGGCCTTTCATTAGCGTAAGTAAACAAATAAGGTGGCCGTTCACGCGGCCTGTTTTACCACGCACAAGCTCGGGTACGTCTGGGTTTTTCTTTT
>Ga0209091_10000709_pt1 | contig 31232 bp, 26 predicted proteins | sample ArcticOcean_MG_C_6_FD_187438 | JGI IMG/M metagenome (GOLD analysis project Ga0209091, IMG submission 187438) | Marine microbial communities from western Arctic Ocean - ArcticOcean_MG_CB8_128 (SPAdes) (version 2) | ecosystem: Environmental > Aquatic > Marine > Oceanic | place: Arctic Ocean...
GGCGTTCTTATTGAAAACTACGCTGGCAAGTTACCTCTTTGGTTAGCTCCAACCCAAATCGTGTTTATGACCGTAACCGATGAAGTGTCTGACTATGCCTCTAGTCTCAAGGCTCAATGTGATGACCTTAATCTAAGAGCAGAATTAGATTTAAGAAATGAAAAAATTGGATATAAAATTAGAGAACACAGTACTGCAAAAGTGCCGTTGATGGCTGTAATTGGAAAAGATGAGATGGCTTCGAATACTGTTTCAATCAGAAACCTTAGTGAGAATAAAACTGATACCTACTCAGTAGAAGAAGCTCTGAACTTATTAGTTGATAGCTCTTCCTTGCCTTCTTAAAATTATTGTCTCCAGCCTTCTCTATCAAATACTCTCATGTAAGTTAACTGATCATGATCAGAATCATTGGCTACTTTCACAAAATCACCCGATTGCACAAGAATGACATCTCCCTGACTTAATACGTATGAGTCTTGATGTTCGATTCCTTGGCTAGGATCTTTACCATGGCCTTCCATTGAGTTCATGTATTCAATTACTTCCATGGTTCCACGACCATTTACAATAATATAAACAACATCGGATTCAACTAACTTATGACCAACGGTTGATCTGCCTGGCTGAATAACAGTCTTACTTGCAATGACTTTGCCAAGAAGATCGTTTGTCCAGACTGAGTAGTCTTCGTTTACCTTTTGTGGGCTTCCACCAACTCTGAAATTTACATATTTTTTAGCCATGATATTTGATAAAATAATTAACTTGTAGTGGATTGAAATTTATTTCATTAAAAAAGTCAATAAATTTAATAAATACTATAATAATAGTACTTAAAGATAACTATTTTAGTAGCTTAGCTACAAAAATAGTTATGCTTGAGCGAAATTAGGCTTTTCACCCCTTTACCTTTGGGAAAAAAGGTAGATATGTTTTAAACTATGCATACTTTAAAAACATTTAAGGAAATAATATGACTGACTATAAAAATCCTGCAACCATTGCTTTGCATACTGGTTGGAGAAAAGATGAAACTACTAACTCGGTAACAGTTCCTATACACATGACCTCAAGCTATCAGTTTGATGATGCTGATCATGCGGCCAACCTATTTGCTTTGGGCGAACTTGGTAATATCTATACAAGAATCATGAATCCTACTAATGCAGTCTTTGAAGAAAGAATCGCTGCTTTGGAAGGTGGGGTCGCAGCCTTATCCGTATCTTCCGGTCAGTCCGCTTCTACTATTGCCGTTCAAAATATTGCGAAAAATGGAGATAATATTGTTGCCTCATCCCATCTTTATGGCGGTACTTACAACCTATTTAAAAATGTTTTTTCTGACATGGGCATTGAAGTAAGGTTCGTCGATCCATCGGATCCTCAAAACTTTGGAAATGCTACTGATGACAAAACTCGTGCTTATTACGGAGAGGTTCTGCCCAATCCTAGTTTTGAAGTTTTTCCAATTTCAGAAGTTGCAGAAATTGGTAGGTCTTTTGGCATACCATTAATCTTAGATAACACTGCCGCACCTATATTGTGCAAACCATTTGAGCATGGTGCTGCAATTACCGTTCATTCAGCAACTAAATATATTGGAGGTCATGGAACTTCAATTGGTGGAATTATTATCGATGGTGGTAATTTTGATTGGGAGGCTCATCCTGAGAGACAGCCTGCATTGAATACACCAGATCCATCATATAACGGCTTGGTTTGGGTTGATGCTGTTAAGGCTATGGGACCAATTGCATACATATTAAAGGCAAGAACAACTCTCTTAAGAGATTTAGGTAGTTGCATGAGCCCTTTTAATGCTTTTATGTTTATTCAGGGCCTTGAGACTCTAAATCTAAGGATGAGAGAGCATTCATCTAACGGTCAAAAAGTTGCAGAATTTCTTCAAAACCACCCAATGGTTGAGAGAGTTGCATATCCAGGTATCGCAACCGGTCAGTCAAAAGAGAGAGCTGAAAAATATCTATCTGGTGGCAACGGAGGCCTTCAAGGCTTTGAAATTAAAGGAGGAATTGAGGCTGGAAAAAAATTCATCAATTCTTTAGAGATGTTATATCACGTTGCTAATATTGGTGACTCAAGAAGCTTAGCTATCCATCCTGCCAGTACAACCCATTCTCAACTTAATGAGTCAGAGCTTTTAGCAGCTGGAGTTGGTCAAGGGTATGTAAGACTTTCTATTGGGATTGAGCATATTGATGACATTATTGCAGACATAGATCAAGCATTAGCCAAAGCAAGTTAGTCTCTCAGGGATGGTCCAATTAATCCCAGATGTTAGCTATATTGTAGTTGGATCTTCGGACCGGCTTTCTAAGATTAAATCTTATCAAATTGAAGATGGGACAGAATGTTTGCTCTGTCCTTTTTCTTCACTCAATGAATTACCCGCTCTTTTGGATTCAAAAATAGCATCATTAAATTCCAAAGTAATCTCACTTATTCCAGTGGGCACTTTTCCAAGAAAAGTTGCTCGATCTCAATTAATGCATTTTGCACTTAGTGAATATCAGTTTTGGGGTTGGTATCATTTTGGCAGTAAGTTTAAAGGAGCTTTGCAGAGTGTTGCCAAGATAAATACTTTTTTAAATAAAGTTCCTCAGATAGAGCAGGGAATATTTTTTTCTAAATCTTTATATTTTTCTGTGGGTGGGATGGGCGATGCTGGCTCAAATCCATTTGAGGAATTGGCCAAACGTTTTTATCTAAGGCTTGATCCACAAAAGCCTCTTCCTTCGCTTACAATAAGAGGAAAATCTATATTAAATTAATTTTATGCAATTAATTACTGCGAGCAATCTTGGATATTCCATTAATGATAAAAGGCTATTCCATAACCTAACATTCTCATTGGATTCAGGCTGCGCACTACATATCAAAGGTGGAAATGGTTCAGGCAAAAGCACTTTAATCAGAATTCTTCTAGGGTTAACTGCCGCTAGTAAAGGCAATATTGAGTTTGGCAAGCCAAACCTTAGCATCAGCTACCTAGGGCATAAAAATGCTATTAAGACATATTTAACCCTCATGCAGAATCTAGAACTAATCTTTAAACCAGCTATATTTCCGTTAGCTGTTGACTGGATGCACTCACTGGGATTAACTCAAGTTCAAGATGAAATGACGGCAAATTTATCCTTTGGGCAGCAAAAAAAATTAGCTTTAATAAGAGTGTTGGCTAATCCAGCAGACCTAATAATGCTTGATGAGCCTTTTGTTGGATTGGATCATTCATCAAGAAATTTACTGAGTAATTTCTTGCAAGAACAATTAGCCTTGGGCATAAGTCTTATTCTGACTTCACACATTGATCCTGAACTTAATTGCAGTGAATTGATTCTTTCAGAGGATACCAATGCTTAATTTTATCTCATCAGAAATCTTTAAATTAAGACATAAATTAAGATCTTGGCTGGGACCATTGCTCATCATGATTTTAGTCTTAATAGCATTTCCATTGAGCATTGATATCTCTCAATACGATTTAAATAAATTCTTTTTCTCAGTCATTGTTGTTGCTCTTCTTATGATCTCCTTCTTGGCAACTGAGTCTATTTTCTCAGAGGATTACGAAGACGGCTCACTTGAACAACTACACTTAGTTGAAAAAGATTTTTATAAAGTTGTGCTTGCCAAGATTATTACTTATGTTTTTCTTATAGGCTTCCCTATGGCATTGATAGGTTCTGTATTTTCTATTGCCAATGGAATCTCTCTTCAGGATGCACCAAAAATTTTTATTATTTTAGCTACATCAACTTTAATTCTTTTTAATGTATTTGCTTTTGGTAGCGCACTTTCAATAAACAAAGGATCAATGCTAGGAGTTTTGGCGAGCCTGCCATTGGCCCTGCCTGTTATTGTTCTTTTGGGTCGAGCGGTTCGAACCGTACAATATGGATCAGGCTTTTTTGAGGTGCTGGCCTTAATGGTTGGAATAGGTTTAATAGTAACAGCCATCATGCCAATGATTATTTCAGCGACTCTAAAAACTCATCTAGAATGAGCGACTTCAGTTTATAATATACAACGTGTTTACATCATTCATCCATAGGTTCTCCGCGCCAAAAAGCTTTGTAGAGGTAACTGCAATTTTTTTCCCATATGTTATGACCATTGGATTTCTTGTTCTTTCTGTTGGGTGGATTTGGGGGCTTGCATTTGCTCCTGAGGATGCAATTCAGGGTAATTCATACCGAATAATATTTTTGCATGTTCCTGCCTCGATTTACGCTCAATTAATTTATTTCTTTATGTCGATTTGTGCGCTTATGCATCTTGTATGGAGAGTCAAATTAGCTGCTTATCTAATTAAAGCAGCTGCTCCTGTTGGCGTAATAATAACTTTTATAGCGTTGTTTTCAGGGTCTATTTGGGGCATTCCCACTTGGGGCACCTGGTGGCAATGGGATGCAAGAATTACCTCAACTTTAATTTTATTTATTATGTACTTAGGAATCATTACTTTGCATAGCTCTTTCTCAAATGCTGAAAAAGCAGACCGCTTAATGTCCATCCTAGTTGTTGTTGGAGTTGTGAACATACCCATTATCAAAAAATCAGTTGATTGGTGGTCTACACTTCATCAACCTGCATCTATTACTGTCTCAGAGGGAGCCTCAATCGATCCTTCAATGCTTTATCCTCTGGCTATTTCAGCCCTAGGCATGGGGCTCACTCTAATTGCATTGGGAATCATGACTAGCAGGCTCTATATTCTTACTCGAGAAAAGAATAAAAAATGGGTTCAATCCTATGTTTAATTTTGCTTTCACTAACTTACAAGATTTCTTAATAATGGACGGCCACGGAATATACGTATGGTCTGTTTATTTGATTGCCTTGGTAATCATTGCCACCAGTTTTCAGGTTACTTATTTCAAGCTTCGCGCATTAAAAAAGAAATTACAGCATGCTTCAAAATAGAAAAAAGAGATTACAAAATTTTTTTATTGTTTTGTTTTTATCTGCTCTAGGCGCTTCACTAATTTTATTTTCACTTAATTCAAAGCTCGATCTCTTTTTCTCACCCTCAGAGATGTTATTGGCTGAGCTTAAGCCAGGGTATCGAATAAAATTGGGAGGCATGGTTAAAGATGGATCAATTAAACGCGAGGGTACTAAAGTTTCATTCATAGTTACAGACTTTGAGGCAGAGGTATCGGTTTACTTTGATGGCGTTACCCCAGATTTATTTAAAGAAGACAGTGGCGTTGTTGCATTAGGATATTTTGAAGACGGATTATTTTTTGCTGAAGAGATTTTTGCAAAACACGATGAAAATTACATGCCTCCAGAACTCATGAATATGGCTGAGAAAAAATGATAGGTGAAATTGCGCACTTTCTTTCCATAGCTTCAGTAATGATTCTCACTTTAGTTTTAATTATAAATATTATTTTTTCTTTTTCATCCGGTCATTCAAATCAGCTCATTCTTTCTTATAAGTTATTTAATCAAGCATGCTTCTTAATTTTTCTTTCTTTCGGGATCTACATTTATCTAGCTATTACTGATGATTTTTCTATCAGCTACATTGCCAACCATTCTAATTCTCAACTTCCTATTTTTTATAAAATTACTTCCATATGGAGTGCCCACGAAGGCTCAATGTTCTTGTGGATCGTTTTTTTAACACTTTGGAGTATTTTGTTTGTAAATTATCTTTCTTTTGAACACCCTTTAAAAAAGGGGACTATGTTAATGCTTACCCTCATCATTTTAGGGTTTTTGCTCTTTCTTTTAGTTACCTCCAATCCATTTGAAAGAATACTGCCCTTTGGTGTGATTGAAGGCGCTGATATTAACCCAGTGCTTCAAGATCCTGCTTTGGCGATTCATCCCCCTTTGCTTTATCTAGGGTATGTTGGATTCGTTATCTCTTTTAGTTTTATTACGGCATATCTCTTTTCCGGGAATTTGAGCTATCCGTGGGAAAAGGATATTAAAAACTGGTCATTTGTTGCGTGGATTTTTCTGACTGTTGGCATCACTCTAGGAAGTTGGTGGGCTTATTATGAGTTAGGTTGGGGAGGGTATTGGTTTTGGGATCCAGTGGAAAACGTTGCTCTAATGCCATGGCTTGCAGCTACTGCATTTATGCATTCACTATTTGCCTCATCAAAATCTAATGTTCTGAAAGCTTGGACTTTATTCTTGGGGATTCTGATATTTGCCTTAAGTCTATTTGGAGCATTTATTGTTCGTTCCGGAATTATTGATAGCGTTCATTCATTTGCCAATGACCCCCAAAGAGGCCTATATCTTCTTGGTTTTTCTGGTTTTATAACCTTCATCTCTCTTGGAATATTTGCGTATAGATTACCAAGCATGCAATCTTCAAAATTAATCGTGACAGGCTCCAAAGAGTCTTTCTTATCGATGAATAATATTTTGATGTTAACTGCTATTTTCTCTATTTTTCTGGGTGTCACCTATCCTTTAATTCTAGAATCTCTCAATGGTGAAAAAGTTAGCATTGGATCTCCTTACTACAACACCATTTTTTCACCCTTAATTCTTTTGACCTCAATCTTTATTATGATTTCGGTGGAAGCTTTATGGCAAAGAGGCATGCAAGCCAAGACACTGTTTTTTGCAGTTGCTCCTACCTTTTTGCTAGCCGCTCTTGCACTCTACTTAATATGGTATTTTGTAGAAATTTTTTCATTACTTGCATACGTAGGAATATATTCTGGTTTGCTGATCATAATTAGCTATTTTTTAAAAGCAGCTTTAACTATTAAAAATAACTCTTACTTAAACAAAGGCAGTTTTGTTGCCCATATTGGATTGGGACTTTTATTTTTTTCTGTATCCATGAATAGCATCTTAAGCTACCAGAAAAATATCAACTTATTTCCTGGAGATCAGCAATTTATTAATGAATCAATCGAGGAGTTTAATTTTTTAGATCTACAAAATATTAAAGCATCGAATCATGATATTGTTTTGGCTAAAATACTTATTCTGCAAAATGGAAACTCTATTTATCTTAATCCAGAAAAAAGAAAGTATTTTGCTAGAGGCCAGATCACATCAGAGACTGCAATTCATGCCACCCCGTTGAAAGATACTTATTTAACAATTGGCGATCAATTAGAAAATGGAAGTTGGACCTTTAGTTTGCAGATCAATTATTTTGTGAAGTGGATTTGGTTTTCATCTGCTTTAATGGTTTTAGGAATTCTAATGACAATATTTAAAAAGAAAATTCGATGAGCTCGATATATAGATTTTTAATTATTTTGTTGCCGTTGCTGGTCTTTATTTTTTATGGAAAGGTTTTGTTGACCGATCGAAGTGATTCAAGCAACTACATGCAGCCAAAAAATTTGCCTCAATTTGAGTTGCTAGACTTAAACAACCAAGAAATTGATATTGCTGCATTTGATGAATTAAGCTTATTAAATGTTTGGGCTAGCTGGTGCATCACATGCTTGGTTGAACACCCTTATTTAACCCAGTTATCTGAAAAAGAGATCAATCTTATAGGATTGAACTACAAAGATTCCCAAGAGAATGCTTTAAAATGGCTTGGCAAAAGAGGAAATCCATACACATTTTCAATCTTTGACCCTAGAGGTGATTTAGCTTTTGATTTAGGGGTAACTGGAGCCCCAGAAACTTTTTTAATACTTAATCAACAAGTTATTGGTCATATCCAAGGGGAGCTTAATCAAGAAAAATGGCAATCTACTTTTGTGCCATTAATTCAGGCTGCAAAAGAGGCTAGCAAATGAAAGCATCTATTCTGGTTTGCTGTGCTTTTCTAATAGCATCTTCGATGGTTTTCTCGGACGTTGTGTATAAATTTGAAAATACCATTCAAGAGAAAAGATTTTATTCATTAATATCTGAAATACGTTGTCCCAAATGCACAAGTGGAAGTATTGCAAGCTCTGATGTGCCAGTTTCTAGGGACTTAAAAAGGAGGGTCTATGAGCAGATTCTATCTGGCTCCTCGGATCAAGAGATTAAAGACTATGTTACAGAGAGGTTTGGCGCCTCCTCAGACTACAAGCCAGCATTTGAAGGGGCGAATTATTTTTTATGGTTTGGCCCATTTATTTTTTTAGGGCTACTGATGCTTATTTTTCTTTTGAGCAGAAGACTCTGATGTTAGCTCTCATTACCATTTTATTTTTATGTGCTTTACCTATTCTCAGCTATTTACTGCACCCACTCTCTCCTCAAAAACCACTGATCCTGCTTGCAGCTATTTTTTTATACGGAGGATTTTTTTTAAATCATATTTCCTCCAAACCACTTTTGGGACAATGGTCTTATGCTCAACAAGCTGACGCCATAACGCAAATAATTAAAGAGAATCGTCAGGTGCCTGACCCAATGCTTAGTAACTTTTTATCTCACAAAAAAGAATCTTCAGATTCCTTTTTGCTGGGAGTCGAAATATTCTATAAATCTTTAGACATGAAATCTTTTGCTTCTGCTGAAAGTATATTAGGGTCGCTAAACGGTACTTTTCAAAGTCAAAATTTCCAGGTGCCTATCTATAACTTGCTTGCAGACCTTAGGGATTTAAAATATCCGCTGGTCGCAGCAGCCAATCTTTCTCTTGAGATTGAAGGGCCCATGAACTGCTTAATCGATAAATTAACTGTTATTGCAAATATTCCGAATGGACCAGATGTTGATATTGCAGCTAAGAATTTTTTATTACCTGACTTATCTAAAGTTTTATCTATTGATAAATCTGATGCTCTGGTTAGGGGATTTGATTTGCCATCAGCTTTCTTAAATCAAGAAACTATTCAAGTAGAAGTACTGAGTTTTTGTGAAAACAATACATTTTACGTATTTAAAACTCTAAATTTGAATTATTCCACTGACAACAAAGATAAGATATTTATTTATGCTAACGAATGGTTAAAAAAGGAACAATAGTTTAAAATGGGAAAAGGATAAATTTAATGCAGCTTAAACACATTAAACTGGCTGGATTCAAAAGTTTCGTGGACCCCACGAGAATATCTTTCCCCACAAATATGGTCGCAGTCGTAGGTCCTAATGGATGCGGTAAATCAAATGTTATTGATGCAGTCCGCTGGGTACTTGGGGAGCTCTCGGCAAAAAACCTCCGAGGTGACTCTATGTCGGATGTCATCTTCAATGGATCAGATTTAAGAAAGCCATCTGGCCAATGCAGTATTGAACTCTTGTTTGATAACTCCATGGGGAAATTGGGGGGTGAATATGCAAAATATAATGAAATTTCTATAAAGAGATTGATGACTCGAGATGGGCAATCCAACTACTCTATTAACAATACTTCATGCAGAAGAAAAGATGTTCAAGATATTTTTTTGGGCACAGGCTTGGGACCTAGAAGCTATGCAATTATTGAACAAGGAATGGTTTCTAAAATAGTCAGCGCTAAGCCCGAGGAAATGAGAACTTTTATTGAGGAAGCTGCCGGCATCTCAAAATATAAGGAGCGAAGAAAGGAAACCGAACAACGAATTAAAAAAACAAGAGAGAATTTATCTAGAGTCCAAGATATTCGCGATGAAATTAAACGCTTGATCAATAGATTGCAGAATCAGGCCAATGCTGCAGAAAAATATAGGGGACTGCAGATTCAAGAAAAGGACTACAAGCTAAATATTTCAATTTTAAATACGCTGAGTGCTAAAGCTCAAAAAGATAAATTAACTTCAGAAATATCTACATTAAAAAATCAAATTACAGTAAAGGCTGCAGAAGTTGATACTCAACAATCTTCCATTGATAAGATTCGCACAGAGCATTCCACAGTTTTATCAGCGTTTGAAGGGGCTCAAAAGAACTTTTATACGATTGGTGCTGATATTGCCAGATACGAGGCAAATGTTCAGAATTTAAACAAGACTCAGTCGCAAACGAAATCAGACCTAGTAAATGCGAAGGAAAGCTACGCCAAGGCTGTAGAAAAAGAATCAACATTTGATACCTTGAATCCAAAAGAGAATGAGTTAAAACTAAATATTGCTATTCTGAAGGCGTTACAAGCTAATGAGCAAAAGAGAAAATTGCAAATTCAAATTACTGAGCTGGAGACTAACATTGAACTTAAAACCAAAGAGGTGGAAAAACATCAAGCCTCTATCGATCAAATTAAAATTGATCATGCATCGCTTATCTCTCGATTGGATGAGTCACAGGGCACCGCCTCTGGAATAAAAACTGAAATTGCTAGGCAAGAAGCAAATCTTCAAAATTTAAATAAAACAGAATCTCAGGCTATAGATGATCTTGATAGAGCAAAATTGAGCTACCAAGCAGCGCTTGAAAAAGAGTCTAATCAGGAAAATTTGAGTCCAAAAGAAAAAGCTATGAACTTGCTTGATAGTATTTTGGAGTTACTGGCAAATCTTGGTTCTAGTGGAGAGGCTCTCAGATCAAAAGCCATGGAGCTGAAGGCTTCATTGACTAGTATATTAAAAATTGCCTCAGATCAGTCTAAGAGCATGACCGATGAATACTTGCAGAGACAAAGCAGATTAGAAGAGCTTCTATTGCAAACTGCAGAGAAGAAAGCTCACGTTCAGCAAGAATTAGACTCCTTTGTAGGCAAAATGGAAAAGGCAGATCGAGAGCTCAATGAGCACAAAGGCAGAAAATCTGAGGTTAATGAGCTAATTCGCAAGTCAGAAGAGCAAAAATCACTATCATCCTCTGAGCTGAGATTACTAGAATCTCAGATCAATATCTTAAAATTAGATTTAAGAACGTTTGAAGTTAATTTAGATAATGCATCAATAATTCTAGAAAAAGCCGAGGTCAGGCTCTCAGAAATTAATCCAATGGATTTCTCTTCAATGAATCTAGATGAATTAGAGGCTGCACTTTCAGAAATTCAGACCAGCATCTCATCGCTCAGCTCTATTAATTTAGCAGCCCCCGATGAATATCTCTCAAGGCAAAATAACTTAGCTGAATTACTCCAACAAACTGATTTAAAGAAAGAGCAAGCCGATAAAGAATTAGCTTCTTTGGTCCAAAAAAGTGCTTTGGCTGAAGCAGAGCTAACAACCATTAGGCAGCAACAATCAAGGGTGGATGATTCTATTCGAGATTCTGAAAATAAAAAATCTACAGCTGCTCTAGACCTTAGAGCCTTAGAGGAGAAGTCGAATAATCTGAAGTTAGATTTGAGAACATTCGAGGTTAATTTAGAGAATGCTTCTCAAGCTCTTATTAGAGCTGGGTTAGTGATTGCAGACCTCAATCCTGAAGAGTTCAAGGAAATGAATGTGTCTGATCTTGAGAGTTCACTTGAGGCCGTTCAAACTAAAATTCTTTCGCTCGGTGCAATTAATTTAGCGGCACCCGATGAGATTGCCGAGGAGTCCAAGCGTATGGAAGAGCTAGACTCACAGCTTGAAGACTTAAATGAGGCCATGGAAAAGCTTCAAGGGGCCATTAAGAAGATAGATGCTGAATCTAAATTGAAGTTTGATGAAAGTTTCAATGCTGTAAATTCTAAAATTCAAGAAATTTTCCCTAAATTATTTGGTGGCGGTAAAGCAGCTTTAGAGCTTCTCGAGGGAGACTCCTTAAATTCCGGCATTACCCTATCTGCGCAACCTCCAGGAAAAAAGAATGCAACGATTTCCCAACTTTCAGGTGGTGAAAAAGCCATGACAGCACTATCTTTGGTATTTGCTCTCTTTGAGTTAAATCCAGCTCCTTTTTGTTTGCTTGATGAAGTTGATGCGCCCTTGGATGACTTGAATGCTTCAAGGTTTGTGGCTATGGTCGAGGAGATGTCCGATAGAGTGCAATTCATTTTTATTACTCATAATAAGATTTCAATGGAAAAAAGTGATCATTTAATGGGCGTGACTATGCAAGAGGCTGGTGTGTCAAGAGTGGTTTCCGTTGATGTGAAGGAAGCGCTAAAACTAGCTGCTTCTTAATGCTTTCCAATCTAGAAATTTTTTTTATTGTCAGCGCCTTGATGATTTTTTTGATCGTTTTGTATGCTTTCTTTAAATCCCTTTTTACCCGCAAACTTATTCAGTCAACAATTCAAGATTCTCAGTCTATGCTATTTCAGGAAGATCCAGAGCAGGGAACTCTTGGTTTTGATGATGATGAGTCAGAATTATCCACTCAGGAGCTTATTATTCTTAACTTAATCTCCATGGATAAATCTATATTTGATATTAATCAAGTTCTAATGCTTCTTAAAAATTTAAATGCGAAGCATGTTGATGGTTTTTTTAGTTATCGCGATGAGGCTGACAATGAAATTTTTAGGGTAGCAAGTGGAATTAATCCTGGTCTATTAGAGATTGATACTGAAACACACATATTATTTATGGCAATGGATCTTCATCAAGCAAATGACCCAGTTAAAGCATTGGGGCAGATGCTGGAAGTTGCAACTAACATTGCAGAAAAACTTCATGCAAGCATATGTGATCAAGCAAGGGCGCCGTTAAGCAAGCAAATGATTGAGCATTACAAATCAAAAGCTCAGGAAGTTAGCCATATTAAAGCTACGCGAACGATTAGATAAAATGAGCATCAGTCCTAAGGAGTATGAGGAATTACAAAATGAGATACGAGATCACGATCATGCTTATTATATTTTAGATGATCCAAAAATAACTGATTTTGAGTACGATCAACTATTTCAACAATTACTCCAAATAGAATTAGTTAACCCTGCCTGGATTTCAGCTGAATCTCCGTCACAGAGGGTTGGAAAAAAACCAGAGACTGATTTCTCAAGCGTGAAACATTTTAAGCAGATGTTATCTCTTGCAAATGCTTTCAATGAGAAAGATATCTATGACTTTCATGAACGAACAATTAAAAATCTTTCTGATGCCAGTCAACTAGAATATTTTTGTGAGCCCAAAATGGATGGTGCTGCAATTTCTTTGGTCTACGAAAATGGAGTGTTGATCAGGGGAGTTACGAGAGGAGATGGAACGGTTGGCGAAGACATAACCTCAAACATCAGGACGGTAAAATCTATTCCGCTCACTCTAAAAAAATCCTCAAACAGCTTCCCTAAGTTAATTGAGGTGAGAGGAGAAATATTTATTCGCAAAGCAGATTTCCTCCATTTGAATCAAGTGGCGGAACGCGAAGGTCAAAAACTTTTTGCCAACCCCCGAAATGCAGCGGCTGGAAGCCTCAGACAACTTGATCCAACGATTACTAATTCCAGACCATTAGATTTTTTTGCTCATGGTGTTGGCGTTTGTGATGACAAGAACTTTTCTTCTCTAAATGATCTATTCAGTGCTTTCTGTGAGTGGGGCCTTCCTGTAAATCAATTAAATGAATCTGTAGATTCGATTGAAGGCTGTATGAAATATTACAATTCAATAGAAGTAACCAGAGACACGATTCCTTTTGAAATTGATGGTGTGGTATTTAAGGTTTCAGATCTTGCCTTGCAGAATGCTCTTGGTGAAATTGCACGCTCACCCCGATGGGCAATAGCACACAAGTTTCCAGCCGAGGAGGCCATAACAGAAATTCTGAAGATTGAATTTCAAGTAGGTCGCACAGGAATCCTGACTCCAGTTGCGAAATTAAGATCGGTTAACGTAGGAGGCGTTAATGTGAGTAAATGCACTCTTCATAATATTGATGAATTGAAAAGACTGGACCCTAGGATAGGAGACGAAGCGGTTATCAAAAGAGCTGGCGACGTAATTCCTAAGATGATAAGAGTTGTGCCTGCCAAAAAGTCTAGGGGGTTAAAAATTAAAACTCCAAAATCATGCCCTAGTTGCAATTCCAAGGTGGTGAACAATTTTCAGTCAGACTGGTCAATATTAAATTTAAGCAATGAGGTTTTAAAGAAATTCTCTAGTCTCTACGAGGCTAATAAATATATTGCTGACCACCAATCTGACGACCTCAAGGCAGAGGAAATAAAAATTGAAAGTCCATTTATCAAATGCTCTGGAGGCAATTTATGTCCTGAAATTATACAAGGTCAATTTACCCACTTTGTATCTAGAAAAGCTATGGACATTGATGGGTTAGGGCAAGAAATTCTTGATGTTCTAATCAAGAATAACTTTATCAAAGAGTATGCTGATATTTATCTATTAGAAAATTTTCGAGCTGAGCTTGAAGTATTAGAGCGATTTGGAAAAAAATCTGTTGAAAATTTGATCAATTCTGTACGGTCATCATCTGAAGTTGATCTTTATAGATTCATTTATTCACTTGGAATTGAGGAGGTTGGGGAAACAACTGCCAGAAATCTTGCAGCCCACTTTCAGGATTTTAAGGTCCTATCTGGCGCAACCTTTGAGGACTTGATAAAAATCCCTGATATAGGACCTAGAGTTGCTTCAAAAATTAAAGATTATTTTTGCAAAGAAGGCAGCCAGCGAGTCATTGACGCTCTTCTGCCTCATTTAGATTTAGTCTTACCGAAGATTCGCAATTCTGATAACAACGATTTAGTAGGATTACAAATTGCAATTACTGGAAAACTTTCTTTGATGACTCGCGATGATCTTAAGGAGAGACTTCTCCAAAATGGCGTCAAAGTTACAACCTCTATTTCCAAAAATACAAGCTATTTAATTGCTGGAGAAAATGCTGGATCAAAGCTAGTAAAAGCCAAAGAGCTTAATGTTAGAATCTTAGATGAAAACGATATAAATACTTTTTTAAATGATCCAAAACAATTCTTTTAAAGCTGCTTTATTGCTGCCCTTGCTTCTTGTTTCATGCGTGAGTTCGCCGCCTGAAAAACCAGATAACATTTGCGAGATATTTAAAGAAAAGAAAAGTTGGTACAAGGCAGCAATAAAAACTGAAAAACGATGGAAGTTACCCCCCTATGTTTTGATGGCATTTTTTCATCAGGAATCTAGCTTTCAGGCAAAAATAAGGCCTGAAAGAAAGCAGCTTCTTGGCTTTATTCCATGGTTTCGTCCTTCATCTTCGCTAGGCTACTCTCAGGCTCTAAAAAATACTTGGGAAGAATATCAAAATGAAACCGGTAATTCATGGTCGAGTCGAACTGATTTTGCTGATTCAGCAGATTTTGCTGGCTGGTATGCAAGTAAGGGTTTTTATCAAGGCTTCTCTGCTACCGATGCCCGTTCACTCTATCTTGCCTATCACGAAGGCTATGGTGGCTTTAAAAAGAAAACCTATAGAAAGAAGCAATGGCTTATCAAGGTAGCTGATAGGGTTCAAGCGCGTTCTGAAATGTATCAAAAACAGTATTGGGGTTGTGCCAAGGAACTGAAAAAGAAAAGATTCTTTTTTTTCTAAGCTACACCTCTAATATTTCCATTTTTAATTCCAAGGCTTGATCTTTGAAACCTTCACCTGCCAAAATTGATTTTTTGTGGTCTTTGGTGAGATAAACCTCATTCACCCTAACCAAGTCATCTATTGTGCAATTGATTATTTTTTGTCTTAGCCCTAATCTTTCTTCAATACTAATTTCTTCAAGGTTGAAGTTAAAATCATTTTTAGCCTCACCAACTGGAGACATAGGTTTATCTATAGAAGATACAACGCCCAAGATAGCTTCTTCTAGATGTTGAGGGGTGATAGAAGTTTTTGCCCAAGAAATCGCCTCCTGAAATGCCTGAAAGGTTTCTGAGCACTTAGGATCTCGATACGAGAAGAATTTGAAGGTATTAGTCGAAGTATCATTTGTTGCACCTGCACCATAGGCCCCACCTTTTTCTCTAATTGCAGTATGAAGAAAGCCATTCCTAAGCACGGTTGCAAGGACCGATAATGGTGCAGCATCAGGATGCTCCCTTGAGACTCCATTAAATGCTTGTGCGCAATAACAGACTTGCGAACCGGTAATCCATGCAATTTGCGATGCAGTGGAATCAATTAGTTGCTGCTCTTTTTTATTAATAGATGATTCAAGCTCTTCAACCTTATCTTTCAAAGCATCTTTCGAGCACGCTGTAAAAACTTTATAGGGCTTGACTGATACTTTGCTATGAATACTTTTAAGGACCCCAAGAATATAATCAATATCTCCTTCAGCTTGAGCCTTAGAAATTATCTCTTTTGAGCGGTGTAGCATCTCCAAGCCAGATAAATGGAAAGCAGTTGATGCCAATGCATTTAAAGAGCTAGCTGCTGAATTCATTGCTAGATAATGGCCATTTTGATTTAACGACTCTTCATTTCTAGCTACAAATATATTCAATAAATCTAACACACGTTTCTCTTCATCAAACCTGACAGACTTAATGGTATTGAATATTAAATCTTCCATGTGATTGAAATTTTCTTCAAGACACTTAGATGAAATACTTAAAAATAGGGCTCCTGGTTCTGATGATGATTCAGTTTGAAGCCTAATAGCAGCCCCAATTCCACCGCTAATTTTTGATTGATGCGCTTGAATTTCTTCATATGATTTATCTTGCAAGCCAACCTCAGTAATAATGAAGGTGTAAAGAGATGAAAATAGAAGCTCTTCATTCGTTAAATTTCTACATGGAAAGAGAAAATCAGAATAAATCAGTCCGTTTGTTCCAACCTCATAAATTGATCTATTGCCAGATTTCAAACTAAGCTCTGTATATTTTCTCTTGAGAGGAATATCAGCAATTGTTACCTTTGGAAGAAGCTCAGCATCATCTTCAGCTTCCTGTCTTAATTTTAAATCATCTGCTAGCTTGATAATTTCCTCTCTATCAGAGTCGCTCAAAGTTTGTTCTTTTTGTTTCAGCGTGGAAGAAAAAAACTCCTCTAAATTATCATTGAACTTTGGATCAGGTTTTAATTCATAGGTTAAGCGATGGGGATTTTTCAGTAAGGAAGATTCAATTAATTCTTCTATGTAACCTTCTTTGGCAATCTTCGCTTTCAGTTTTGTAAAGTTAGCATCTAAATCCAACATGGATATTGGATTATCATAATGTACGCAAGCATTCATGCATCCAAGCATCAATTGCAACCCATATGGCATTCCACCACCAGATATTTCCCTTTGACCAATTTCTAATTGATGCAATGCAGAAGAGATTAGCTCTTTTGGCACTCCTGTCTCAACTAAATTACGAAGCGTCAAGAGAACCAATTCTTCTATTTCCTCAGCTTTATCTTCTTTAACACCTTCCAATCCGGCCATGAATACAATCTCTTTATTGCTTGGCTCAAGCCCAAGGAACGGAGAAGGAGATTTACCAAGAGAGGTTAGTTCTAGAGCTTTACGCAGAGGCGACGATGAATTATCAAGCAGAATATTAGACATAAAATATTTTTCTAATAAGTTAAGAGGCTCGTGACTGTTTCCCAATAGCCAACTGAGAACAACATGATGATTCTCTTCATCGCCTGGAATTGGCTGATAAGTTCCTTGAGCACGAACTGGTTCTGTGAATATTTTTGCAGGTTGAATGATCAATTTTTGAGAAGCCGGAGTAAATTTTTCAAACACATTTTTTTCTAAATGATCGTGAATCTCATCAATTGCAACATTTCCGAAAGTAAAAAAAGTTGCATTGCTCGGGTGATAATGTTTTTTATGGAAGGCAACCAAGTCTTCGTGCGTCAAATCAATAATTTTTTCAGGATCTCCGCCGCTATTATGATGGTAGGTTGTTTCTTCAAAAAGATGTTTTGACATCCCGTGCCACAATTGATCCGTTGGCGAGCTCATTGCTCCTTTCATCTCATTAAAAACTACTCCTTTAATCTCAAGATTTTGATTGGCATCTAATTCTAATCTATGGCCTTCCTGAGCAAAGTCCAGAGCATCTAACTTAGGAAAAAATGCTGAATCTACGTAAACATCTAGCAAGTTTTTAAAATCTTTATTATTTTGAGTGGCAAAAGGGTAGGCCGTCCAATCACTTGAAGTAAAAGCATTCATAAATGAATTCAACGAGCGTCTTATCATCATAAAAAATGGATCACGTACAGGATACTTATTTGAACCACACAAAGAAGTATGTTCTAGAATATGCGCCACACCTGATGAATCTTCAGGGATGGTTCGAAATGCCACCATAAAAACTTTCTCATCATTGGGAGAGTCTAAATGAATGTGTTGTGTATCAAACTTAGAATGTTGATAGATCTGAGCATTAACATTTAGTAATTCGATTGCTTTTGATTCTTTTAGTTCAAACATAGCTTTTCATGGAAAGTAAATGCATTATATTAGTCATATTAACGACAGATTACTATTACCAATGACATATAAAAAGTATCCATTTATTGCTGGCATATTATTTTTCTTTTCTGCCTGTGCATCCTCGCCATTTTTAGAATTGAATAGCAGGGATAATTTCCAGCTCGAGCCATCAACCCCATTCTCAATTTCTTTAAATAAAGACAATCTGCCTGTGGAGATGGACCCTATTTTAATTGAAAATCTAGGGGACGCTGCTAAAAATTACCTTGAAGGAACTGGACATCTATTCTCTTCCGATGCCTCAATAGTTATCGAGGTCAACGTTGCGAGCAAAGACAAAATTAAAGTTGATGATTTTCGTTATTATGGCTATCCAATGCATAGAGCATTTTTATATGACACAGATCGCATTAATACTGTCCCAGAGTTTTATTTAAGAATTTCTATTAGAGACACTGTTAAAGATCAGACGTTATGGACGGGTTTAACAAAATGGAGAAAAGGCTCAAGCTATTCCCCATCTGATATGTCTTCAGCAGAATTATTGGTAGAGAACTTACTGGTTAATCTTTAAATCTCATCGGGTTAACGGATAGGGCTATGCCGGTTGATATTGGATTCGGAGAGTTGCTGATTTGAGAAGCGATGTATTCACCCATTAACGGCGCCAAACTAAAGCCTCTGCTACCCAAAGCCCCCAAAGCATAGATATTTTGGTCGCTTGATACTCTTCCAGCAATCGGGAGCCTATCCTTGCTGCCAACTCTTGCTCGCGCTTCAGTTAATAAATCGCCCTCTGCATGTAATTTAATTTTGAAATTATTCTCTGTTCTTTTGAGCAACTCTTGATTTACCTCATCCGAAGGCTGGAGATCATCAAACTCTTTTTGATGAGTCGAGCCAATCCAAGTAACTCCATCCACCGGAGGCAAAATGTAACCTTCAGAATTTATTGGAAGTTTGGAGGTAATATCCTGTTTACCATTTAGACCTATCAGCTGACCTTTTGAAATTTTTAATCCATGAACGCTGTTTAACAACCCTGCACCATTTGCAATTACCAAAGCATCGTATTGGCTTTTATTAACCTGATTAGAAAAATGAAGACTCAGCTTTGTATCTTTTTCAGCTGAACTTTCAAAGCAATGGTCTGTATAAATTTCTATATTTTTATTTTCTAGCAAACGCTTGCATAGTTCTTGAGGAAAAAGATACCCTCCTTGCAAAACTTTTAACCCCTTAGAATCGAGTCCATATGTATTTTTCATGTCAACTTTCTGAAGTAATTGAAAAATATCCTCTCTCTTTAAACTCATCATGTCTTCCAACCATTCTGTTTGATATTTATTGAAGTGAGTAAAGAGCAATCCAGTTCTTTTATACTCATCTGGAAATTGAGAATAAATACGATCAGCAAAAAAATAACTTTGTGCGATTAAGTGAGCGTAAGGGCTGTTGCTTGCAGAAAATCTTGGATACATAGCGGCAATTGGGTTGCTGGAGGTTCCACAGCCAGCTTCCTGGCCATACTCAAAGACATCAACTTGCATGCCATGATTTGCAGCAGCATAAGCAGCACAGCTTCCTGCAATGCCAGAGCCAATTATTGCTATTTTAGGAGAGCGTATATGAGAAGGGTTCTCGAAATGCTTGCGGGGAATTATTTTGCCAATCAACTTATGCCTTTTCTTTCCAAAGCCACTAACTTTGCTTACTTCAAAACCAAATTTTGTTAAATTTCTTTTTACAAAACCGGCAGAGGTAAAGGTGCCGAAAGTAGCCTCGTTGGAGGATAAGAGTGAAATTAACTGACAGATCGAGCTACTCCACATGTTTTTGTTCTTTGCAGGGTCAAAGCCATCTAAATACCATGCGTCAATTAAATTATTTGAGAAGCCAAGTAGATTTTGCAGGGCAGATTCTGCATTATTTTGAATTATTGTCAGGCGAATATTTAGCTCGGGTAAATCTATTCTTTGCATATCATTGTGCATTGGCGAGTAGCTGCTTAAAAAATAACCTCCAATTTCTTCTAATTCTGGAAAACTTTTAATTACTTTCAAAATTTGATCCTTAGTTGGCAATGCCTCTTCTATGGAAACGTAATCTAATGTTTCCATTTCAGATTTATGCTTGCTGCTATTCCAAAGAAGGGCGGTAACCAAGAAGTTCATACCAAATCCAAAGCCAAGTTCGCCAATAGTAAATTGATGAGCTTCTTGCAATCGATTCTCAAGATTATTGGGCTCTATAAAAACATCATGTATTTCGTTAATAGCATCTGCTTGAAAAAATCGATCGTCGTAATCAATCGAGCAGGGCATTCCACCAACCCAATTAACATCTTGAGTTTTAACTTCAAATGGATTTTTAAAAACGCTATGATGAATTGACATTTAGGAGCGGCTCATGAAATTGTATTTAAATATTTTTTATTCATTAATTATATGTGGTCTTATTCTCTCATGCTCAAAAAGTGACCCAATAGTTACCTCTGATCTGAATCGCAGCGCTTCCGTTGAAAATTTATATAAACATTCCAAGGAATTTACTCAAAATGTTTACTCACATAAAAATGGTATTCACTCAGCCGTGGGGTTTGGAATCGCAAATTCTTTCTTGATCGAGGGTGAGGGCACAAATATTATTATTGATGCAACAGACAGCGTGTACCAAGCTAAAAAAGTTTATTCAAAATTTCAGGCAATCAATGATAATCCAATCTCTGCAATCATATACACACACAATCATGGAGATCACACATTTGGTGCGAGATACTTTGTAGATCAGCAATCAGAGCCACCTTTAGTAATTGCGCATTCAACTACCGCTGAAGCTGTTGAAAAAATTGTTGGTATTTTAAATCCGATCATCTCCATTAGATCAGCAAAAATGTTCGGAACAGAGCTTCCAGAATCAGAAGTTGTCAATGTTGGCATTGGCCCATTTTTAAGTGTTGGCAAAAGTTCACCAGGCTACGTAAAGCCAACTCTTACTTTTGAAAAGGAATTAAAAATTACCCTTGGTGGTATTTCCTTTGAGTTCTACCATGCTCCTGGCGAAACAAATGATCAGTTGTTTGTCTGGCTACCTGCATATGAAGCCCTTTTCCCCGGTGACAACATATACAAAACTTTTCCAAATCTTTATACCATCAGGGGAACCTCGCATAGGGATGTTAAGGCATGGGTCGACAGTTTAGACCACATGATTTCATTTCAGCCCAAGCACTTATATCCAAGTCATACGCTCCCGATCTCAGGGGCAGCAGTTTTAGAGACCTTAACTTTATACAGAGACGGTATTCAGTTTGTCCATGATCAAACTATTCGCCTTATGAACCAAGGACTTTACCCTGATGAGATCATTGATCAGATTCAGCTTCCTAAGGCTATTTCAGAATCCCCATTTTTTAATGAATTTTATGGAACTGTTAGGTGGTCGGTCAGAAGTATTTTTAATGGTTATTTGGGTTGGTTCTCTGGAAATATTTCGGATCTTGATCCAACCCCTACATACAAAAAAGCTGAACTTATGTCGGAGATGATCGGCGGCTTGGAAAATCTTTTTCAGCAACTTAAAATAGCCGTTAACAAAGAAGAAATGCAATGGGCTCTAGAGCTTTCAGACCTATTGCTAGAGATGAACCATAAATCAGAGGAGGTCACCGCCTTAAGATCCAAGGCTGCATATTTTTTAGGCGAAATGTCTGCCAATCCTAATAAAAGAAATTTCTTTTTAACCGAAGCCCAAAATCTAGCTGGTAAAAAAAATTATCGAAATATTGCTAAGCCAGAGACGGTGATGCTAAACGAGATTCCAATTGATTTATTCTTTGATGTTTTGAGCGTTACTTTAAACCCTAACAAGGTAAAGGAATCTGATTTAACTGCTGCGTGTTTTATATTTTCATCTGGGGAGATAAGAACAATTATTATTAGAAATCAGATCGCGCAAATTATAGATTACACGCCCAGCTCTTGCGATTTTACAGTCAACACTTCAGAGGAAGTGTTGAAAGCAGTATTGGCTGGAATAAAAAATCCTATTACAGCGATTACAGGTCAAGAAATCCAAGTTGAAAAAAAAGTAGAATTTCTAAAATTTCTTACTAATTTTAGGCCTTAGTCGGGATGTCTTTAAACGCTATTCCTTTGTCGGCTCTTGGGTCTTGAGGAAGTCCTAAAACTCTCTCCGCAATAACGTTGCGAAGAATCTCGTCTGTTCCACCAGCAATTCTAAGTCCAGGTGCTCCCAACCAAGCTCCCTGAAAAGAACTCATCCCATTATCATCGTCGATTAACATACCAGCCATATCCCCTGAATCAATCCCAAAATTTCCAATGGATTGAAGTTTATTTGCACTGACAATCTTAGTAATTGATGCTTCTGGACCGGGAGCCTCTCCTTTTGATAGAGCAGAAATAGTTCTAAATTTAGTATATTTTAATCCGTTAGCTTCGCAGAACCAGTCTGCCAATCTTTCTCTAACAGCATCATTTTTAATTAAAGCTTCGCCTGCATCATCTTTTGTTTTTGAAAGAGTTAGGGCTTCTTCTATGTCAGAGCCACGCGCATCGCCTACTGCCAATCTTTCGTTCATCAGAGTTGTAATTGCAACTTTCCATCCGTCCCCAATTTCGCCAAGCCTTTGAGAATCTGGAATGCGAACATCGTCAAAATAAACCTCATTAAAACCTGAACCACTGCCAGCTTGACCTGTAATTTGTTTGATCGGTTTGACGCTAATTCCCGGTGTTTTCATGTCTACAAAAAAGAAAGTTAAGCCCTTATGCTTAGCTAAATCTGGATCGTGTCTTACAACCAAGATCCCAAAATCTGAATAATGAGCTCCAGAGGTCCAAACCTTTTGGCCATTGATGATCCAATCGTCCCCATCTTTTTCTGCTTTACTTCTTAGTCCGGCAACATCCGATCCAGCGGCAGGTTCGGAGAAAAGTTGACACCAAATTTCTTTTCCTTCTGCCATGGGTGCAAGGTATCTATTTTTTTGTTCCTCAGAGGCATATTGCATCATTACAGGACCGCACATACCTAGACCAATCTCAAAAATTCCACCGGGCACATTAAACTTTGCTTCTTCTTGACCCCAAATAATTCTTTCAATTGGCGAGGCCTCAACACCACCGTACTCTTTTGGCCAATGCAACATAGCCCAACCTGCACCATATTTTTTTTGTTGCCATTCCTTAGCTATTTTTAGATGACTCTCAAGAGATGATTCCGCATTAACATTTTTTTTATCTGCCTTTAGTTCCGCATTAATCTCTAGCCATTCTCTGCATCCAGCTCTAAATTTTGCTTGTTCTGGGGTATCGTTAAAATCCATAAATTACTCCTTAAGTTAGGGTGTTTGTTTTTTCTAAACTGGTAACAAGCTTCTCTTTCCACGTCGCTTCAGAGCCAAGTAGCACTGATAAAACTTTTGAACGTTTGTAGAAGAGATGGCAGTCATATTCCCAAGTAAAGCCATTACCACCATGCGTTTGAATATTTTCTTTGGAGCATAATTGGAAGGCTTTAGTTGCGCTGACTCTTGCTGTTGCAGAAGCTAAAGGGAGTTCAGCAGATTCAGAGGAAAGTGCCCAAGCGCCGAAGTAGCAATTTGATTTTGCAAGCGTAATTGCAATGTACATATCAGCAAGCTTATGTTTTATTGCTTGATAAGATCCAATCTGTCGACCAAAAGCAAATCTTTCAAGTGAGTAGGCTTTTGCCATGTCCAATGCAGCCTGAGAGCCGCCAACTTGTTCAAATGCAAACAACACTGCAGCTTGATCTAGTAGATGTTGAATGTAGCCCCAGCCCTGACCCGATTGGCCGAGTAAGTTTGAAGGCGTATCTTTAAAATCAACCTTAAAAAATGCCCTAGAAGTATCTATGTTTTTTTGAGGCGTGATGGTGACCGATGGATCTGTTAGGTTTACAAGCCTTAATTCTGTTCCTGAATTCGATTTAGTGACAACAATCATATGGGTTGCCATGCCAGCATCGGGAACAGCAATTTTTGTTCCATTTAATTTATCCCCGGACGCGATGACTTGCAGGTTAGCTTCTGTTGCCTGATGAGAGTCTTCTGCAATTCCGTAGGTTCCTACCACTTCACCAGAAACTAATTTTGGAAGCAGTTCTGTTTTTATGTCTTCGCTGCCGTATTTAATTAAAGCTTCAGTGAAAAAATATACAGAGGATGAAAAGGGCACTGGTGCCAGAGATCTTCCAAGCTCCTCGGCCACAACACACAACTCAAGGTGACCAAGTCCAAGCCCATCGTAAGCTTCGGGCACTCTAATAGCGGTCCATCCGAGTTCAACAATCTTATTCCACAGCTCATGATCTGCATCTTGAGACTCATCCATTACTTTGCGAGCATTTCCAAGCCCACCTTCTTTATCAAAGAACTTTCTTGCTTCTTCTTGAAGGTATTTTTGATCGTCTGAGAAATCTAAATTCATAATAGTTTTAAATAGTTTAAAGTTACATCTTATAATTTAAGACATATTAAAACATATTATTAAATACAATTTAACCTAGTAATCTCCGATCATTATGGCAATTAAAATTTCAGCATCCAAAGAAGAAAAAGGAATGGAAAACAAAAATTCCAGTGGGTTGTTTCTTGGTGTGGTTTTTGTTTTGTTGCTTTGCGGCATTTTAGCTTTATCTCTGTGGGTCAGCGAAATGTCTCGCTCATCCAATAAAATAAATGAGCTTGTTGAATCTCGACTTTCTATTCTTGAGGAGCAATTGCAACTTGCCGATTCAACTTCAACTGAGTTTTTAACAGACATCAATACGCAATTACAATTTTTAGACAAAGAGATTAGAAAGTTATGGGATCTCAGCAATAAAAGAAACAAAGCAAACATTTCCAAGCTAACCTTGGATGCGAGCAAGCAATCAAAATTACTGAAAGATATTGCGGCGACTCAAACCAACGATCAGAAAAATATTAAATCAATTGATTCTCAGCTAAAAAAATTAGGCATAGCTGCCAAAAGTCTTGCTCAGTTAAATAAAAGCAACAGCATGACAGAGGCAAAAATTAATGAGCTGAATAAAAACCTTTTGCTTCTTGAAGAAACTGTTCAAGCTTTTGATTCTTACAGAAAACAAAACAACGAGCTTATGCAAGAGCTTCAATTAAAAATCTCAACCATTAATCTCGAACCTACGCAATTTAATTAAGTTTACTTTCGATTGAAAAGCTTGGGGTTTCGTTAAAAAACAGGTATATTTTCATAAAACCATTCTTCAATTATGGGGGGGGAACCATGAAGAGATTATTAAGCTTATTAACCATTGTAACTTTTGTTGCGATACCTAACGTTTCTTTTGCACAAGATTCAAACTTAGTTTTGGAAGAGGTTGTAGTTACAGCCACTAAGAAAGAAGAGAATGTTCAGGACATTGCTCAAACTGTTAACGCACTTAGCGGCAGCACACTAGACGATTATCAAATAAGAGATTTGAGTGAATTGGCTCAGCTTGTTTCAGGAGTAGAATTTACTCAAATTGATCCTAGAAGGTCTACCATTATTATGCGTGGGCAAAGACTTGATCCAGATGGTGGAAACGATCAGCCAATTCAGGGATACATTGATGAGATGCCTGTTAGAGCGCAAGACTTGTTTTACCAAATGTACGATACAGAGCGTGTAGAAATTCTTAAAGGTTCTCAGGGAACTCTTCAAGGTGTTGTTAGTTCTGCTGGTGCGGTGCAAATTTATACTCGTGATGCACAAATAGGTGGCGACGAGAGCAATGGCTACATCAAAACAACTTGGGCCGATAACATGACTTCAATTATTGAAGCTGCTTCCGATCTTCATATCTCAGACACTCTTTCTTTAAGGTTTGCTGGTGTTAAGAATTCTAACGACGGAAACGAAATAAGAAACATCAGAACGCACGTTAACGAATCTCATAACCTGGAATCAGGTCGAATCAGTCTTTCGTGGCAGCCTAACGATGACCTAAGCGTAAGATTTAAGTATCAAAATACAGAAAACAACCAAATTTACCCACAACCAGTTGCAGGTTCCAATGGCACTCCTTCATACGAGCAAGTAGTAAATGGTTATGTTGCTGGAATAGCTTTGTTTGAATCTCTCGGCTTTGCACCAGCCGGTTCAGCGGCTCAGCTTGCATACTTGAACAGACCAACATATGGCGATATTCCTGCAGGCGGACTTAAGCCTGAAGACGGAGTGGCTTTGCATTTCCAAGATCCAAGACAAAATAACTCTGCTACATTGCACAACCTCATGATTGATTACGACATGGGAAGTCATGCGCTTGCTTTGAGATTCTCAGATTCTCAAAACGATGCCATGGGTCTTATTGATAGAGATTATGCGGGAGCTTATGTTTACGGTTACCCTCAAGAGGTTAGAACCAATTCAGGTATTCAAACTTTTGAAGCCAGAATTTCAAATCAAGACAGCGATAAGCTTGAATATACTCTCGGTTTCTTTTCAAGAGATTCTCAGACATTCACAACAGCTGATTTAGATCGCTCATTCTCTATCACAGAGGTTGCGCCTCATATATACAAGCCTGCTGTTGGATTTACTCATAACACTCCCAACAATGCTTGTAACGATGCTCGCGCAAATCCAGGTAAATTTGCTGCCACTAGTATTGTTTTAACATGCATGGGTATTCCAGTGGACAATAAAACGGAAGCTTATTTTGCTAACTTTAAGTACAACTTATCCGATAAAACTTTTGTCCAATTTGGTTTTAGAGAACAAGAAATCGTTGGTTATATGGCTCAAAATCTATATCTTCCATTGACAGCTCTCCTAACCCAAGCTTCAGGTGGCGGGATGACTATTCCAAGAATAGCTGCTGCGGATCAAAATTCTAATGTCGATTCGACTACAGGAAGTTTTAAAATTGGCCATTACATCAACGAGGATATGTTGCTTTATGTCTCTACTGAAAGTGGATTTAGAAGGCCTGGTATTACGATTTCTCCAATCGCTGTTAATCCATCTGTCTTAACATTTGTTGAAGAAGAAAGTGACATGACAGAAATTGGTATGAAAGGCACCTTCATGGATGGCAGACTAAGATTCAATGCTGCATATTACGATTACACAATCGATAATTTCCAATCCAAATGGGACAACGTTTCTGCTAGAGAATACACAGCAGCAGGCCCAGGCAACGTGACTCAAGTTCAAGGCGGTATCTTTACAAATAATGATGCAACCCTCTCAGGAATAGACCTTGAGTATGCTTACGTTGTAAATGAAGGCTTAGTTTTAGGCGGAAGTTACACAGCCACTGACAGTGAATATGCTGCTGGATCTATAGGTTACGCAAATAATCCTGCGTACGCTGGTTTTGCAGTTGCAACTCAGGACGTGAGCGGGACACCGGTTAGCGACGCTGCCGAGTCCTCATTGAATTTCTACTTAGATTCTACTACTGCATCATACTGGGGTGGCGAAAGATACACTCGGTACAATGTTAGCTGGAGAGACGAGAGAACAAGCGCTATTAATCCAGACATCAAGATTAAGGCTTTGTACTTAGCTAACATTATTGTTGGATGGAGATCTGCTGATCAAGTGTGGGATGCAAGTTTCTTTGTAAAAAATATTACAGACGACGTTGCGTTATCAAACATTCAAGGTTACTACTCTGATTACGCTCTACCCGGTGGAAGCGGTTTAGCTTCTAAGTTTTACGCAGGTAACACAAACATGGGCAGACAAATGGGAGCTCAGATCGTCTATAACTTTTAATAGATTGGTCTAATAAGACTTATGTTAAAACGGCAACTTAGGTTGCCGTTTTTTTTAGACAATTATTTTATGAAACAAATATTTTTTTTGCTGACAATTTTTATTTCTTTTCAGCCTGTAAATGCTGAAGAGAGAGAGCCTTACGCGACTGAAAATAGAATGCCATGCGAAGTCTTTGTTAAAGACAGAATGCCTCTTTTTGGAGATTTGCACGTTCATACTGCCTTGTCTTTGGATGCAAACACTCAAGGCACCTTAAATACACCAGATGATGCTTACAGATACGCTAAGGGGCAATCTTTGTACCTTCAACCATATAAAGCAGATGGAACTGGTGTGCGAAAATCTCAGCTTAATCAGCCTTTAGACTTTGCCGCAGTGACAGATCATGCCGAGCTTCTTGGCGAGGTAAGGATGTGCTCCGACGTTGGCTCATCAAAGTACAGCAGCTTGCAGTGCATTGCCTACCGGAATTTCCCAAAGCTTTCGTATTTTTACATGAATGCAAAGGCCAGCATGAGAAAACCCTTAGGTTTCTGTGGTGACTCACGAGAATTTTGTTTGGATGCTGCGCAAGAGCCATGGCAAGAGACCATTCAGGCAGCTGAAGATCATTACGATAGGAGCAGTGATTGTAAATTTACTTCTTTTGTTGGTTATGAATGGACTGGGGCTGCTTATTCAGGAAACAATCTGCATCGCAATATTATTTTTGATAATTCAAACGTGCCAATGGAACCCATCAGTTTTTATGAAGCCCCAACAAGAAAGAAGCTTTGGAGCTTGCTTGATGAAACTTGCCATGAGAATTGTGACTACGTTGTGATTCCGCATAATTCAAATCTTAGCAATGGCTACATGTTTGAAAAACCAGATCAAGACGAGTTGCTTATTCAAAGTATACGAGAGCCGCTGGTAGAAATTTTTCAACACAAAGGAAGCTCAGAATGCAACATTAACTCAAATGATCCCTTGTGCAACTTTGAGCAGCTTCCGTACAAAGATTTCCGCTCTAAGTTTCAAAAAGATCTTTCCTCATCGCCTGATTCTAGCTTTGTAAGAGAGGCTTTGGGCAACGGTTTGCAGTTCCAAGAAGAGCTATCTATTAATCCTTTAAAGTTTGGACTGATTGCGAGCACGGATACTCACCTTGGAACACCTGGCGCGGTCGATGAAGATTCTTTTCAGGGTCACGGAGGTGCTGGTAAATCTTTTCGATCTTCAATCCCTGATGGGTTGCCAGACGATATTGAATTTAATCCCGGTGGTTTGGCAGTGGCTTGGGCAGAAGAGAATTCTAGAAGTTCAATCTTTGGAGCGTTTAAGCGGAAAGAAGTTTATGGAACATCTGGACCACGCTTTATTGTGAGATTTTTTCTGGGGGATGACTTAGATCAAAACTTATGCAGCAATCCAGACAATATTTCATATGCATATTCAAATGCAACGCCTATGGGCGGAACATTAAAGTCTCAGAATTTATCTAATCCAAGTATCTTTATTTCAGCCAGTGCAGACAACACCATAGCAACTCAATACATAGAGAGGCTTCAAGTTATTAAGGGGGTAGTTAGAAATGGTGAGCTCGAAACCTCAGTCCACGACGTTCAAGTTACCGATTCTCCTTCTGAGCTTGATGTTTCAAACTGCCAGGTTACTGGAGGTGGCAAAAAATCTATGTGCAGTGTGTGGAAGGATCCAAATTTTAATAGTGCTGAGAATGCATACTATTATGTTCGAGTCGTAGCCAATAAATCTTGTCGTTGGTCTCAAGAACTTTGCCTCAAAAATCCAAAATACTGCGAGAAAAATGATCAAAATTCTTCTCCAAAGTTTATTCAAGAAAGAGCATGGACCTCTCCCATTTGGCTGGAGAGCACTTAAGCATGTTTGACATATCTAGGTTAAATATGTTTCCCTATGATCTTATGAACAAGTTAGCACTGCAATTATTTTTAGTTTTGGCTTTTATCCCCATAGCCATTCTCATCAGCTCAATCATTATTACCCTGGCTCCCTTGTATTGCTGGGGACTTGCAATAAATGCTTATAGATTTAGAAACACCAAAGAGCTTTATTTTTGGTTGGCAATGGGAGTTGTTGCATTCTTCTTAGCTTTATTTGTTTTAGGGGTACTTTAAATGTTAAAAATTTCTATTTTATTTTCAGCCCTGTGCTTATTTGTGATCGGCTGCTTTGTTATGTTTAAACCTGACTTATCAGACCTTGGCTTCATTCCCGTTTTAGCAACAAATCCAGAAACAGCATCAGAATTTAGATCTTTATTTGCTGGATCTTTTCTTGCTTATTCTTACCTTTTAGTTAGATTTACCTTCTCGTACAACCCCCTCTCAATCGCTGTAACCATTGCTTATATTATGGGTTTTATTGCTTTTGGAAGGTTGGTCAGCTTCTATTATGAAGGCTTTAATGAGTTTGGAATGTATGTATTTCTCGGTGAAATCTTTTTAATAGTTGTTCTTTTGTTAGCTCATAAAAAAAGAAAGAATGAGATTCCTTATTTTTAAAAACCCTCATATCGATAAATCACTTAACATTTCCTAATTCTGTAATATAATTCTTTTTCTTTCTGGGGATGTGATGGAACTGGTAGACATGCTTGGCTTAGAACCAAGTGCCGCAAGGCGTGGGGGTTCGACTCCCTCCATCCCTACCAATATTTTAAAACTGTATATTTAAATAGCTTAAATATTACTTTTTGATATATTGGTTATATGCAAAAGCTACCATTCTTACTTATATTTCTTTTCTTATTTTCTTCTAGCTGCTCTCAGGAAGATAGCTATTTTCAAAGAGTTCTCAATGCGGATTCCGAGTCTGAGAATTGGTTACTGCATGGTAGAACTTACGATGAATCTCGTTTTAGCCCCTTAAAAGATATTAATGATTCTAATGTTCAAGACCTAGGGCTTGCCTGGTCATTTGAAACAGGGACAAACAGAGGCCACGAGAGCACTCCAATCGTTGTCGATGGCATGATGTTTATTTCAGCTCCCTGGAGCGTAGTCTTTGCTTTAGATCCAAAGACAGGAGAAAAAATTTGGTCTTTTGATCCTCAGGCAGATAAAGCTTGGGCTCGAAATGCTTGTTGCGATGTAGTGAATCGTGGCGTTGCAGTCTGGGAAGATCAGGTCATCTTTGCCACTATAGACGGTCGATTAATCTCTTTAAACAAAGATTCAGGCGAAGTGAATTGGGATGTTCTAACTATTGATAAATCTAAACCCTATACAATTACTGGAGCTCCAAGAATCATTGATGGAAAAATTATTATTGGTAACGGAGGAGGTGAATAT
>Ga0209091_10000712_pt1 | contig 31202 bp, 27 predicted proteins | sample ArcticOcean_MG_C_6_FD_187438 | JGI IMG/M metagenome (GOLD analysis project Ga0209091, IMG submission 187438) | Marine microbial communities from western Arctic Ocean - ArcticOcean_MG_CB8_128 (SPAdes) (version 2) | ecosystem: Environmental > Aquatic > Marine > Oceanic | place: Arctic Ocean...
AAACATAACATAAAGAATTCTCTAAATCTGTATAAAAAAGCAGAAAAAATCATTCCTGGAAAAACACAGCTTATAAGCCGAAGGTCCAGTCAATTTGCTCATGGCATAAATCCTATATATGCAAAGGAATCTAAAGGGGCTTATTTTATAGATGTAGATGATAATAAATATCTAGATTGGATGAATGCAGTTTCAGCTATAATTCTTGGTCATTCAAATGATTATGTTGATAATGCTGTGAAAAAACAAATAGATAAAGGTAGTATTCATACCGTAAATAGTTCTTTAGAAATTGAATTAGCAGAATTATTAATTAATGAAATTCCAAGTGCAGAAATGGTTAGATACACTAAAGGCGGAGGAGATTCTTGTACCTTAGCAGTAAGAATTGCTAGAGGTACAACAGGTAGGGACAAAATTTTATTTAGTGGATACCACGGTTGGCATGATTGGTATCAAGCTGCTAATTATTTAGTTAATCCTGAAGATGGAGAATTTCCCTTTGCAGGAATAGAACCTATAGGAGTTCCAAAAGTATTAAAAGGAACAGCTATGCCTTTTATTTATGGAGATATTGAAAATTTAAAAGAATTAATAAAAATACATGGAGATGAAGTAGCTGCAATAATGTTAGAACCAATGCGATCAGAATTTCCAGAAAGTGGATATTTAGAAGAAGTTAAAAAACTAGCTAATGAAAATGGTTCATTATTAATTTTTGATGAAGTTAGTTGTGGTTGGAGGATGTCCGTTGGAGGAGCTCAAAAAAAACTTGGAGTAACTCCTGATATAAGTGTTTTTGCAAAAGCAATGTCTAACGGTTATCCAATGGGAGCTGTAGTTGGATCTAAAGAAGCAATGGGACCAGCAGATAGGATGTTTGTATCAAGCTCATACTGGAGTGATAACATAGGTCTAGCAGCATCTTATGCAACAATAGAGTATTTGTTATCAAACAACTCAGAAAAATGGTTTGAAGATTATGGTAATGAGCTTAAAGGTAAAATTGGAGGTGTTATGTCAGCTTCTTCTGTAGATGTTGAAATAACAGGAATTCCATCATCACCAATAATACAATTTAATAATAATGAAAAATCTCAAATACCATTAATGAAGACTTTGTTCGTCCAAGAAATGGCTAAACAAGGTATTCATATGAGCTCAGTTTTTCACCCAACTATGTCTCATAATATAAAAGATATAGAAATAACTTGTATAGCTATTGATAAAAGTCTAAATACTATAGAAAAAGCATTAAAATCAAACTTTGAAGATTATTTAGAAGCACCAATATTATCTGAACCATTTAGAAGATTAGTCAAATAATTTATGAACTTTTCCCCTATGAACAATTGATTTCAGATTCCTTAAATCTTTAATATTACTTTCAGGATTTCCTGATACTGAAATAATATTTGCTATTTTACCTACTTCTAAAGAACCAACTTCATCATCTACCCAACATGACTTAGCAGAAAATATTGTTCCTGATTGTATCGCTTCCATTGGTGACATTCCTATAGAAACATGAGCATGAATTTCATCTTGAAAGCTAGTTCCTCCAAGTTTATAATGCTGCCATGAGGCATCAGAGCCAGAAACTAATTGGATTCCTTTATCCATAACTTTCTGCCAGACTATTTTTGATTCATCCCAACTTTTATTAAATATTTTTATTTCATTATTTTCGTCAAAAGTTAATTCTTCTCTTGTAGCTTTATCTTCTAGTTGCCATATTCTTTCTCTACCTTGGTGAAGAGTAGCGTTAATAAATATGCCTTTATCAGCTATTTGATCAGCAAGAGTTTCATCAAATTCAAGTATTCCTTGTTGATTTATAAATCTTCCATGAATTATAGTATCGATACCAGCTTCAACTGCTATACGCATACCCTCGGTATTTACACAATGAGCAGCTGTATGAATACCAAATTTATGAGCTTCATCTACTATAGCTTTCATTTCATCAATATTGAAGGATGGAACTCTGACATTAGACGTACCAGTACTTCCTCCTGTAGCTGTAATTTTTATCATATCGCTTCCATCACGAAGCAATCTTCTTACTGATGCCACACATTCATTAGCTCCAGTTGCAACCTCACCAAACCAATGAAGATGGCCACCTATAATAGTAATTGGCCTACCAGACATTATTAAATCAGGAGTTTTAATAATTCCTCTTTTTGATGCTTCTTTGATCATATATCCAGACATATTCTTTGCACCCAAATCTCTTAGAGTTGTAACACCTGAATCTAAATGTTTAATTGCATTTTGTGCCCCGTTAATAGCAAGTAGATTATCATCAGTTTTAACTAACACATCTCCAGGGGTACCATCACCAAAACCTATTAGATGGACATGAGAATCAACTAAACCGGGTAATAAAGTTCCTGATAATTCAATTTTTTCAGAATTTATAAAAGCAGGATGACTAGAAATTTTTTCTGTAGAATCTATTGCAATAATATTTTCATTTTCTACCATAATAGAAACCTTATTTTCTATTACTTTTCCATTTTTAGTATCAATCATACGATTACCAGAAAAAACTTTATTGCTCATTTTTTACATCCTTTAAATATAGATTCAGTTAATCTTGTAGGTACTATATACCATACGTCTTTTTTTTCTAATTTCAATGGAGAATCTACAAACGGAATTTTCCATTCTAAATTATTAGAGTCTAGTAAATTAAATTCATCTTTTTCAAGGCCTACTGACCCTTCAGCCCCTAAAATATGAATGATTTCAGAAGGTAAAGGAAAAAGTTCAAATGGATCTTCTTCAGGAGGAGAGATTTGAATTAAAAGAGATACAGGTTCTAGTTGAGATTTTATATTATTCACAAACAGCTCATCATCACAAGTATTATCAACATAAGGTTCTGCTAAATTATTTTTCAACCAAACATAGAAGCCTATTACTTCATTCACATAAATATCAGATCTTAATGTTAAGTCAGATGTAGAATTTATATTTCTTCTAGCTTCAACAATTTCTACTCTTAATTCAGTTCTCCATTCTTGAAGTTGTGAATAATTGTCTTCATTAGTACACGAAATAGGTATACAAATTAGAGCTATTAATAAAAGAATATATTTCATTTTTTTCCAAATAATTAATTATAAAGATTCAGTCCTAGGATACCAAGCACATTTATGGTCATCATAGCAAGGAGCACAATATAAAGCACTATGACCTGGCGAGTCTTCAATAAATAAAGGAGTTTCTGTTGTACATTCTGGCTTAGGTTCTGGGCAATTTGAAATAAAATTACAACCAGAAGCAATTTCAGTTGGGTTAGGAGTATCTCCTAAAATATCTTTTCTTTCTTTTTTAAAATCAGGGTCAGGATTAGGAATTGCTGATATTAATGTTTCTGTATATGGGTGCTTTGATTCATTGAAAATTTGATCCGGTGTTCCTGACTCAACTTGTCTTCCAAAATACATAACATTAATTTGATCACTAATCTGTCTAACAATACTTAAGTCATGAGAAACAAACAAATAGGATAATCCAAATTCATCTTGAAGATCCATTAGAAGATTAATAACTTGAGCTTGAACTGATACATCTAAACCAGAAACGGGTTCATCACAAACTATTAAAGAGGGATTTAAAGCTAAAGCTCTAGCAATACCAATTCTTTGTCTTTGCCCTCCACTAAAAGCATGTGGAAATCTAATCATATATTCTGCTCTAAGTCCCACTTTTACCAAAAGTTCTTCTACTCTATCTTGTCTTTCTGATCTATTTTTAACACCATTCAGTAATAAAGGTTCACTCACTATATCAAAAAGATTCATTCTTGGATTTAATGATGAAAATGGATCTTGAAAAATCATTTGCATTTCTTTTCTTAAAGGTCTTAATTCATTATTAGATAAAACAGCTAGATCATGAGTACCCGTATTGTTATTTAATAATATTTGGCCTTCAGTTGGGTCAATAGCCCTAAGAATACATTTTGAAATTGTAGTTTTACCACACCCAGATTCTCCAACTAATCCTATAGTTTTACCTCTAGGAATATTAAAAGTTACATCATCAACTGCTCTAACAACTCCTGATTGTTTTTTCATTAATCCAGAAGTTAATGGATAATATTTCTTTAGATTTTTAATTTCTATAATATTATCATTCATTACTTTTGTATCTGTTGTCATTTTTTTACCTTTGATTTATATTCCTCTTGGATACCAAGCACATTTGTGTTCTTCATAACATGGCCCACAATACAAAACTCTATGTCCTGGAGATTCTTCTATTGAAATTGGGTCAGTAGTTAAACATTCAGGGTTATCATTCTTACAATTAGGATTAGGTTGAAAATTACAACCAGAAGGCCTGGCTACTGGATGTGGTATTGTACCTTGCAAAATTGGAAGCCTTTCTCTGTGTTTTGTTGCAAGAGAAGGGATTGAGCTTAAAAGTGATTTAGTGTAAGGGTGCATTGGAGATTTATAAACTTCATTTATAGTACCTGTTTCAACAACTTTACCTAGATACATCACATTTACTATATCTGCTAATTCAGCTATAACACCTAAATCATGAGTAATCATTATTATAGACATTCCATTTTTTTCTTGCAAATCTTTTAGTAAATCTAAAGTTTGAGCCTGCGTAGTTACATCTAAGGCTGTCGTAGGTTCATCTGCAATTAATATATCAGGGTTTGTACACAAAGCCATAGCTATCATAGCTCTTTGTCTTTGCCCTCCGCTTAATTCAAAAGCATATTGCTTTAATCTTTGTTTTGGGTTGTTCATTCCTGTTCTAATTAGCCAATCTTCAGCTAATTCCATAGCTTCCTGTTTAGTATTATTAGCATGGAGCATAATAGATTCTGTAATTTGATTTCCTATAGTATGAATTGGACTAAAAGAAGTCATTGGTTCTTGAAATATCATAGATATTCTACCGCCTCTAACTTTTTTTAAGGCTTTATTATCTAATTTTAGAATATCTTTAGAATTTTTATGAGAATTGTCAAATAAATTCATTGTTCCATTAATTATTTCACCTGGACGATCAATTAATCTTAGTATAGATTTTGTAGTAATACTTTTTCCACATCCTGATTCTCCTACAATCCCAAGTGTTTTTCTTGGAAAAACATCTAGATCTACTCCATCAACAGCCTTAACAACTCCATCTGCTGTGAAAAAATAAGTTTGCAAACCTCTTACTTCAAGTAAAGGTTGATCAGTTTTTATATTACTTTTTTTTGTTACCATTTTATACCTCCTGATATGGGTCGGCTGCATCTCTAATTCCATCACCCATAAAATTCAAAGCTAATATTACTAAAACTACTAAAATAGCTGGAAGAAATAACCAAGGCATATTAGCAACTGATTGAACATTTTGAGCATCTTTTAACAAAACACCATAACTTACTGCTGGCGGCCTAAGCCCTAGTCCCAAGAAACTTAGTGAGGTTTCTGTGACTATCATCAAAGGCAAAGATAAAGATGCTTGGGCTATAATATGGCTATAAAATGAAGGAAGCATATGTATAAAAATAATTCTCATAGTTTTTGCTCCATTAAGTCTAGCAGCAGTAACAAAATCTTCATCTTTCAAAGATAAAAATCTTCCTCTTATCACTCTAGCTAGGTCTGTCCAAGCAAAAAGTGAAATAATAACAGTAATCATAAAATATATTTGATTAATAGTCCAATCTTCAGGAAATGCAGATGAAAGGCCCATATATAGAGGAATCGTTGGTATAGACCTAATAATTTCAATTATTCTTTGTAAAATAGAGTCAATTATTCCACCGTAATAACCTGAAATAGCACCAACAAATATTCCGAATACAATACTTAATGCAACACCAACTAAACCAATTGTTAAAGAAACTCTAGTGGCATGCATTGATCTAGAGAATACATCTCTTCCTTGTTTATCAGTACCAAATAAATGAATCCAAGCATTAGGATCTACTGTTTCATCTTTCATACCTAAAATATGTCGATTTGTGGGAATTATTCCCCATAATTTATAATCATAACCTTTTCCAAAAAAAGAGATACCTTGAGTGTTATCACAATCAGATTCAAATTCCATCAGATAAGATTCCATATTTCTTGCACCTGATACTTCACAAACACTCATAAAGTTACCATCATGAAAAAAATGTATTCCTTGTGGAGGCATATAACCTCTTGCTGCAGCATAATCTACAGGCGGAGCAGTAGACAAAAAATCTGCGAATAAAACTATTACATAAAATAGTACAACTACTATTGATGCAGCAAAACCCAATCTATGTCTTTTGAATCTTCTCCAAATTAGTTGCCTTTGTGTGGCAAGTTCAATCGAGTTGATTTCATTTGTATCTTGACTTACAGGTACAGGTACGTTACCTTTAGAAAATATTTTTGCAATGCTATTCATAACCATTAAGATGCACCTTCTTCCAATCTGATTCTGGGGTCAACCCATAATAAAAGTATATCTGAGATAAAAGTACCTACAACTGTCATAAATCCAATCAACAAAATTATTCCTCCTGCTAAGAACATATCTTGTGCCACTAAAGCTCTAACTAACATAGGACCAACAGTTGGTAATGATAAAACAACACCAACAATGATACTACCTGAAATAAGATACGGTAAAATATAAGCAGTTAAACTAATAGCAGGGTTTAAAGCTAGCCTAACAGGATATTTCATAATCAATCTCCACTCAGACATTCCTTTAGCTCTAGCAGTTATAACATAAGGCTTACTAAGTTCGTCAAGCAAATTAGCTCTTGTTATTCTCATTAACGTCGCAGTTCCTGCAGTTCCTAATACTACCATTGGAATCCAAATGTGATCAATTAAATCTCTAACTCTTCCAAAGCTCCAAGGAACTCCAACATATTCAGGCGAAAAAAGACCGCCAGGACTAAAATCAAACCAAACAAAAAACATATACATAGCTATAAGGGCAATCATAAAATCAGGAATAGCTAAACCAATAAATCCTAAAAACGTAAACAAATAATCCCATACTGAGTATTGCTTTACAGCTGAAATAATACCAAAAGGAATAGCTACAGTCCAAATAAATATGATACAAGCTATAGCTAGTATCATAGTAAGTAATAATCTTTCAGCTATTACTTCCGTAACAGGCATATTATACTCAAATGAAAATCCTAAGTTTTGGTGTAAAACCATTTCTTTCATCCATTTAAGATATTGAACATATAAAGGTCGATCAAGACCATAAAATATACGTAAATTATCAGCTTCATCAGCGTCAACCATACTACCCGTTGCTTGTAGTGTAGCAATATAAGCTGTAACATAATCTCCTTCTGGGAGATTAATTATAAAAAACGATATTAGAGTAACTGCCCAAAGAGCGACAAACATAAATACTGTTCTACGAATTAGAAAATTTAACATTGTGTTTTGGTTGTATATCAGATTTCTTCATTTTATTATCTTACATATATAAGAGAAAAGAGGGCATAAAATGCCCTCTTTTCTCTTATATAACTTATTAATCGATTGATCGATTAGTCATTTCCGCCTTCTAACCACCAAGTTTCAGGAAAACCATTTCCTGATGTTTGTGCGTGGTATGAAAATGGAAGTGGATTCGGAATGTTTCTAACATTCTTTTTGATTATAGCTGTGTATGTAGGTTTGTTCATCACTGTTGTGATTGGGTTTACATTTTCACAGTTTAGTTCTACAACCTTTTTAAGGTTTGGTGCATACTTTGTTCCGTCGCTTTTAGCTTCTTCATAAAGTGCTTGCCATTCCCCAATCCATCCATCAGCCATTGTTCCATCATCTCTGTGTGCATTTGATGCACCAACAGCTATGAATCCAGCACCACCAACCACACCTAAGTGATTAGGGGTAATAATAGCTCCAGCTCTTCCAGAAGATTCCCAGCTGTTAAGCATTGTTTCATTGTTATCTTTTCTAGATGTCCATAGACTTCTTTCTTGAGCGTCAAGCTTTCCGTCTATTCCAAGATGATTCTTCCACATTTCAATTACCATTCCGTCAATACCTTCGTAATCTTCGAATGCAGCAACAGCTACACTATGAGTTACAACGATTTTTTCTCCGGATGGCATTAATCTCATGCCGTCAGCATCTTTTTTATCCAAACCAATTGAGTCTAATAAAGCATTAGCTGCATCTGGGTTGAATTGAACGTAATCTTCACCAATATATTTTCCAGGGTTGTTAGGGTCGTCCCATCCCATACATAGACCACCAATTTCTCCTAGACCTAGGAAGAATACTTCGTTAATTTCATCTCTTTCAATACCCATTGATAGAGCTGCTCTGAAATCTTTGTTTGTAAGGAATGATGCTAATTCAGGTTCTCCGTTAGCTCCATCTCCCCAAGATTCATTAATGTATAGGTTTGCTATACCAGATTCAGGTTGTCTCCAGAATTGAATTCTGTAGTTACCTTTATCAGAGTTCTCTTTGAAAACAGGTAATTTTGAAAGGTCAATATGTCTACCTTGAACAGTGAATTCACCAGCAATAGCCTTAAGGTTTAGTACCTCTAGGTTTTCTGCAAGGTCAAGTACAACTTTATCCATGTATGGAAGCTGTTGTCCATCTGTGTCAACTGCATAGTAGAAACAGTTTCTTTCAAGAGCCCATTGATCTGAAGTAATAGGCTTTACAACTTTCCAAGCTGTCATCATAGGTGAGTCAGGGTTAGCGTTTGCGTGGTTTAAGAACAACATGTACTTAGCCCAGCTTTCGTATCCTGCAGCTTCTGCTTTAGCATTAGCTTCATCAAGTCCTATAACATCAGGGTGAAAATCACTTAAGTAGTGAGAAGGTGCATAAAGACCTAAACCAGCGTCACCTCTAGTATGTGGTCCAGCAACAACAACAGAAGCTAAAAGAGTAATCAAAAGACCATAAGGTTCACTTGAGTTAATCTGTAAAGTTTCTTTATCTACTGCAGTGAATGTTAGAAGTTCTCCACCAGACTTCATCCATGAAGGAGGAGTAGGAACAAGATCTTCATTTGTAACCATATGGTCATACCAGAACATGATGTCATCAGTGTTGTAATCATCTCCGTCAGACCATTTTAAGCCTTTTCTAAGAGTTAATGTAAACTCTGTAGCATCAGCATTTGATGTCCAGCTTTCAGCAATGTTAGCTTGAACGTCTGTCATATTTGTTCCGAAGAACAAAATATGGTCTTTCATAGGTCTTTCCATGTTTTGTCCATCAGCAGGACCTGTGAAAGCTCTGTACCATGTACCACCATATTCACCAATGCTCTCAGCAGGGCTGATAACAAGTGGATTTTCAGGTAGTCTGTCTTCTAAAGCAGGGATTTCTCCAGCAGCAGCTTTAGCAGCACACAATGGAGATTCTGAAAATGAACTAGGCATATCGTCTGAAAGACTTGGCCAAGAAACATCTCCTTCTCCTAATCCAGCAGATTGGTCATCACCAGTAGCTGCTTTTGTAGTCTTAGAAGTTTCTACAACTTTAGGTGCAGGTGCAGCAGGTTTTGCAGCAGCAGCAGGTGCAGCAGCAGGTGCAGCTCCTGAGGCTTTAGCAGTAGTTGCAGCAGCACTAGCATTAGTAGTGTTTGTTGCTTCTTCAACTTCCTCATCTGAACAAGATATGGCTACTAATCCTATAATTAGAAGTAGAACCACAACTGATCCATGACGGAATTTTTTTAACATACATTTCCTCCGTAGTTATTATTTATATTCCCAAAATTAATATAGGACCAAACGGCCCTAGTTGAAATTTATTATATCCTAAATTTTAATAAAAAAAGCAAGCGCTACAACAATTTATTGAGAAAATATAATAACTAATAATAAAATAATAAAAAATGTACACTTGACTTATACTCAATTAATCAATTAATCAATTAATCAATCAATTAATCAATTAATTGATTAATTGAGTCAATTCTTCTAATCCAATCTTCCCGGCGTGAGTAAAAGCGATCTTACCGTCTGATTCAGTAAATACCCATGATGGAAAATAAGAAACACCAAAATGGCCAGCTAATGAGTTCCGTTCATCATCATAAATTACTGGATATTTCCAACTTACATTATAAAGCCAAGAATCTGGAGGATAATTATTTTTATTAGAATCAGTACTCGTAACAATTAGAACAACATTTACACCTTTATTTAGAATGTCATTATCTTCGATCCAATTTATAACTTCAGGTATTTCTTCCTGACAATATGGACACCAATGAGCAACAAATAAGAAAATAGTGGGTGTATTTTCAGGATATGTTACATAAATATCTTCTTCAGGAATTTTAAATTCTACAACTGGAGAATTCATCCCTCTAGAGTTATCAAGTCTGGTCTGAGGATCTGCAATTGAAATTTGTTCTCCTGAAATTAAAAATTCTGAAGTAATATTATTTTCAATTTCTTTAGAACAAGCAAAAAAAATCAAAGAAATCAATATTAGGCTTAAAGTTTTTAGAAAAAAATATTTATTATTTAACATAAGTAAATTTTATATCATGAATTGATATTTAATATTATTATAATTCTATGTAATTCTATAAATAAGAGTTAAAAATAAAAAAAATTAAAAGGAATCTTAAATGGTTAGTACAAATTATCCTAAAGGAACAAAAATTTCAGAAATTGATACTCCTTCTATAGTAGTTGATCTTGATATTGCAGAGAGCAATATAAGTAAAATGCAAAATTTTGCAAATGAAAATAAAGTTTCAATGAGGCCGCATACAAAGACTACTAAAAGTCCTTTTTGGGCAAAAAAACAAATTGAAGCTGGAGCAATAGGAATTTGTTGTGCAAAGTTAGGTGAAGCTGAAGTAATGGCTCAAGGTGGAATTCCTGAAATTTTAATACCTAATCAAATCGTTGGTAAAGAAAAAATTGAAAGATTAGTAAAAGTAAATAAAATTTCCAAAGTAATGGTAGCTGTTGAGAATATAAAAAATGTAAAAGATCTATCAGACGCATTTTTAAAAGAATCTCAAATATTAAGTGTAATTATTGAACTCAATGTTGGCATGGATAGATGTGGGGTTGAATTAGATGAAATAGTAGACTTTGCAAAAAATATTAAAAATTCAAAAGGTCTTTCTTTTGAAGGCATTATGGGCTATGAAGGACATACTGTAAATATTGGTAATTACGAAGATAGAGTAAACGAAACTACTAAAGCAATGAATAAATTAATTGCAGCTAAAGATTTATTAGTAGATAATGATATTCCCGTTAAGATTGTGTCTGCTTCTGGAACTGGAACATATAACATTACATCTAAAATAAAAGGAATAACAGAATTAGAATGCGGATCTTATATTTTTATGGACGGAAATTACCTAAAAATATTTGATGATTTCCAACCTGCATTATCACTAATGTGTACTGTAGTTTCAAGAAGAGGAAATAGATTAATTATTGATTGTGGTTTAAAATCTGTTTCTATGGATCAAGGCCTACCTCAAGTAGTTTCTCCTAAAGGAATAATTTTAAAAAGTTTATCTGAAGAACATTGTACTTGTATTATAGAAGATGGAATAGATATAGATTTAAATGTTGGAGATAAGGTTTTTGTTAGACCTATGCACTCAGACACTACTATTAATTTACATGAAGACTATTTTGTATATAGAGAAGATAAACTAGAAACCATTGTACCTATTTTAGGTAGAGGTAAATTCAAGTAAATGTTAGATTTTTTAATAAAAGAAATTTCTATCATTGACGGAACTGGCAACAAAGCATTTATTGGTGACATTGGAATTAAAGCTAATAAAATAATTACTAAAAATTTATCTGATTATAAATCTAAAGAAATTATAGATGGACAAAATAAAATTATTTGCCCTGGCTTTATAGATGTTCACTCTCATGACGATCTAAGTGTAATAAATGATAAAAAAATATCCCATAATATAAACCAAGGTATAACAACAATGATTGTTGGCAATTGTGGATTTGGAGTTTCTCCTTATAAGTCTGCAAAAATTCAAATGTCCTCTTTATATGATGTAGATGAAATTAAAAAAAGTTGGAATAACTTCTCTGAATATTTTAATATTATAGAAAATGAACCACCTTCTATAAACGTAGGAGTTTTAATTGGTCATCATACAATTAGAAGGCATTCTCTAGATATAGCAAATAAAATATCTCCTACTAAAGAAGAATTAAGTCTGATGATTTCTCTTGTAGAAGAAGGAATGGAAGCTGGTTGCTTGGGTCTATCAACAGGGTTGGTTTATGAACCAGGAAGAAATGCAGAAACTGAAGAAATAATTAGCCTAGCTAAGCATATTAAAAAATATAATGGAGTATATGTTTCTCATATGAGAAATGAAGCAGATAAACTATTCAATTCTATTAATGAAACTGCAAATATAGGGCTCAAATCAGAAGTTAAGGTAGAAATTTCACATTTAAAAACTGTAGGTAAAGATTATTGGGGTAATTCAGTAAAAGCATTGGAGATGATTGAAAATTACTCTGATCAAGGATTAGATATTCATGCTGATCAATATCCTTACGTAGCAAGATCTACAATGTTAAAAGCTTTATTAATCAACGGAACATTTGACGAGAATAACACAAGCAGCCCTATGGGAAAATCAGAAAGTAATGAAGTATTATTATGCTCAGTTCCTGGCGATAAGAGTTTAGAAGGAAAGACATTAGAAGATATTCAATATATTTATGACTTACCTACTCAGGAAACTGTGAAGAAACTTTTATCTGAAGTATCAGACAAAATATTAGTAGCTGCTTTTGGAATGGATGAAAAAGATGTTCAAATAATAATGAAACATCCTTTAGTAATGATAGGTACTGATGGAATTGATTTTGGCTCTAAGCCTCATCCAAGAGCTTGGGGAACATATCCTAGAATTTTAGAGCATTATGTAAAAAATAATAATATAATAAGTTTAGAGCAAGCAATTAATAAAATGACGCAAATGCCTGCTGAAAAATTTAATATTAAAAATAGGGGAGTAATCAAAGAAAATTATTTTGCAGATTTAGTAATTATTGATTTAAATAATATAAAAGATAACTCAACTTTTACAAATCCAAAAAATCCTCCAAATGGCTTTGATTATATTTTTGTAAACGGTAAAAAAGCAATAGAAAAAGGTAAGGAGCTACATGTTTTTTCTGGAACGACTGTAAAAAACAATGAGTAAAAAATGACAAAATCAAAAATAAAATTTATTATTAAAAAAATAACAACTTGGATATTTTATATATTTGCAGCTTATTTTTTGTTTCAAGTTTTAAAATTAATATATGTCTTGATTTTTGAGGGAGGTAAAAATCCTCTATAGATTATTTTCTTTTCGATTTTTTGTAAAATTTATTTGAGCCTGTCTTTGCCTAGATTTTTCATTTTGAATATCACTTCTAATATTAATACAATTTGGGCAACTAACTCCTAGTTCAAAATATATAGATTTTTTATCTTCACTATCAATAGGATTTCTGCAGCCATGACACAATTCAAATTTACCTACTTTAGATTCATAGTCTAGAGATACTCTATCATCAAAGACAAAGCATTCACCTTTCCATGATCCTTTTGATTTTTTTACTGTATTTAAGTAATTTATAATTCCACCTTTTAGTTGAAATACATTTTCAAAACCTATATCTTTCATGTAAGAAGATGCTTTTTCACAACGTATACCTCCTGTGCAGTACATTGCAATTTTTTTATTTTTAAAATTAATAAGTTCTTTATCTACAAAATTCTTAAAATCAGTGAAAGTTTCAGTATTTGGATCTAAAGAACTTGGAAATTTACCGATGACTGTTTCATAAAAATTTCTAACATCAACTAATTGAACATCATCATTATTAATAAAATCATCCCATTCCTTTGGTTCAATAAACTCTCCAGTATTTGATGCAAATTTACCTAATTCTAAAAAAGTGACTATTTCTGGTTGTATTTTAACTTTTAGTCTTTTGAAGGGAGTTTTATCTGAAAATGAAGTTTTAGTATTTGTACTGTAACCAATATCAATTAAAAAATTATTAATATTATCAATGTTTTTAACACTTCCAGAAATAGTTCCATTAATTCCTTCTTCAGCTAATATTATGGTTCCTTTAATATTATGTTTTTTGCATTTAGTTGATAATTTCTTTTGATTATCTTTAATTTTAGAAGAATCAAAAGTATTAAATTCGTAAAAACTTATTATTTTGTACATAGAAATATCTAATTTTATATTATAAAAATCTAAAGTAATTATAAATCAAAAAAGGAAATAAGACATGATTATCAACAAAGATAAACCAAATATAATAATAATATTTGCAGATGATCTAGGCTATGGAGATCTAGGGTGCTATGGATCAAAAATAAATAAAACACCTACCCTAGATAAAATGGCAAAAGAAGGTAAAAAATTCTCAGATTTTTATGTTAGTTCGCCTGTTTGCTCTCCCTCAAGAGCTTCACTATTAACTGGTTGCTATCCACAAAGAATAAGTTTTGGGACATTTGATGGATTAAGAGTTTTATTCCCAGGTCAAGGAATTGGTCTAAATACAGAAGAAAAAACTATTGCTACCACGCTAAAAGAATCAGGCTATAATACTAAAATTATAGGCAAATGGCATTGCGGTGATCAAAAAGAATTTCTCCCAACAAATCATGGATTTGATTCTTACTTTGGCATTCCTTATAGTAATGACATGGGAATACAAAGTGGACAAGGAGCATGGCAAGACTACCCAGATGACTCAACTCTTGCGAAAACAACTGATTGGAATCGCCCTCCCCTACCACTTATTAGAGATAAAGAAGTTATTCAAGAACAGCCAGATCAAAGATCTATCGCGGAAAGATATACAGAAGATGCTGTTAATTTCATAAGAGACAACTCTGAAAATCCTTTCTTCCTTTATTTAGCTCATATGCAAGTGCATTTACCATTATATGCAGCTGAAAAATTTGTAAATGAATCTGAAAATGGTGATTATGGAGCTTGCGTTGCAAGTATAGATTGGTCAACAAGTGTAATTTTTGATGAACTAAAGGAATTAGGAATAGATGAAAATACAATTGTAATATTTGCAAGTGATAATGGTTCAAGATTACAAAATCAAGGTGGAAGCAATGGTGATTTGAAAGGAAGAAAAGGTCAAACATGGGAGGGAGGTCAAAGAGTACCTTGTATAATTAGATGGCCCGGTAAGATAGAACAGGGTTCTGAATCAGATGGAATTGCCACAACAATGGATTTCTTACCTTCTATAACTAAATTAATTAAAGGAAAATTACCTTCAAATAAAATTGATGGTATTGAGATGTCAAATTTATTTTTTTCCAACGAAACTATCTCTAAAAGAGACTTGTTTTTTTATTATAACGAGGATGATCTTGAGGCTATTAGATATAAAAATTGGAAATTACATCTAAAAAAAGAAGGAGAAGAACTCAAGGAGTTATATGATTTAAAAAATGATATTGGTGAAAAAAATAATATATATAATATAAACAAAAATATAGTTGATAATTTATTGGGTTATGTAGAAAATTGTAGACAAAAATTAGGTGATAAATCTAAAAATATAATTGGAAGTGAAGTTAGGCCCGCAGCAAAAATAAAAAATCCAAAACCATTAACTACATTTGATAAAAATCACCCTTATATTTATGCAGAATATGATAAAGGTGAAAGAGGATAAAATAGGAGAAAATTATGAATAAAGATAGACCAAATATTATATTAATAATGTCGGATGACTTAGGCTATGAAGTTATTAATGCTAATGGAGGAACTTCTTATGAAACTCCAAGATTAAATGATTTAGCAGAAACAGGAATTAGATTTGAAAATGCTCATGCACAACCTTTATGTACTCCTACAAGGATTCAGCTAATGACGGGAAAATATAATTTTAGAAATTATATTGGATTTGGGTTAATGGATCCAAATGAAAAAACTTTTGGTCATATAATGAGTGATAATGGCTATAAGACATTAATATCTGGGAAATGGCAACTTTATTCTTACAATCCTCCTGATGAATTACCTGAACTTAGAAATAAAGGTCAAAAAATTGAAGATGCAGGATTTGATGAGTTTTGTGTATGGCATGCACATCAGACAGAAGAAAAAGGCTCAAGGTATAAAAATCCAATTGTTTATCAAAATGGTGAATATCTAAGTAAAGAAATTACTGAAAATAACTATGGAGAAGATATTTTTTCAGAATATATTTTAGATTTTATCGAAAGAAATTCAGATGATCCTTTTTTTATTTATTTCCCCATGACGCTTACCCATAGACCCTTAGAACCAACTCCTGATAGTGAAGAATTTCCTTCATTTGACCCTCCTTCAAACAAAACTCTAGGAGGAAAAACATGGGACGAATTAGAAGGCTGGGCTGATGATTCAAAATACTATAAAGATATGGTTGAATATCACGATAAGACAATAGGCAAGTTAATAGATAAACTTGATGATTTAAAAATCAGGGAAAATACATTAATTATTTATCTGGGTGATAATGGTTCTCCAATAGAAGTTTCATCTTTTATGGGTAATATAGAAATCCCTGGTGGTAAAGGAAAAACAATTGATACAGGAACTCATGTTCCATTAATATGCAATTGGAAAGGAAAAATACCTTCCTCAAAAGTTAGTTCAGACCTAGTAGATAGTACTGATTTCTTGCCAACAATGTTTGAAGCTGCAAATATTAATTTTCCTGAAAATTATATAATTGATGGAAAATCATTTTATCCACAATTAATTGGTGAAGAAGGGAATCCAAGAGATTGGGTGTTTTTTCATTTTGATTCTGGGGGAAGATTTAAAAGACCTATTCAGAGGTTTTTAAGGAACCATTCTTGGAAATTGTATGAAGACGGAAGAATGTTTAATATGGAGAATGATTTATATGAAAAAAACCCTATTCTACCTGAAAATGATTCTGAAGAAAGTAAAAGTCATAGAAATATTTTAAATCCTATTTTTGGAGAATTACAAAATTAGTTAAAAAAACAAGGGCGTATATTTCATTTTCAGGAAAGAGTATATGCCCCTGTGTACAAGATTAAGAGATTTTATCTATATTATTGTAAAGCTCCAACTTCCATAAGAAGAGCTTGAGTTGCTTCTAAATCACCAAGTTGAGATATATCTAAATCTGGTTTCTTTAGAGAATCCATATCTCTAAGTAATCTGTTTGGTGTTACACCATCAGTTACTAGAGGATATTCATGAACTTGAGTAGCAAAATATTGCTGAGCAACTTTTGAAGTCATAAAAGTCATGAATCTTTCAGCATTACTTTTATTATCAGAAGCATCCAATACTCCTGCTCCAGAAACTAGTACAACAGAACCAACATCACCATTATCTAAATAGTGATTTCTTGCTGAAAAGCTTTCGCCTTTTTCTGCAATAAATCTATGTAAGTAGTAGTGATTTACCATTCCTAATTGAATTTCTTGATCCGCTGCAGCTTGAACTTGAGGTGTATTTTTTGGATAAACTATTGGTTCATTTGCCATGATACCTTCAAGCCAAGATTTTGTTTTTTCTTCACCCCAATTTATTCGCATACCTGTAATCATAGCTTGGAAAGAACCATTTGAAGGAGCCCAACCCAGTTTACCTTTCCATTTTGAGTCAGTTAGATCTTCCATAGATGTAGGCAATTCATCAGCGCTTAAAACTTCTGGATTATATACCAAAACTCTAGCCCTTCCTGTAATTCCAATCCATTTACATGAATTATCACTTTCCTTAGGTGCTACAGCCCACTCAGGAATTAGATTACATACTTCTCTAGACATTGGGGCCAACATTGATTCAACTGCACCTAAACCACCTGGGTCTTGTGCATAAAAAATGTCAGCTGGAGTTTTAGATCCTTCTTCAAGAAGTAGGCTTACCATTGCTCCAGTTTTTCCATACTTAACTGCCACTGGGATTCCAGTTAGAATTGAAAATTCTTCAATTATTGGTCCAACAAGAGATTCAGATCTTCCTGAATATATAACCAATTCTTCTTCTTCTTTTTCAACTATTCTTTCAGTTATAACTTCTTTAGTTACTACAACTTCAGTAGGTACTTCAACTAAAACTTCTTTAGTTACTACAACTTCAGTAGGTACTTCAACTAAAACTTCTTTAGTAACTACAACTTCTTTTTCAACAGTGATTACTTCAGTTTCTGTAGAACATGCAGCAAAAATCAAAAGAGGCATAAGTGAAAAAAGTGCAAATTTTGCAAAATCACTAATCATACAAATACTCCAAATTCTTATAATTTTATTGTTTACTCAAAAAGTATACAATAAGGTTTATTTATTTGTCAACTAAAAAGTTATACAATTATTTTTTGGTTGGAATTTTCAATGTAATATATAAAAATCCTGTTAGTCCAGCTAAGAAAATAATTAAGTCTACCCACCATATTTCTACAACAAAAAAAATTGCAAAAGAACAGAAAATCACCATCATTGATAAAGCAATGAATTTAGATTTCAAAGGCATTCCTTTACCTTCATAGTAGTCTCTAATTAGGTTGCCAAAATGCTTATTATTTATAAGCCATTTATAAAGTGTTTCTGATGATCTAATGTAACAACCTGCTGCTAATATCAAAAATACAGTTGTAGGAAGACCTGGAACAAATATACCAATATAACCGATAGTAACAAACAAGGATCCCAAAATGATCCATAATAATCTTATAAGTTTATTTTTACCAGGCTTTGCACTTTTCTGTGACAACTAAGGACTCCATTAAATTAAATTGATGAATTAGAGAAACCTTCTAAATTATAATAAAGGATGATAAATAGTCAATGATTATAGTAAACAATAGTTAAATTATTATTTTTTTCAAGATTTTATATAAAACTTTTTATAAAGTTATAATGTATATAACGAACTTACCAACTAATATTTAATCTAATGCATAAACTAAAAAATAATTTTTTCTACGGCTGGAAAATTGTATTTATAATGGCTTTAACTTCCTCAATGACTATGGCATTAGGGACACTAAATTTTGGATTATTTATAAAACCTATGGGCGATGAACTAAATATAGGAAGATCATATTTTGGATGGGCATCAACTGCTAGGCAATTAACAGCTGGTTTATCAAGTCCAATAATGGGATCTTGGATTGATAAATATGGATCAAGAATTTTATTACCTATTGCTGCTTTAATAACTGGTCTGGGATTAATTTTACTTGGTTTTAACTCTAGTGGAATTTTAATGATAGTAATTTTTGGATTAATAGGAATTACTAGCCTTGGAGGCCCTGGGTCATTAATTACAACTGTTCCAATATCTAAATGGTTTATTGAAAAAAGAGGTAAAGCATTAGCAATTACATCTCTTGGAGTTCCTATAGGAGCTATGATATTTGTTCCTCTAACTCAATTTTTTATTGATACTACCGGATGGCGAAATACTTGGATGATTTTTGGGTTACTAGCTATTATTATAATTATTCCACCTTCTTTATATTTTCTAAGAAGGGAACCTGAAGATATTGGATTAATTCCAGATGGAGTACAAATTATAAATGATGATTTTAAAGATAAAGAAGTTTCATGGGAATTTAAAGAAGCTGTAAGAACAAATGTGTTTTGGAGAATAACTATTTGTTTGACTGTTATGAGTATAGCAATAGGAACAATCGCTATACATAGAATCCCAGCTTTTATGGATCGAGGATTAGAGCCACAATTAATAGCTTTAGCCACTGCTTTTGATGCTGTTTGTGCAGGTATTAGTACTTTTATAATTGGGAATTTAGTAAAAAAAATAAGTGTTAGAATTTTAGGAACAATTGCTTTTTTACTTTTAGCAATCGCTAGCTTAATAACCATATATGCAAATTCATTTTTAGTAATTTTTATATCAATGGCAGTTTTTGGATTAGGAATAGGTGGTTTAATGTTTATTCACTCATTTATATGGGCAGATTATTTTGGCAGAAAAAATTTAGGAATAATTAGAGGAAAAGTAACACCTTTTATTCTAATTATTGGAGGTATAGGCGCTCCTATATCAGGATATGTTAGGGATTATACAGGTAGTTACATTACTGTTTGGTTCTTTGGAACAGGACTTATGTTTTTCACTGCAATTTTATTTTTTACATGTAAGAAGCCAAAAAAAATAATATAATATAAACTTAAACTATAATAATCAATTTGGAAAGTTAAATTATGAAAAAAAATATATTCATATTATTATCATTTATATTAATATCTTGTTCTTCTATATCAGGAACTGATGAAACTAAAGAAGTTGAAGCACTAATTTCTAACACTTCTGAAAAAATAGGTGAAAAACGAAACGTTAGCTTGCAAGAAATAGGGTTTGAAAGAATATTACCTGACTTAGTTTACCAAAATTATTTAGTGTTACAGGATTTCGATTTTGTAAAACAGAAAGCTCAGATCAAGGGTTATGAAATAATTGGAGAAGATTTTTTATATGCACCCGGAAAGCAAAATAAAGATAAATTTTCCATAAATCTTAGTGGAGGTAAAGTTTTATTATTAAAAAAAGATAACATTTTATTTGTTATATTTAGATCTACTTCAGGAGACAGATCTGATTTCACAAAAAATGTTATAACAGACCTAGATGGAGCTCTAGTAAGTACAAGTTGGATTGATGAGGAAAATATTTTAGTTCACAGAGGCTTTGAAACTGAATATTTAAGATATAGAGAAAGTATTAATAAAATTATAATTAATGAAAATCCAAGCAAAATAATTTTCACAGGTCATAGCTTAGGTTCTGCACTAGCAGCTCTTTCAGCATTAGATTTATCTATGAATTATGGATATGATGTTTCCTTGTTAGCATTAGGAGCTCCAAGAGTAGGAAATAGTGAATACAGAAAATTAATGGATGAATATGTAAAAGATAACTATAGAATATATTTCCCTCAAGATCCAATTTCAAACATACCTGGTACTTTGTTTGATTATGAGCATACTGGATTAGCATTAGGGATAAGCCCTGAAGGAAAACATGATTATAATATATCAATAGATAATTTTGGGTTTACAGCTTATAGAGCTATATTTGATGAAAGATTTAATATTCATAAATATCCCAGCTACTTTAAAGCAATAAATAAAATATTAAGTGATTGTTACAAAGATGAATCTAAGTGTTTCAATATGCAACAAGCATATATGACAATGATGGTAGAAAGAGAAACAATGAATCAGTACAGAACTGCAATAAAAAATAAGCCTGCAGAAATAACTAACGAATTAATAGAAAGTGCCGTAACTTCACTTAAAGATGAAAAAACAAAAATAGAAAACCTGTCCAATGATGCTTTAGAAAAAGCTAATATAGAATTATCTCAAAACTTAGAAAGTATAATCAATCTAAATAAAGAAAAAACTGAATGGGCAGAAACATATAAAGAAAAAGCAAGTAGCCTGAAAGAAAGAGCTAAAGAAAGAGCTAAAGAAATTATTTCAACTAAATAATTTTATTAATTAACATCTTTAATAAAATTATTAATAGATTCAGTAGCAATTTTAAATACATCAGAATATTTTTTAGCATGTTTCGGAAGCTTAAAAGGAGAGTATCCTATTAAGTCATTGAAAACTTGTACTTGCCCGTCTGTATATTCTCCAGAACCAATACCAATTGTAGGAATCTTTAGTTTTTTAGTAATTTCATTTGACAATTCTGATTGTACTAATTCTAAAACTAAAGCAAAGGCGCCTGATTTTTCAACAGATATTGCATCTGCCATGATAGCTAAGTATTCACTGTTATTTTTACCTAAAGTTTTATATTGTTCAAATTTTGTAATATATTGGGGTTTAATTCCTATGTGACCCATAACATTGATATTATTTTCAACAAGGAATGTAATGATTTCTTCTTTTTCAACTCCACCTTCTAGCTTCACTGCGTCAGCACCGCAATCAATTAATTTTTTTGCATTTTCAAGAGCTTGAGATTTTGTTTCATAAGTTTTATAAGGAAGATCAGAAATTAAAAAAGTATTTATTTTATTATTATAAATAGATTTAGTAGCACGTATAATATCAGTAATTTCAACTTGATTAGTTAATTTATATCCCAATGACGTGGTTCCATAACTATCACCAACTAGTATCATGTCTGCTTCAGAATTATTAACAATGTATCCACTTACAAAATCATAAGCTGTAACCATAGATAATTTATAGTCAGTAAATTTTAACTGTATTATTTCTTCCGTTGAAAGCTTATTTTTCATTATTTGAAGTCACAAATCATATTATCAATCAATCTTATGTTATTTATATACACTGCTATCAATAAAACAAAAGATCTATCAATATACATTAACTCTTTAAAATTATCTTTGTCTCTAATGGAAATATATTCAACTTTTATTTCTGGAAATTTTAATAAATAATTTTTAACATTATTTAGTATTTGATTTGAATCATATATTTTTTTATTATAGGTATCTATTCCTAATAACAAGGATTTATATATTTCTGTAGCTAAAATTATTTCTTCTTTACTTAATAGCTTATTTCTACTTGATAAAGCTATCCCGTTATTATTTCTTACAGTTTTTACAGGAATTATTTCAGTTTTAACTGAAAGGTCTATTACCATTCTTTCTATTAATTTTAATTGCTGAAAATCTTTTTCTCCAAAAAAAGCGTAATCTGGTTTTGACAAATTTAATAATTTCAAAACAATTGTTGATACACCATCCATATGTCCTTTTCTAAAAGACCCTTCAAGAATTTCATTGAGATTTTTTATTTTTACTAATGTATTAAAATTTTCAGGATAAACTGCTGATTTATCAGGTACAAAAACCATATCTATACCATTTTTAGAAAATACTTTTAAATCTTTTTCTATATTATTAGGATAATTAAAAAAATCAGAAGAAGATTCAAATTGCTTAGGATTGATAAATAAAGAGGCAATAAGAACATCTGCATATTTTTTAGCTTCTTCGATTAAGGCAACATGTCCTTTGTGCAAAGATCCCATTGTAGGGATTAAAGCTACTTTAGATGAAATTTTAGACCTTGCCTCAACAAAATCATTAATGTTGGTATAAATTTTCAAATTTTTCTTTGGTGGAGCCTGGGAGGATCGAACTCCCGACCTCTTCCGTGCAAGGGAAGCGCTCTCCCAGCTGAGCTAAGGCCCCATTTAGTTACATACGTATTTGTAATGATACCAAATCAATTATAAATGAATCTATTTATTTAGGGTTGGAAAAGTTCGATAAATAGTTGTATATTATTTTAGATAGTTAATTTTGAGATAAATCTTGGAATATAAGAAAAAGTTGTAGATTAGATTGTTACATTATATCTAGCGTTCTGATTCAATTTAAAAGTAGCTATTATATGAGTGCTATCAAATAATAGCTACTTTTAAAAAATGTCCTCAGTTTGATGATTTGAATGAGGGCATTTTTTTAATTTAAAGAGGTTTTATTTATTAATAATAGATTTGAAAAATTAGTCTTATTAATAAATAATTTAATTATGAAAATCAATGTAGTAGGAACAAGTGGAAGCGGGAAATCAACTTTCAGTAAATTATTGGCTGAAAAAATGAATGCTCCTTATATTGAAATGGATGCATTACATTGGAAAGCAAACTGGAAGACCTCTAGTGATGAAGAATTATTTAATAAGCTAAAAAACGCTTTATCATCAGAAAAATGGATATTAGATGGGAATTACTCTAAAACTGAGCATATCAAATGGAATAAAATCCAAATGGTTATATTTTTAGATTTACCTTTTTACCAAGTACTTTACAGAGTTATAAAAAGAAGTTTAGTTAGAGGTTTCACAAAACATGAACTATGGGCTGGTAATAAAGAAAGTTTATCTCAAGTTTTATTCTCAAAGAATTCAATGATACTTTTTACGATAAAAAGTTTTTATAAAAATCGAAAAAAACATTATAAATTATTATGTAAGTGTGAAAAATCTCAAATAAAATTTATTAGATTAAAATCAAAAAAAGAAATAAATACTTTCTTATTAGACTTTTAGAGAGGAACTAAGATACTAATAAGCATTTGATAACAAAATCTAATATTACAGGTGTAGGACTTATAAGCTGATTGACTATAGTTTCAATTAAAATAATTTACAAATTGAGAATCCAAGTATAAGTCCAAGAATTATAGATCCTGAATATGATGTCAAATCAATAGTATTAACTTTATTATTAAAAAAACCTTTGATTTATTTAAAAGAATAAAACAGAATAATATCTCTAATTTTCAGTAAAATATTTTTATAAGAAAAGATAATAAGTTCTAAATTGAAAAATTTTCTATTTGAAAAATTAGAATTTCAATGTAAATTTAATATATTCTTATTTTTTATCCCGGGTAGTCTAACGGTAGGACAGAGGACTTTGACTCCTCCAGTCCTGGTTCGAATCCAGGCCCGGGAGCCAAAAAATTATTTCATTTCCTGATCCACAGAAAGTTTAAATTCTGACAGATCATGTCCTGTTACAGTACTCCAAGGAGTCTCTACAACATAATGATCTTTTCCTACTTCAACCAAAGGAGGTCTCTCTTTAGTAAACTTATGATTCTCTCTTACTGGCAATGGAGTTCTTGTCATAAAAACATCCCCTTCTGGTGGATTAACAGGTGAAACTACCTCTCCAGGCAATACAATTTCATCTCTTTCTATATCAGGATGGGATGGCAAAGCAGCTGAAATTAAGGCATTTGTATACAAATGAGTAGGATGAGCAAATATTTCTTCTGTATCTCCATATTCTTGAACTACTCCTAAATACATGACAGCAGTTCTATGACACATATACCTTACAGTAGCTAGATTGTGAGCTATAAGAATATAAGCCAAATCGTGTTCATTTTGAAGATCTACAAGCAAATTCATTATTTGAGCTCTAATTGATACATCTAATGCAGATACAGGTTCATCTAATACAATAAGTTTTGGATTAAGAGCTAAAGCTCTAGCTATACCTATTCTTTGTCTTTGTCCACCTGAGAATTCATGGGGATAAAGATTTCCTTGGTAAGGATTAAGCCCTACTTCTGCTAGAAGATCTCCAGCTCTAACATCTCTTTCTTGTTTTGTCATAGTTGTATTAATTTCTAATGGCTCAGAAATAATTGTATTAACTCTCATTCTTGGATTTAATGATGACCAAGGATCTTGAAAAACAGCTTGAACAGATCTTCTCATTTCTCTTTTACCTGCAGCAGTAAGTTCGTCAACATTTTCTCCTTGAAAAAAAATCTCTCCCGTTGCTACATGTCCATCAGTACTGGGGTTTTCTAAACCTAGTATCATTTTTGCTGTTGTAGTTTTTCCACAACCAGATTCACCTACAAGACCAATTGTTTTACCTGAAGGAACATCAAAAGAAACATCATCAACAGCTTTTAGCCAATCCACTTTTCCAAAAATTGGAATAGATTTATTAACTTGATACCATTTTCTAATATTTCTTACTTGAATAATAGGATCGCCATCGTTAGAACATCCTATAGCAGGACCAACGTTTGAATAATCTTTTCTTTCTTGTGTTGTCATATTTTCCTCACATAAATCTTGTTTAAAAAATCAATAAGAAACTTTATCTTTATATTTATCAAAATCAGCAACAGAGCATCTTGAAAGTTGTACAAAATGATCAGGCTCTACTTCTACAAGATCAGGTCTAATCAAAGCATCTTTTTCATCATATTTCAATGTAGATCTTGGTGCAAATGAATCACCAGGAGGTAGATTATACAATAGAGGAGGTTGTCCTTCTATTTGAGGGAGCCTACCTGTTTTTTCTTCAAGTTTTGGAACTGACCCTATAAGAGCTTTGGTATATTCATGCAGAGGATTATTAAATATTTCTCTAACATCTGCCATTTCCACAATTCTTCCTGCATACATCACAGCTACTCTATCGCACATTTTTGCAACAATTCCAAAATCATGAGTAATGAAAATAATAGCAGCCCCTGTTTCCCTTTGAATTTGTTTTAATAATCTCAAATATGCAGCTTGAATAGTAACATCAAGTGAAGTAGTAGGTTCATCAGCTATTATTACAGAAGGGTTAGATGAAATTCCTATAGCACCTACAACTCTCTGCCTCATACCTCCAGAAAGTTGATGAGGGTAGTCCCTAGCTCTCATTTCAGGAGCAGGTATTCGAACTTTTTTCAAAGCATCAACAACTTTATCCCATCTTCTTTTACCTTTTAGCTTTTGGTGAATTCCTATTGCTTCTCCTACTTGATTATTTATATCAAAAACAGGATTTAATGCTTGCATAGGATCCTGAAGAATCATAGATATTTCTCCACCTCTTACTTTTGTCATCTCTTTTTCAGAAAGTTCTAAAATATTTTTTCCATGTAAAAGAACTTCTCCACCTGCAATTTTTCCAGGAGGAGATTGAATTAATCTCATTATTGATAGAGCGGTTACAGATTTCCCAGAACCTGATTCCCCAACAACTCCTAAAGTTTCACCTTTTTTTACAGCATATGACACTCCATCACATGCCTTCACTGTTCCCCATTTGGTTGTAAAATGAGTTTGTAAATTCTTAAGTTCTAAAACTACTTCATTTTGAATAGTAGAAGGTCCAAAGCCATCCCTATCTATCAATTCTTCATTACTTGTAATATCTGCTTTATTAGTCATACTTAAACCTCTTATTATAAAATTTTTGAGTTTTTTTTAAGTTATTGTAAAGATAACACATAAACTAAAAAATAATAGTAAAAAATACATTCCTAAATTTCTTTTTCAACCTTAGTTATTGCACTAGTTAATGCTTCAACTAAAAAGTCAATTTCATCTATTGTTATGCTAAGCGGAGGGCATAGTGAAATAATATCACCCGCTCTGAAAGTAATAATATTTCTGTCAAATAAATAATTTGGTATCTTTTTTTGTATTTCAAAGGATAAGGGGATTTTTGTTTTATTTTTTTTATCTTGGACAAGCTCTATAGCTGCTAATAAACCTAGACCTCTAACGTCTCCCACAATTTTCAGGTTCTTTAAAGATGATAATTTATTTAATAAATAAATTCCCATAACCTCTGATTTTTTAACTAAATCTTCTTTTTCAAAAATTTCTAAGTTTTTCAATCCAGCTGCACATGATACAGGATGCCCTCCAAATGTAATTAAATGTCTAAACATTTCATTTTCTGAGCCCATAAAAGAATCTGCTATTTTTTTTGTTGCTATAGCAGCTCCTAAAGGAGAGTATCCACTAGTCAGAGATTTAGCTACAGTAGTTATATCTGGAATAATATCCCAGTGGTCGGTAGCAAAATATTTTCCAGTTCTTCCAAAACCTGTAATAACTTCATCTGCAATTAATACAACTTTATATTTATCAGCTATTTCTCTAAGTCTTTGCCAGTATTCTTTTGGTGGAATATGGATTCCAAATGCTGCTGAAATAGGTTCAGCAATCATAGCTGCTACTGTATCAGAACCTGTATGCAAAATAGCTGCTTCAAATTCATTTGCACACTGAATTGCATAATCAACAGGATTAATATTATTCGGAATCCTGTAAGAATCCCAATTTTGTACATGAATAACTCCTGGCATTTCAGGACCCATTGTATCTGAAGTTGAAGGTTTACCTAGACTTACTGCCATTGCAGTAGCTCCATGATAAGAATATCTTCGCGAAATAACTTTGTAAGCACCAGGTTTACCGGTATTGATTTGATATTTTTTTGCCATCTTTACAGCCGTTTCAACAGATTCAGATCCACCAGATGTAAAAAATGATCTAGCTGATTTATCAGGATAAAGTTCAGCAATTTTACCAGCAAGTTCAATTTGTGGAATACATGCAGCATTTGAAGGAGGAGTTTCTATTTCACACGCCTGTTTATAGATTGCTTCAGCAATTTCTTTTCTTCCATATCCAACAGATTTAAACCATAGCCCACCCAATGAATCTAAATATTTATTACCATTAATATCTGTAACCCAGACCCCCTCACCTTTTACAAAAATTTTTAAATTTCCAGCCCAGTCATTAATTTGTTGAGCATGCATAAATAAATTTTGGGAAGCTAAATTCTGCAATTCTTCTATTTTTTCTCCTGAAATGTTAAGTTGATCATTCATAGTGTCTAATCCTCATAATATAATTAGTTTTTCTTTTATTATTTTATAAATTATTCTAGTATTTTTTTTCATAAATACAATAATTACTTTATTATATATACCTATATAATAGTGATTTAGAATAGGAGTCCTAAGTTGTCAAAAATAAAATTTAGTAAAGAAAATGATTATTTTTACTTAAAAAATAATTTAACTTTAAATGAAAACATAGAGAAAGTATTTAAATTCTTTGAAACACCTAAAAATTTAAATTTAATTACTCCTTCTTGGTTAAATTTTAAAATAATAAAACCTGTAGCTTCAAAAACTTATAAAGACCAAGAGATAGAATATAAATTGACCTTACACAAAATTACATTTAAATGGAAAAGTAGAATTATTGACTATAAAAAGAATATATCTTTCTGCGACAAGCAGATTAAAGGCCCATATTTATTTTGGGAACATTCGCATTTATTTTCAAAATTGGAAGAAAATACTTTAATGGAAGATGTCGTAAAGTATAAAGTGGTTTTTGGATCTTTAGCTAATAAATTATTTGTAAAAAGAAATTTAAGAAGAATTTTTGAATATAGACAAAGAAAAATTCAAGAAATATTTAAAAAATAACCACAAGTTTTTAGAACGTGCTTTATAATTAAATGTGTACTAAATATTCCCGAGTAGCTCAGCGGTAGAGCAGCTGACTGTTAATCAGCGGGTCACAGGTTCGAATCCTGTCTCGGGAGCCATTTATTTTTTAAATACTAATCTACTCTAACCCAAATCTAACCCAAAAAAAAAATCTAAAAAAGCTATTTAGATGGAGGAGAATAATTAAAACTGCTTGCTTTCTTTATAGCACTTACACCATTTTCAGGATCAATCAATACTGTTGTTGAAATATTAGTTAGGGCTCCTGAAGAAGCTACCTTAATTAGCATACCTGCTGCAGTCTCATTATCAGGTGCTTCAAATATAACAATTAAATCTGAATCTCCAAAAGTCAAATATCCTTCTATCAAAGAACATCCCATTGCAGCCATTTGCTTTCCTACAATTTCAATTCTATTTTGAGGGTTTTCTATTTGTAATGCCCAAGCTTCAGCTGTATAGCTTGCTTTTATTAAAAATTTAGCCATTAGGATTCTCCCATTTATTTATAATTTATAATTAATAGATAATAGTATATTATTTATTAATTATAAAAACATCTTAAATGATTTTAATAATTTTTTTTAAAATAATAGATTATAAAAATATGAAAAAAATATGAAAAAAATTGAAGTATTTCAATGGGGAACTAAGCATGGCCACAGCAAAGGTTGGCTAGATTTAATAATTAAATCAAAAAATATTAATTTTAATGGCTTATATGAGCCAGATTTAAAACGCAAAAATTTACTATTAAATTCTAAAGATAAAATTTGGAATAATATCACTTGGATTGACAAGATAGACGAAGTATTAAAAAATAAAAATATAGATATAGTTTTTATTGAAGAATCAAATGAAAAAAGCTTAGAAGCTTTAGAAATATGTATTAATAATAATAAACATGTAATGCTTGATAAACCAGCAGGTAATAATTATAAAAAATTTGAATCAATTGTTAAAAAAGCCAAACAGAAAAAATTAATCATAGAATTAGGTTATATGTTTAGGCAACATGATGGATTTAAAAAAATATCTCAATGGTCTAAATCTGGAATATTAGGAGAAATATTTATGATAAGAGCTCATATGTCTACTAATATTCCTGAAAAAAATTCTCAAAATGAAAATATTTCTAGAACTGGATTATCTAAATTTAAAGGTGGAATATTTTATGATTTAGCAGGTCATATGATTGATCAAATTTGTTGGATTCAAGGTAGACCCAAAAAAATTAAAAGTTTTTTCAAAAATTCTGCTACAAAAAATATAGAGTTTTCAGATAATACTATTTCAGTTTTTGAATATGATAAATCTATGGCTATTATAGATATATCTGCTTTAGAAATATCCCCTTTAGCAAGAAGATTCGAAATTTATGGGACTCAAGGTTCTGTAATAATGGAGCCATTTGAGCCTGCAAAAAATATCCACCTTTCTATTAATAAAAATTTTCAAAATTTTAATAAAGGTTTAAACATAATAAAAATCAAGGATCTTCCAAGATATAAAAAATCATTAGATTTATTTTTAAAAAGAATTCGCAATAAATCTATATCTAAGTATGATTTGGACCATGAACTGCTAGTACAAGAAACATTAATGAGATCACTGGAGGGATAGATGAAGAAATATAAAGCAGCAATAATAGGATGTGGAGGAATTGGTCATGCACATATGGAAGGTTATCAAAAACTTGACCAAATTGATGTTATTGCCTGCTCAGATCCTGTACCAGGGGCAGTTGAATACTATAAAAAAGAATTTAATATTCCTCAAGGATTCAGTGATTTTGAAGAAATGCTAGAAATTGCTAAACCTGAAATTATATCAATTTGTGTTTGGCATTTACTTCATGATGAAATAACAATAAAAGTAGCTAAGTCTCCGTATGTTAAAGGGATAATATGTGAAAAACCTATGGCTATAGGAATAGAAAAAGCAAATGCTATGGTGAATGCCTGTGAAGAAAATAATGTAAAATTAATAGTTTCTCATCAAAGAAGGTTTACACCTGGATGGATGAAGGCTAAAGAAATAGTAGAAGATGGATTAATAGGTGTGCCATTAAGAGCTGAGCTTAGAGTTAAGGATGGTTTACTTAATTGGGGAACACATTCAATTGATGGAGCAAGGTATATATTAGGGGATCCAAAACCTATGTGGGTAGTTGGTTCTGTAGAAAGATATACTAATAAATACGAAAGAGATACTCCAATAGAAGATTCGTGTACAGGGTTAATTCATTTTGAAAAAGATTTGCAGTTTTTCATACAATCAGATCTAATGGATAATGAATGTGATGCAGGAAAATTTGAAATATATGGGTCTGAAGGTTTTTTAAAAATTAATGAGACAGAAGTAAAGATTTTCAATAGTAAATCAAATGGTTGGA
>Ga0209091_10000714_pt1 | contig 31181 bp, 32 predicted proteins | sample ArcticOcean_MG_C_6_FD_187438 | JGI IMG/M metagenome (GOLD analysis project Ga0209091, IMG submission 187438) | Marine microbial communities from western Arctic Ocean - ArcticOcean_MG_CB8_128 (SPAdes) (version 2) | ecosystem: Environmental > Aquatic > Marine > Oceanic | place: Arctic Ocean...
GGGCGGCCAGTATTGCGACAGAAATAACTGTTTTATATATAGCCTTATCTGTTGTGTGTGGATTAGCATATTGGTCGATTGGACTTACTCCGTTTGATTCTTTGGTACACGCAATGTCAACAATTGCTACAGGTGGTTTTTCCTCGAGATCTGAATCTTTTGGAAGCTTTAATAATATCAACCTTGAAACTATTGCTATTATTTTCATGATAATTTCTAGCCTCCCATTTGTACTTTATCTAAAGGCAATTAGGGGAAGGCCCCTTGATATTTTGAAGGATCAGCAAGTTAGAGGGTTCTTTAAAACATTAGTTATCGCAACCCTGGTGGTAATTTTATATTTAACCTTAACAAAGGACTTTGCATCATTTGATGCTGTTAGATATTCTCTTTTTAATGTTACATCTATCTTAACTGGAACAGGTTTTGTAAGCGCGAATTATAATGATTGGGGTACTCCCATCATAATGGTCTTCTTATTTATTACTTTTATTGGCGGATGTGCAGGATCAACTACATGTGGAATTAAAATATTTCGACTACAAATCATATATTACAATTCTAAAGAGACGATAGGTAAATTAATCAGTCCAAATAGGGTAATTAATAAAAAATATAACGGTGAACATTTAAGCTCTGAGGTCACCCAATCAGTTATAACTTTTCTTTTTATCTTTATTGTAACATTTATTGTTTTGTCGGTTTTGCTTACCTTTACTGGTCTAGATCTATTAACAGCATTTTCTGCTGCAGCTACTTCGATATCGAACGTTGGTCCAGGGCTTGGGCAAATGATAGGTCCATCGTATAATTTTTATGAAATTTCTGATATGGGAAAATGGTTATTAGCAATTGGAATGTTAGCCGGAAGACTGGAATTTTTAACATTGATTGTAATCTTCAATAAATCGTTCTGGAAATAATAATTTATTTTCCCAAGCACCAATTAATAATACCCTTTTGAGCATGGAGTCTATTTTCTGCTTCATCCCAGACATATGATTTACTTCCATCAATAACTTCGGCCGTAACTTCCTCACCTCTATGCGCAGGCAAACAATGAAGAAAAATAACATTATCTTCAGCAATATTTATTAAAGCTTCTGTTACTTGAAATTTTTCTAAAATTTTTCGTTTAGAATCATCTTCTTTATCGCCCATTGAAAACCATGTATCAGTAACAATACAGTGGGAGTTTTTTGCTGCATCTTGAGGTGAAATATTTTCTATAATATTTGCGCCCTCTTTTTTTGCTTTTTTTATAATATCCTCACTAGCACCAAAGTTTTCAGGTGAACATATCCTTAATTCAAAATCTAGAAGAGAAGCTGCATGTATCCAGCTATGTGTCATATTATTGCCAGGACCAAACCAGGTAACAATCTTTCCATTAATTTGTCCTCTATTTTCTTCAAACGTCATTAAGTCTGCCAAGACTTGGCATGGGTGGGATCTATCGGATAGTCCATTAATTACTGGTATGGATGAGTTAGAAGCAAATTCAGTTATAGTTGAGTGCTCGTTAGTTCTTAACATGGCGATATCAACATATTTTGATAAAACCTTTGCTGTATCAGAAATTGTTTCACCCCTATTCAATTGCATATCATTTGAACTAGCAACTATTGATTTCCCGCCAAGTTGATACATAGCTGTTTCAAAAGAAAATCTTGTTCTAGTTGAGGGCTTTTCAAAAATCATTGCGAGTATTTTGTCTTGGCCACATGCGTCATTATCAACTTCCGCTTTACCAGATCTTTTCTTAGAATTTTTTCTTTGGTGGCATTGATCTAAAAGATTCCTGAAGTCAATTTTAGAAAAGTCATCTAGGTCAATAAAATGTTTAGTATTTTCAGTCATGTTAGATCATATACTATATATCTAGATTTGATAATGCTTCGTCGAATTTTTTTATAGCCTCAAAAATATCAACTTCAGAAATATTTAATGGTGGTAAAAATCTGACTATATTATTACTAGCATTTACTAGTAATAATCCTTGTTCAAAAGCTAGATCAGTAATGATTGAATTTTTTTCGTGACACTCAACACCCACCATCAATCCTTTACCCCTAACCCCCAAAATTTTTTTATGATGCTTTTCAACGAGTCGGCCTAATTCTTGAAAAAGAACCTTTGAGGCTTTATTAACGTTTAATAAAATATCTTCTTTTTCAATAAGATCTAGAACTTTTAGAGCTATTGAACATCCAACAGGATTACCCCCAAAGGTTGAGCCATGGCTTCCGTGTGACATTCCCTTTGATGCATTCTCAGAACTAAGAACGGCTCCAATCGGAAAACCTGCACCCAGGCCTTTTGCTAAAGTAATAATATCGGGCTCTATTCCAGACCACTCATGGGAAAATAATTTTCCTGTCCTACCCATCCCGCACTGAACTTGGTCTAAAATCATTAAAATATTGTTTTCATCACATAATCTTCTTATTAAGATCAGAAATTCATCAGGAACTGGATTTATTCCTCCCTCACCCTGAACAGGCTCAATAAGAATTGCAGCAGTTTTATTTGTAATATTCTTTTTCAAATAATCTTCATCAAGGGGAATATTCAAAAACCCAGGGGGGATAGGACTAAAGCCATCCATATGACTTGAATTGGAAGCGGCAGCCAATGTTGCTAACGTTCTGCCATGAAAAGAATTTTTGAAAGTAATAATTTCATTTCTTTCTTTATTGCCGGCTGATGAATGAAATTTCCTTGCTACTTTTATTGCACCTTCAACTGCTTCCGCTCCAGAATTACAAAAGAAAACTCTATCTGCAAAACTTAATTCACATAATTTTTTAGCAAGTAGTTCTTGCTCGGGAATATTATAAAGGTTTGAAACATGCCAAATTTTGTTAGCTTGTTCTGCAAAAGTTTTATTAATCTCTGAATGGTTGTGCCCAAGAATATTAACAGCAATACCCGATGAGAAATCTAAAAATTTTTTACCATCTGTTGAGGTTAGCCATGACCCCTCACCATTCTTAAATGAAACTGGGTAACGATTATATGTATTCATTACTGAACTGTTCATGTCACTCTCGGTTTTAAAAAATTAATAACGATATTGAACTACTATCTTTTAACTAAGTCTTCAACCTCCAACCTTTTTTAAATAGATAAAAATTTAATACCCACATTCCAAGATTCAAAAAAGTAATAAAGTATACACCAAAAATAACAGAACTATCTGAAGTACCAATGAAACCATAACGAAATCCATCAATAATATAAAAGAATGGGTTATAATCGATTAAAACTCTTGCGAACCCCGGCATCCTTTCGACTGAATAAAAAGTTCCTGATAAAAAAGACAAAGGTACAATTATAAAATTTGTTATTGTGCCCAAATGATCAAATTTTTCTGACCAAATACCGGTTACGATTCCAAGCTGTGATAACAAAAGAGATCCAGAAATTGCAAAGAAAAGAATTGCCCATAAGTGTTCGATTCCTAATGTCGGTACAAATATAAAATAAATGCATGGTAGAGAGGCCATCGCAACGATTACACCTCTGGTAACACCACCCATGGAAATTGCTACATTCATTTCTAAAGCTGAAATTGGAGGCATTAAAATATCAACAATATTACCTTGTATCTTTGCAATCAGTAAGGAGGATGAAGTGTGGTTAAAGGCTTGCTGTAAGATCGACATCATAATCAAGCCTGGCGCAAGAAACTCAATAAAAGGAACACCATTTATGTCTGGCCTAAGTTTGCCTAAGGCAAGTGTAAAAATAGCCATAAATAATATTGTTGTTGCAATAGGAGCAGCGATGGTTTGAAGAAAAATTTTAAAGAATCTTTGCACTTCCTTTTTATAAAGTGTCCAAAGCCCATACCAGTTAATTGAACCCGGGTCGCGGGGTTGAATCCATTTAAACTCTGAATTATCTGACATTGTAACATTCTCACTAATAATAAGAATAAATAAAGCTATTTCTGAAAATTATAATTTTTTTAATTTTTTTATTAACTATATCTTGTATCAAAAAAAAAAACTGTATACCATATATATTGAAATTTATTAATTCTTGGAGAAAAAATAATGGCATGGACTGATGATAGAGTGGAAATTCTTACAAAATTATGGGGTGAGGGTCTTAGTGCAAGTCAAATAGCTAGAGAATTAGGTGATGTAACAAGAAATGCGGTTATCGGGAAGGTTCATAGACTTGGATTAGCAGGAAGAGCAAGCCCTACTCGTCCTAAAAGCAGGGTAAGACACAGAGAGCCTTCAAACTTTTCTTCAAATTTTGACTCCAAGGATAGATTTTCAGAAAATCTTCAACCCTTATCAGTTCCAGAGCCAGCCGTCAGTGCAAGTGGTGAACCAATTAACATTCTTATGTTAACAGAAAAATCATGCAAATGGCCCATAGGTGAGCCAACTGATGAAGACTTTAGATTTTGTGGATTAGGCAGGAATCCAAACTCTGTTTATTGTGAAGAGCATACTAAGTTAGCTTATCAGCCATTAGATTCTCGAAGAAAAAAGAAAGCAAAATTTTCTGTTAAAAGAGTTACTAAGGCTAGTATAGGAAGCTATTAGAAGTTTTTTTCTATTGAATATCCTGCTGATCTTACAGTTCGTATTGGATCTTCTTTACCCTCAATATTAAGTGCTTTTCTTAATCTACCGATATGTACATCGACTGTCCGTATTTCTACATTTATATTATCAACACCCCATACATTGTCTAATAGCTTTTCTCTACTAAAAATCATATTTGGATGCTCAATTAAACAATTTAGTATTTTAAATTCTGTTGGACCAAGGCTTATAGAATATTCACCCCTTGTTACTTTATACTCATCTCTATTAACTGAAATATCGCCCACTTTTATTATATTGTCTCCTTTAGATAACTTTGATCTTCGAAGAACAGCTTCAATTCTTGCTATCAATTCAGGAAAGGAGAATGGTTTAGTAATATAGTCATCAGCGCCCACCTCTAAGCCTCTAACTTTATTTGCCTCTTCACCTAGGGCTGTAAGCATAATAATTGAAACATTATTATTATTTTCATTAGAACGAACCTTACGACACAACTCAATACCGGATATATTTGGAAGCATCCAATCCAATAAGATTATATTAGGTTTAAAATTATCAATCTCATTTATAACTTTATTTCCATCTTTTATAATTTGAGTTCTAAATCCAAGTTTCGAAAGATTATAATCTAAAAGCATGGATAGGTTTTCTTCATCTTCTACAATTAAAATCTTAATTTGAGAATTATTTTTTTTCATCATAAATATAGTTTTTGTTCTTAATTAAAAAATTTAAAAAATAGTTTCTTCTTCAGACTCAATTTTTCTTTCGTCAGTTAAAACTTCGCCAGTTACTATAAAATGATTTACTTCAGCAATATTTGTAGCTTGATCACCTATTCTTTCTAAGTATCTCGCAATAAAGAATAAAGGTACCAATGCTTCAATTGCCTCTGGTTTATTTTTAATGTCGTCCAGAATTGCAGTTAAAATACTTGCATATGAAGAATCAATTTTAATATCAGATCTCCAAACATTAAGGGCATTATCAGCCTTACCTTGAGCATGATCTTCTAAAACTAAATCAAGGTTCCTCTGGACATCTTTAGTTAGAGCAACTAAAGCCTCAATAGTTTTAGGAGATTTAGCATTTAATAAATCACCTTTAACAATTCTTTTACAGACACCTTTGCACATATCGCCAATTCTCTCTAAAAATAGAGAAACCTTAACAGAAGAAAAAACATTTCTAAGGTCACTAGCCATTGGCTGTCTTTTTGCTAATATATTAAAAGTCTTTTCTTCAAGCTCTAATGCCAATTTATTTATTTGCTTATCAGCATCTATTGTTTCTTGAGCAAGATTATGATCATTTGTCTTAAAAGCTCGCTCAACATTTGCTAATGCGAGTTGAGCTAGGCTGCCAAGATTTATTAACCCATCATTAAGCTCTCTCAACTCGTCATCAAATGATGTTACAATATGTTCTTCAGTCATAGTAATTCCTATCCATATCTTCCAGTTACATAAGCCTCGGTTTGTTCATGGTCGGGGCTCCTAAAAATTTTTTCAGTATCACCAACTTCAATTAACTTACCAAGGTGAAAAAAGGCAGTTCTTTGAGAAACCCTTGCAGCTTGCTGCATAGAGTGCGTTACAATTGTTATCGTATACTTACTTTTTAACTCATCAATTAGCTCTTCGATCTTTGCCGTAGCAATAGGATCTAAAGCAGAACAGGGTTCATCCATAAGAATAACTGAAGGATCAATTGCTATTGCCCTAGCAATACATAATCTTTGTTGCTGACCTCCTGATAAGCTTGTACCAGGCTCTTTAAGTCTATCCTTAACCTCATTCCATAAACCCGCCCTTTCAAGGCTTTTTTCTACCTTAAGGTCAAGGTCACTCTGATGCAATATTCTTCCATGTAGCCTTGGACCATAAGCCACGTTATCATAAACAGACTTAGGAAATGGATTTGGTTTTTGAAAAACCATGCCAATACGAGACCTTAGCTCTACTACATCAACCTCTGAATCATAAATATCTTGATTATCAATTATTACAGATCCCTCAACCCTACAAATATCAATAACATCATTCATTCTGTTAATACACCTAAGAAAGGTAGATTTCCCACAACCAGAAGGTCCTATAAGTGAAGTCACTTCTTTTTCTTTAATATCAAGATTAATATTAAAAAGAGCTTGCTGATCAGCGTAATAAACATTTACGTCAGAGCATCTAATTAACGATTTATTTACAGCTATTTCTGTCATATTACCTTTTCCAAAATATATTTACCATTTAACTTCGTATTTTTTTCTTAAAATAACAGCAACTAAATTAATTAATATCAATAACCCAATTAAAATTAATGTTGCGGCACTTGTTTTTGCAACAAAAGCTCTCTCAGGGCTGTCAGCCCATATATATATTTGAACTGGAAGTGCGGTAGCAGGGTCACTGATACTTCCTGGAATATCCACGATAAAAGCAACCATTCCAATTAAGAGTAATGGTGCAGATTCACCAAATGCTCTCGCTAGACCAATAATTGTTCCTGTAAAAATACCGGGTAAAGCTGCTGGAAGAAGATGATGAAATACAACCTGCATTTCTGATGCCCCCATAGCTAATGCAGCTTCTCGAATTGATGGAGGAACTGATTGTAAGGCAGATCGTGTAGTAATTATGATAGTAGGCAAAGTCATTAATGACAAAACCAATCCACCAACTAAAGGAACCGATCTTGGCATTCCAAAGAAGTTAATAAAAACTGCCAGACCCAGAAGCCCAAAAATTATTGACGGCACAGCAGCCAGATTATTGATATTAACTTCGATAAAATCGGTTAATCTATTTTTAACAGCAAAATTTTCTAAATATATAGCGGTGAAAACACCGACAGGAAAGCTAAGAATGAGAGTGACGAAAATAGTTATTAAAGATCCAATGGTGGCACCAAAAAAACCTGCAACTTCTGGCTCTCGGCTATCCCCATTTAAAAATAAATTACTTGAAATTTTATTTTTAACTCTTCCAAGAGAATATAAATATTCAAGCCATAAAACTTCATCGTCATCAATTCTCCGTTCACTTTCTGGAAGGCTAGTATCCACATAGCCTTTATAAAAAAGATCAGAGTCATCTGTAAATAAAACATTAAAATAGAATTTTTTATTAATATAAGAAGGGTTTTCAATAATAAAATCTTGCAAAATATAACTGGAGCTTGATGAAATTAATTTTGATAATTTTCTTTTTTCAGAACGATCTTCGATTTCTGGAAAAAGAGAGAAAAGCGAGTCTCTTAAAAGGCCTCTATAATTGATATCCTCAATCATACTGTTGGAGGATTGATTACTCATATCAATCTCAAGATTCAAAGTATAATTATTAAAAGCTGGAATAGCTTTATAGGCCATTGAACTAATAATAACGGCAAGCATAGAGGCAGCTGCAACAATTGATATTAAACCATAAGCCTTGAATCGCTTTTCTGCTCTATGTCTTTTTTTAAAATTCTGATTACTCATAGCGCTCTCTATACCTACGGACAATAATCATAGCAAAGATATTTAAAACTAAAGTGATAGTAAATAACATTAAACCTAAAGCGAAAGCAGCTAAAGTCTTGGCGCTATCAAATTCCTGATCTCCGACAAGCAGAGTAACAATTTGGACTGTTACTGTAGTTACCGCAGATAGTGGATTTGCTGTCAGGTTTGCTGCTAGCCCAGCAGCCATAACAACAATCATAGTTTCGCCAATCGCCCTAGATATTGCCAACAAAAGAGCGCTGACAATGCCAGGTAAAGCTGCAGGGAATATTACCTTCTTAACAGTCTCAGCCTTTGTTGCCCCTAGAGCTAATGACCCATCTCTCAATGAAACAGGAACGGCGGACATAACGTCATCAGATAAAGAGGATACATAAGGAATTATCATAACACCCATTACAGCGCCAGCTGCTAAAGCGGATTCAGTTGCCACAGTTAATCCAAGATATTCTCCGCACGATCTCACAAATGGCCCAACAGTAAGAGCAGCAAAAAAGCCATAAACAACAGTTGGTATTCCAGCTAAAATTTCTAAAATAGGCTTAATCCAATCTCTGGTTTTAGGCTTAGCATACTGGGATAAAAATATTGCAGAATAAAGCCCAAGTGGTGCAGCTATCGACATTGCTACTGCCGTTATAAGAAGTGTTCCTGTAAATAGAGGAATAGCACCAAAGCTTCCCGAGGATCCAACTTGATCTTCCCTAATTGCTGTTTGAGGGGACCAATGCGTTCCAAATATGAATTCAAAGAAACTAACATGAGAGAAAAATCTTATAGTTTCAAAAATTAATGAAAATATAATACCTATTGTTGTTAGAACAGCCATTGTTGAAAATAGAAAAAAGATGAATTTAAAAATAGCTTCAACTTTTCTTCTTGCATCAAACCTGATTGAAAGATTTCTATATGTTATTAGTGAGAAGATAAGGGATAGAGATACAAGAGAGCTAAAAATAATAAATCTACCCAAGTAATATTTCTCATTTAATGAGTAAGCCATATCCTTACTCAGAAATTCGCTTTCAACTAAACTAGTTAAATTAGCAATATTATTTATAAGAAAGCTTTTTACATAAATAATTTCATCTAACCCTAAGCTTATTATTGATTCTGAAAGATATGGTGTTACTACAAAATTAAGAATATTTGATTTGAATATGAGAAGAGAAATCAAAAGGGAAAGGGAAGGCAATATCGTCCATAAAGAGACATAAAGGCCATGATAAATAGGCATTGACCTAAGAGGCTCATCATTTACTAAATGTAATCTTGCTCTTCCCTTAGCTAAACTAAAGGATAATAATCCAGAAACAAAGATTAATGACAGACTTATTAAAAGATCAATATTAATTGTCACCCTCCCTTAATTATTAATTCAGCTACCAAGCTCTAATTCGATTAGATTATCACCAGCTAGCTTGTATTTCGCATATTCTTCATCTGATAATGGAATTAAGCCTTTTTCAATTAAATACCCGTAAGGACCCATTGCGCTGTCACTTGTAAATTCTTTAACAAACTCAGTTATTGAAGGTTTCATTCTTATATGATTCTTTTTTACATAAAAGAATAAAGATCTTGATATTGGATAATCACCAACAAGAATATTATCGAAAGTTGGTTTGGCACCATTAACAATAGATCCTTGTATTTTATCAGTATTTTGATCAAGAAAACTAAAACCAAATATACCTATAGCATTTGGATTTTGATCAAGCTTTTGAATAATAAGATTGTCGTTTTCACCTGCTTCAATAAAAGCTCCATCTTCACGAATGGTACGAGCAATTTTCTTGAATTCATTCTTTCCGGCTTTAGAACTTCCTCTCAATTCCTTTAGTGCAGGAAAAGTTTTCGCGCCAGCATCCATTGCTAGCTCAACAAAAGCATCTCTTGTTCCTGATGTTGGAGGAGGACCAAGAACTTCTATTTTAATATCAGGTAGATTAGGGTTTACATCTTTCCATGTCTGATATGGATTCTCCTGTAGCTCTGATCCATCTACATTTGCAGGAACTTTTTCAGCGAGAGCCATATAAATATCACGTGTAGAAAGTTTAATTATATTTGCCTTCTTTGAATTTGCTAAAACAATTCCATCATAGCCAACTTTAATTTCAACTATTTTAATACCAGCATCACTACATTTCTTAAATTCTTTACTTTTAATTCTCCTCGATGCGTTAGTAATATCAGGATGTTGTTTACCATTTCCTGAGCAAAAAAGTTTCATGCCTCCACCTGAACCAGTTGACTCAACAATAGGTGTTTTATATTTAGTTTTCCTTCCAAATTCTTCTGCAACTGCAGTAGAAAAAGGGAAAACTGTTGAAGATCCTACAATTTTAATTTGCTCCTCAGCTTTTACTTGTAAACTAGGGATCAAAACAATTGATAGGGTAATGACAAGTGATTTAAATAAGTTTTTCATAATTTTCTCCAATTTCATAATTTATTAAAACAAGTCCAAGCTGAATTTGTACTGAATGCCAGCCATAATATGTTCTGAAGCCTTAGATGGGTCGTTAAAAGATTTATCAACATAGTTCAGGTATACCTTTAAAGGTTTAGCAATTTTATAATCAAAGCCGATACCTGTAAGTTCTCCTCCTGCTTTAACCATGTCAGACTCACCATACATAGCCTTAAGAGTAATCTTTTTAGACATTTTCATTTTTAGAGATATCACATACCCATCATCATCATATTTCCCAGTTGTATCTTCTGACTCTTGCCAAATAACACCAAGGGTTAAAGGTTTGCCAAGGGGGATAGTTGCGGCAAATCTTGTTGTATCGAAAAAGTATCCTTTTTGAGGAACTTCAGAGTCAAATGAAACAGCAAAATGTGATTTATTTCCACCTATCTTACCTTTCCAGTCTAAGGAAACTGAAAATGCTTCTTCATCAGCCTTTTCCAAGATACCCATAACATTTAAACTAAATCCATTCACTTTTGGAGATGACCATTGAATAATTTTTTTACTTCTATTCTCACCCCACAAGATATTCTTAATATCACCTGCAGTATCATTAAATAAGTCAATTTTACCTTGTACTTTTTTTGTGGGTGTATCATGCATACCTAAAAAAACTTTACCAAAGGCTCCTTGCAAACCAACAAAACTATTTCTTTGTTTAAAAGTTGGATCGCCATCAATAGGATCGGTTTGCCATTCATATTGGTAAATAGCCGCAACACCATTATCAAAAGTTTGTGAACCCTTAAATCCCACACGTGAAGCATGTGACTTTACATCCGTGTAAGAACCACTTGAAGTATCCTCATTACTTAATGCAATATCTAAGCGTCCATAAATAGAATTTTTCGCATAGGCTTTATCGGTATTAACTGTAATACCGAATAAAACCATTAATAGAATTAATGTTATAGAATTTAATTTAGTCATAGCTTCTCCTTAAGTTAATTTTATAATGGGATATAAAAACACTTCTTATATGAAGCTTATATGGAACTTTTATGACAGTTTTATGAAATAATCTAAAAAGTTATAAATAAGATTATTATTTTTTAAAAATTAGTGAGAAAGAAGATCCTTCTCCTATTTTACTTTCAATATCCAAGATTGCATTATGACGAATTGCAATATTTTTAACTATTGCCAGCCCTAGGCCAGTACCTCCTAAATCAATACTATTTGGAATATCAACTCTATAAAATCTCTCTGTCAGTCTTGAAATATGCTCTTGGGATATACCCAGTCCAGTGTCTTTAACAGTAAAAAATAAGCTATCATCATTATCATCAAGAATTAAATCAACCTTACCGTTTTTTTTGTTATATTTAATTGCATTTTCCACAATGTTAATAATAGCTCGACTTATATCTTTCTCATCACCAGTTATTAAATATTTTTTTTTCTTTATCGACCTCTCAAGGGTAATTTTTTGTTTACTTGCCAAATCAGATAAAATATCAAAAACACTATCAATAATATTAACTAAATTAAAAGTTTTATCAGGCAAGAGGTGTTGACGCATCTCTAATTGGTTGAGGGACAAAAGATCCTCTATTAACAATTGAGCTCTTTCTGATTCCTTTAATAATTTTGATATAAACTTCTTTGAATTACTTTCATCTTCCAGCCCATATTTGTCTAATGTTTCGGCTATACTTTTTATAACTGTAATTGGAGTTTTTAATTCATGGCTGGCATTGGCTATAAATTCACTCCTCAAGTCCATAGCTTTTTTTAAATCGGTAGTTTCCCTCAATAATATTAAAATATTTAGCTCACCATCACTGGATGATATTATTCTAGATAAATAAACATCAAATGATTTTTCTACTTCTCCTGGTAAAATAATTTCTATTTTTTCGGAAGTCTTTGATGACCTTATGTCTTTTATGCTTTCAAATAAATGGGTTGATCGAATGACACTTGATAGTCTAAAGCCAACTATTGATTGAATATTATCGGAGGTCTTAAAATTTTGATCTGCACTTTTATTTGCATGAATAATTGTTTCATTCTCACCTATTATAAAAATAGAGTCGGGAATTGACTCAATTACTTCATTCAAAATTTTTAAAAAACTCATATTTTTTAATTCTAAGTTTACAGCACTTAAATTATCTTTTTCATCGACATTTGAGGAATATAGATTTTCTGGATTTTGCATAGCTAAAATAAGGGCAATAAAAATAAATCCAAAGAGTGCTGCGGAAACTAATGAGAATAGTCCGGTTAAAAAAAATAAAAATAATAAAGCTACTGTTACAAGAATTACAGGTATCTTTTGTTTAAAAATTTCTGAAATTACTTTTTTTAAAGTCAATGATTTTTGAAATTTTTTGTCAGACATAAATTATTATAAAGATAAAAATATTATTAAATCAATATTCTTATAAATTATTAATATAATCTTTTAATTTCTCTAAGAAATTTATATTATGAAATATTAAAAGAGGGGTATAAAAAATATCTAAAACATTAATACTTTGGCGACATGCTCATTCTGAGATTGGGGTTGATGACTTCAATAGAAAACTTGATGAGAGGGGGAGAAATGAAGCTAAAATAATGTCTGAAATTATATTAAAGAATAAAAATCCAAATCTAATCTTGTGTTCGACAGCTGTTCGTACCAAAGAAACACTTAGCAATCTATTAAAGCTAAATAAAGAATCCCCAATACTATATGATAAGAGTTTATACTTAGCAGAACCAAAGAAAATTACTGATTGTATTATTAAAAACTCAAATGATGAAGAAACTATCTTACTTCTTGCTCATAACCCAGGCATTCACGAATTAACTTTGAATTTAAGTGAAAATAGCAGTCATTTTGATTTAGAAGAAGGTTATCCAACCGCATCAATAAGCATTATTTCATTAGGTAATAATGAATGGCATGATCTTGGAAATAAAAGATTAGAATTAATAAAATTTATAAGACCAAAAGATTTAAATAATTAAATCAAGAAGAAAAAAATAAGTAAATGCCTGCCATAGACATTATTGATATTAATAAAAAAGTACCTTGAGCACCTATTAACCTCGGATAATTAGCACCTTGATTATTTCCCAAACCCCAAGCATGTAATAATCGAAAGATAACTAATGCAACTCCGAAAACATGAATAATATAATGACCCGATGAAACAGTTTCAAAAAGATATAAGATTATTAAAGCTAAAGGAACATTTTCAACAAAGTTAGCTTGTACTCTTAAGACAGAATCAGCTCTCCAACTCTCTTCTTTATCTCCCCTAAGGCGAACATAGAGTACTTGATTGGCAAGTAAAACTGAGAGCAAACCTAATATACAAGCATAAAGTAAGGTAATCATGACACTACTCCTAAAATTGAAGAGATAGCACCGGATATAGAAAGTAAAATTCCAATCCACGCATATTGATCAAACCAAAAAAGCATGAAGGCCTGGGGGCTACCTTTTTCTGCAGTTTTCTTTTCTCCAGATTGAAGCTGCCTTGGTAAGCCAGCAACCCAAATAATTTGAGATCCTAGCCACAAACAGCCCAAGCCAAAAACTAAAAAGTAATTAAAATCTTCCATAATAAAATTTACCTATTTAAAAACTCTAAATCAAATTAATTAAATTTTGAAGAAATAAGAGGAAGATCTAAAAAGGATTTAAAGCCAGGAGAAGCTTCGCAAACCATTGGAATTGCATGAACCCCATGCAGTGCAGTTGATACTAGAGGGTCATCATTCCATCCATGATCAAAATTAATTTTCATGTTTGGTTTCCCTTTTACTTCAACACACATACCAACAGGCTCATCCCACTCAGGAGCAGCATCAGGATAAGCTCTCCAAATAGCCTCTTGGATAATTTCAACGTCATTATCACATTTACCAACCCATTTCCTTCTTTGGCCTGATATTGTACCCTTTTTAACTAATCCAGCAGCAATTTCTCTATCCTCATCAGAAGTTACAAGATCTACAGTTTTATCAATTTCTAAAATGTTAGATCCAATGCCATCTGCTATTAAATAAATTGCTTCGCTGAATAAACCAGTTATCCAACCTTCATATCGAACAGATTCCTGCTCATATTGCTGAAGAGACTTACCCATCAGCATTGAATCAAACACTATTTCTTCAGATGCATAATATGAAAATTCAGAACTTTCTGTAACTTTAACTTGAGATATTTCTTCTGACATTCCACTCATGGTAAGCGGTACAAGATCCGAAAGCCAACCTGGTGCAATTCCAGTTCCATGCAAGCTAGATCCACCTGATAAGCATGCGTCCTCAATTTCTTTTTCGAAATCTTTTCCAAATGCTTTTGGATATAAAAAACCAACCGTTGTAACTACATTGAAACCCTTTTTTAGTAAGGATAAGATATTCTTCTTATCTGCATCAGGGTCATCTCCAACTCTGACGGATGCTAAAGGTGTATAATTTACACAATCTGCCTCTATAGATAAGACTTCGTCAATATTAGTAGATGCCTTTACCCCTATTTCATCAATACCCGAAATCACACCTGCATCTAATCCATTCTTTTTTTCATCGGAGACAATGAGACCAACTAGCTCGAGGTCACTCCTGTTACATATTCCTCTTATTGAGGCCTTTCCAACATTACCGGAGGACCACTGGATAACTTTATATATTTTCTTAGGCATTGATAACTCCTGTGATAATTAAAAATTTATCTAATATTACTACTTATTTAGATACTAAATGAAATAAAAATGTTAAAATAAATTTATGAAAAAATATTTACAATTACTACTCCTGCCAGTCTTTTTAATATTCCTATCATCTTGTGAAAAAGAAGAATCTATATTTAACTTTTCAGATGAACAAGTTGACGTTTTTAATGCATTCGATTGGGATTTTTCAAGACAAGGTATTCTAAAGGTAGAAAAAATTACAGAAAATATTTCTGTAATATTTGGATACGGGGGTAACATTTTAGTGTCAACGGGTACTGATGGTACTCTTATTGTTGACAGTCAATTTCCTCAATTAAATAAAAGCATTTTAGAAGAAGTAGAAAAATTAGGTGGCAGTAATATTGACTATATTATTAATACTCATTGGCATTTTGACCATGCAGAAGGAAACCGTGCTTTTGGACCAACTGGATCAACGATAATTGCTCACGAGAATTCAAGAGAATTTATGAAAAACAATAATGAAATTGATATTGTTTTAATTAAATACCCTCAGCAATCATATCCTAATGATTCACTTCCAACCATTACCTTCAAAGATAAGATGGCGTTAAATTTTAATAATAATAATATTACTTTATTTAATTTTGGGCCAGCTCACACCACCGGAGATACAATAATTTTCTTCAAAGAAGAAAATGTTATTCATTTTGGAGATATATTAAATATAGATTCTATGGTCTTCATTGACTCAGGCAATGGAGGTTCGTTATCCGGTATGATAAATAATTTAGAAGAGGCATTGAAAATTATCAATAAAGAAACGATCGTTGTCCCAGGTCATGGACAAATTACAGACTATGAAACTGTAAAAATATATTTAGAATCATTAATTATAAGCAAAGAAAGGCTTCTTGAAATGATTAACCAAAATATGCAATTAGCAGATATTATTGAAAATAACCCCATTAAAGATTTAGAAAATATTTTAGGTGATACAAGTGTTTTAATTGATAGGGCATACCTTTCTCTAACAAGAAATAAAACTATTGAACAAGGACAGTAATGAAATTATCAATAGAATTGACGATGTACCCCCTCAAAGACAACTATCTTCCTGTTATAGAGGGCTTTATTGATCATTTAAAAGACTATAAGGATATTAAGATTGAAGTCTTTCCTACCTGTACAGTCATTATGGGTGAGTATGAAAGTGTAATGGAAGTCCTGTCCAGCTCAATTAAATGGAGCGTTAATAACAAAGATAAGGCTGTCTTTATAACTAAATTTTTACCAAACTACGAAGCACTATGATCCAGATACGATTCTAATCACCACGAATATTAGGAACACCAAATTTATTATCTGGATTTTTATAGTAATGATTGGACTCATCACCCTCTTTACCAAAGTTCCTTTCTTGTATTTTAGACAAAATATTTAACATCCAAGAGTGTGATGCCTCATTATCAGATCTTTTATTCCATATTAATCGAACAGAATACTCCTCTGTTTCAAACGGTAGTGGAGCAATCACGAAGTTATTTGCTTTATTAAAAAAGGACGCCAGATGACCTGATAAGGTAATGAGATAATCAGATGACCTTACGATTTCTTTAGCAACAGAAACATAGTTTACTGACATAGCAATTCTACGTGGTTTCTTTATTTTATTTAAATAGTCATTAACAGGACTGTCAATTGTTCCATCATAGCTTACGTGAACATGACTTGCTTTAGTATAGCTCTCAAGGCTAACTTCATTTTCATCAAAAAAAGGATTGCCTTTCCTTCCAACACATACTGGACGATCTTTATAAATAATAAAACTATTAAAGTATTCATCAAATCTTTGACCTACTGGTGATTTAAAATCATTTCTTAAGGCTTCATCAGAGGAAATAATAAAATCTAATTCCTGATTCTTTAACTTCTCAAGATCACCTTTTGATGTTGATACAGCAACAACCTCAATTTTAGGAGCTTCAGTTTGCAAAATTTCAGCAAGCTGCGGTAAAATTCTACCCGCTGCAATGTCTGGCAAACAAAATTTAAAACTCCTCTCAGACGTTAGGGGTGAAAATTCCTCAGAACTCAAGGATTGTTCAATCTGATCAAGAGCATTCTGAATTGGGTATGCTAATTCTTCAGCACGTTTAGTTGGCTTCATCATATCAGATGCTCTAAAAAATAAATCATCATCTAAAGTGTATCGAAGCCTGTTAAGGGCATTACTAACTGCGGATTGCGATAAGTTAAGCTTGTCTGCAGCCTTAGTTATTGTTTTTTCGTTATAGATAGCAGTAAAGACTAATAAGAGATTTAAGTCTAATCTTGATAAATTCATAATATAAATACTCATTGATTGATAATATAAATACCATATCATTTATTAAATAAATAGTAAACATTTATATAATTGATTTGATAAATAGTGATTACTTCGGCTATAACACATTCAAGCTTAAGGAGTTAAAAAATGTCAGTATTAAAAAATTTAGTAATTATCGGTTTATTCGTATCTGTTTATGTTGCTGTATCACCAGCCTTTGCAAATGATACTTTTAATTTAAATGAATATGCAACAAAGGCGTCTTACTTCTTTAACTAAAGAATTTAACTAACAAAGTGCGATCAATTAGATCGCTACATAATGGACAGTCTCCTCATCCCCCCTCCCAAACCCTAGAGGGGACTGTTCACAAAACTAATTAGATAGTCTTCCCTCAATCCCTCCCAAACCCTAGGGAGGACTATCTACAACCAACTTGAACAGTCTCCCAGTTCTCCCTCCAAGATCCTTAAGGGAGACTGTTCAAAAAAAGAGAGTTATTATGGTATCAAATAAAATAATAGATTTTAAAAATCCAACACTTGCAAAAAAACTTCAAAGTATTGAAGACAGAAGAGATACATCTTTCTCAAATTTTGATATCCTCATAAATAAGGTATTTGCTGTTATTTTTTAGAGGAAGTTAATTTTTCTTCAAAATAATAAACCTCTCCAGGCTTTAAAGTTTCAAAAAAACTTCTATCAATCCCTTTTTCCAACATTAGATTGTTTAGCAACCTTTTAGGCTCTTCAGTTTGTTCTGTCGTCAAAATAAATGTTCCCCAATGCATGCCGATTGAGTGCTTGGCTTTAAGGTCAAGCGCAGCATTCAGAGCTTCCTCTGGGTTCATATGACTTTCCCTCATAATCTTCCTAGGTGAATATGCTCCAATTGGAATGAAAGCTAAGTCCGGACTACCAAGAATATTATTGATCTCAACAAAATCCTTTGTGTATCCAGTATCGCCTAAGTGAACTAATTTTATATCATCATTTTCTATCCACCAACCGCCCCATAAGGTTTTATTTTTATCAAATAAGCCCCTTCTAGACCAATGCTGAACTGGAATGAAGGTAAAGGTAGTATTTTTAATAGTTTTTTCCTCCCACCAATTAAATTCATATACATTTTTAATACCTAAATTCTGAAACCATTTTTTTAACTTTAAGGGAACAAGATAGATTATTTCGGGATTGATGATATGGAGCTTCTTTATACTTTTAATATCTAAGTGATCGTAATGGTTATGGCTTATAACAATAACATCAATTTTTGGAAGGTCTTCGTAATTTATTGCCGGTGGTATTAATCTCTTAGGTCCAAAAAGTTGAGATGGTGATGCTCTTTCGGAAAAGATTGGATCAGTGATAATATTTAAATCATAGTTATTAACCAGAAAAGAAGAATGACCTATCCATGAAGTATAGCCATTAGGTTTTTTTTCTAATTCCTTATATTCTCTAGAAAGTTCTATTTGAACTCTATCTACAGACCTCAATTCCTTCCAAAAATTGAACCCTGGTCCAAAAAAAGATTTGTCATCCAAATTTTCTTCTAAAGTAAAAGTTATATCATTATTATTTTCAAAAATTTCTTTATCAAAAAAAGCACATGAGGATAGAGTAATAATAAAGAGATAAATAAAAATATGTCTCATTATAATTTTTGTTCAGGAATAGCATTCTTTATCGATTTTATATTATTGTCAGAATCAAAATATACTAAAACTGGCTCATGGGATAAGGCCTCTTGTTCATTAAATAAACCATATGAACAAATAATTATTATGTCATTTGGAGAGGCTTTGTGTGCCGCCGCTCCGTTAATCGAAACTGTCTTAGAGCCGGCTTCAGCTGCCATAAGATAAGTAGAAAATCTTTCACCATTAGTTACATTATAAATATCTATTTTTTCATATTCTTGCATATTACCTTTTGAGAGGATTTCAGTATCAACAGCACATGAACCTTCATAGTCTAACTCAACTTGAGTAACATTTATTCTATGTAATTTTGATCGCAATAATGTCTTTTTCATTTTCATATCCTAAAAATTTTAAATTAGGTAAATCAATCAATCAAAATATTATCGATTAATCGAACATCCCCTAATTTTATAGCTATAGCAATTAATGATCTGCCAGAAAAGTGATTTAAATCCTCCAAGGTATCTGGATCACATATTTTAAGGTATTCCGGCGTAAGTCCTTTTGTTTGAAGTAAGTCAGTTGATTCTTTAATTAGGTTTTCATTAGATTTCTCAGAAATATTATCTTTTATCCAATTTAATATTTTATAAATCTCAGGTGCAAGTAACCGATTATCACGTGTTAAAAGATTATTCCTAGAAGACATTGCTAGACCATCTTGTTCACGAATGATTGGACTCCCAATAATTTCGATCTCAAAATCACTTGAAGTAATAAGATTTTTTATTATTAAAAATTGTTGATAATCTTTGAGTCCAAAGACAGCAAATTGAGGTCTTACAACTTCAAATAATTTGCCAACTATTGTAACAACTCCATCGAAATGCGCGGGTCGCGTTTTACCACACATTTTTCTACTTAAGGAGGGTGCCTTTCTTTTCTTAATATCTTCTAAAATATCTTCCGAAGGATGAAATACAAAATGACTACCTGCTCTTTCTAACTGCTCTAGATCATTTTCCAACGTCCTTGGATAACTATCAAAATCTTCATTGAATCCGAACTGAAGGGGATTAACAAATATCGAAGATACAATTGTTTTTCCTAGTTCTTTCGCTTTATTGACTAAACTTATATGACCATCATGAAGATTGCCCATTGTGGGAACTAAAACAATATCATTATAATTCCTTAAGACTTCCTTGGCTTGAATTTCTGAAGAAATGATTTCCATTTTTTAAAAAAATGTATGAGATCTTGAAGGAAATTTTTTAGACTTGACGCTCTTCACATATTTTGCAAGTGCAGCCTCAATTGAAGATGAGCCTTTTAAGAAATCTTTAACGAATTTAGGTGGTTTTTCTAAACATGAAATACCCAAAAGATCATGGATAACCATTATTTGACCATCAGTCTCAGGTCCTGCTCCTATACCAATTACAGGAATTTTCAATAAACTTGTTATTTCTTTTGATAAATCATTTGGAACACACTCAAGAAGTAGCATTGCTGCACCGGCACTTTCTAGAGATTTTGCCTCTTCAATAAGTTTTTGTCTTTTCTTTGTATCTCTTCCTTGAACAAAATAACCTCCAATTCTATTAATGGATTGAGGCGTTAAGCCCATATGAGCGCATACTGGTATTCCTCTCTCAGCTAAAGTACTGGTCATCTTGCATATCCAAGAACCGCCTTCAATCTTAACTGAATGAGCGCCATTTTGCATAAGCTTAGTTGCATTCTCTAGCGCTAGCTCATCAGTTGAATAGCTCATGAAAGGCATATCAGCCATAATATGCGAATTAACATTGCCTCTTGCAACACAATCAAGATGATAAATCAGCTGATCCATTGTTACCGGTAGAGTGCTGTCATGGCCTTGGATAACCATACCCAAACTGTCACCAACAAGAATAACCTCTACGCCAGCTTCGCTAATTCTTTGAGCTAAAGTAGATTCATAAGCTGTTAAACAACTAAATTTTTCTTCATTATTTTTTAATTTACGTAGAGTCGAAATAGTAACAAGCTTATTTTTTGATTGAATGGACATTGGGTTTATATATTAAATAATTTAATGTTTAAAAATTTTTTAAATTATTATTGTATATCTCTCAGTTTGCTTAGGTTTTTTATCATATTTATTTAATTTAAAAAACATAATTTTTTAAAAGTTAAGACTTAGAACTTCCTCTATCGCCAAATTTCTTATACCAAGACATTAATTTTGTATAATTTTCTTGAGTTTTTACACCAATACTTTCTGCAAAGGTAAAGGTTGAAAAAAGAGTACAGTCTGCAACAGTTGGTCTATCAAAAATAATAAACTCTTCTCCCGAGATAAGCTCTTCAAAGATTTCTAAATTCTTTTTATAACAATTTAATGCCATCTGCGAAGCCTCACTAGACTGTGGTCCTTTATCTGCAAAAAAAGGGTGAGATATTATGTACGTGATGACCAAGTTCAATCATTAAACCTAATTCAGCTAATCGATCAACTTCCTGAATCTTGGCTTTTTCTAGAGGAGTTTCACCGAGCATATTTGGTTCAATTTTTATTCCCTCAAGATATTCAATAATAGCCCTAGATTCCCTTATAATATTTCCATCATCCAATTCTAGAAAAGGAATTGTCCCCATTGGATTTTTAGCTAACATTTCAGGTTTTCTTAGTTCATGATTCATGAGGTCAACTGGAATATATTCTATTGAAATATTTTTTTCATGAGCAAAAATTCTTACTTTTTGTGCATTAGGAGCAGGATAATCATACATTTTCATAGTTACACCTATATTTTATTTATTCCCCATTTTATACCACGCCTTAGCAGCTCATAAAAGACTTCGCTATCCCAACCACCTCTATCGACAGGACATTCATCCATAAAGGGTCTCATATCGTATTTACCCCTACAATGGCCAAGCATAAGATATAATACACCACCTTTACCTACTTTATGAAGATACATTTGAGGCCTTGGAATATCTTCTTTCCATGAGGAATTAACGTAAGCATCAGCATCGTCAGTATATCTAGATTCTAAAAGCACTTTTATACCATCAGAAAATTCACAATAATAAGGCTCATCAAAAATTTCAAAATCATTTAAATCTTTTGTGATTGGATGGGACTTATCATTAACTTTTACCTTAATACTCATATTTGGTGGATGGGCAACAAAGCGACTCCCCAGTAACTCCATCAATTCAGGATTCTTATTTGGGGTATCAGTTTTTCCAGGAATCTCGAGACCATCTACTATTTGCATCTCTCCAACAAATTCAATGAGAGCATTTGTTCCATGCAATCCGAACCATTTTCCACCTTCACTTAAGAAGGATCGAAGGGCATCAACCTCCTCTTGAGCCGGTGAAAGGTCACAAGTATAAGTAATCAATAGATCTGAGTCAGTATATTTATAAAAATCACTATAATCTTGAGATATTGAAACCCCTAAATCTTCATGTTCAGAAAATAGCTTTACTAATTCTGCACGAGCAAAATCCGTATCATGGTATTTAGCATTACATATAAGATGAACGTGATGTGGTTTTATTTTTACCATTTAATCCCCCATAAAAAAGACTAAGAAACACAAGATCTCTTAGTCCTTAAATATTATATTTTTTTAATAGTTTTAAAAGTTTTCCTCAATTTAGACTATACGTTTTATCCGCACCTTAGCGGATAGCAAAATCGTTATTATTTAATATTTTTTATAATTGTATCTTTCGCATCTTCTGGGAGAAGTTGAATAATATCAATTATTACATTTAAAAATTTATCGAGAGGGGCGGCTTTAGCGACTTGATAATCCCCTTTTTCATGAATTTTATTAACTTTTGTTGATATTTTATAAACATATTTAAAAGTCGTATTATGTGCAATTTTTGATAATCCATCTTCGCTAAGTTTTTTTATATTTACTTTTTCTAATTCACCAGATCTGCATAAGGAGGCTACTCTTCTCTCAAAAGTATCCCTACTTAATGAATAAAATTTACCCCCTTTGGATTTAAAATAATGAATTAACTGGTGAAGACTTAACCATGGAGAATCTTCAAACGATTGAAGAGTCATTTTGATTATGATCATTGAGCTTATTTCATCTCTATCATGTTGTGCTTTGGAAAGAATATCGAAATTACCTTGAATGACACCTTCTTTACGAACACTTCTATGAAAATTTTTTGATAAAAGAGAGATATCTAAAATAGAATCAGCGATAGCTGTTTTCTCATAGAGAGATAAATCTTCCCATCTTAAGTCTCTAAAATAATTAAATTTTTCATCAATCTGATAATATTCAGACATTAATAGCCCCCAGGAAAATTCTATTCACTTTGAAAAAAAAATTCAAGCTTATTCATCTGCCCCTAGACTAAAAAAAGTATGTTTAGTTATTTTCCAGCTATCCTTATCTTTTTGCATATATGTTTCATAATAGCCCCATAGACTTACAGATCTTCCTTCTTCTCCTTTATAGTAACCTCTGGAGTTTAAGTTTGATCTTACTTTGACTAGCTCACCATCATGGGAGATAAGCGGATTACCGATTAAATGTTGAGATGTCTTAAATAAAGCTCCAGACTCTTTAATATAAGCCACCCACTTGTCTAAGCCATTAATAATAATTTCCTCGCCACCAAAAAAACTAGGGTCAAAAACTAATCGAGCTTCAACATCATTAAAAAATAATGATCTAAACAAATCATAATCTTTATTATCGACAGCTAAACCATAATTATTTATGACATCAATAATATCTAATCTATCAGCAGTTGTTAATGGTCTTTCGCCTGCAAATAAATTAAAGGAGAAAAGAACTAATATTAAATATAAAGTAAATTTTTTCATGAGACCCTTTTAAATAAAATAAAACCTTGGCAATATTATTGCCAAGGCTTCAAATTTCAAATTTTCAGATTCAATTAAAAATCTCTACTTAGAGATATTCCGTAAGTTCTCGGCATTCCAGTCCAACGCATAACTGTATCATTTGTACTCTGTGACTGCGTCCAATAATACTCATCCGTTATATTTCTTCCCCATATTTGAGCTTGCCATTCTCCGAAGCCAATGCCCGCTCTAATATCAATTAAAGTACGAGAATTTATTGGAAGATCGGTCAGGTTACCCCGTAAATCAACTAAATCACTTGTACAAGGTACACCAGGCTCTTGGCAAGTATCAACGAAGCCTGCGGTTGTGTCATCTTGGTAATCCATATTAGCACCAACGTACATAGTTGATCCATTCTCAAGATCCCATGAGTATTGCACATCAATTTTTCCAAAAATCTCAGGTGTATGAGGGAATGGTTGCCCTGTGAAATTTTTTGATCCTGAATTAGCACCACCAGCAAAAGTATCCCAATTTCTATATTGGCCAACTTCTGAATCTACATAAGTAAATGATGGCGCAATTCTTAATCCATCCATTGGATACCATTCAATAGATACATCTATACCTGTAACTTCTGCATCAGGAACATTAATAAGTGTAGGTAGCGGTCCTAAAATAGGATCTGGCGTTGAACCAACTACTTGCTTATCTTTATAATCATAATAGAAAACTGCAGCATTTAATTGCATACGATTGTCTAACATACTTATTTTACCACCAAGCTCATAAGCTAAGATTTCTTCTTGAACTACTGGGTTATATTGAAGCGTTGTTGTGGCTCCAATTGTAGGGAATGATCCTGATTTAAATCCTTTCGTTAAATTAAACCAAAATAAAGCATCCTCAATTCCACTATATGTTGTTCCAAGTTTCCAAGAAAAATTATCTTCATTAAGTTCACGCGCAAAACCCTTTTCAGATGTGTAGAATGGGTACTCTTGAGAGGCAACCCAAGAACCACCAGCAACGGCATTACCACCGATAACAGGTTGGCCACTTAACATCTGATTATAAGTAATGATTTGATTACCAAAAGTAGCATTTACACCGTCGCCACTGTCTTGGTTACTCATTACTGATTCTCTTTCTTGCTCAGTATAACGAGCACCCAAAGTAACAGCCCAATTATCGTTAACAGAAAAATCTACGCTACCAAAGAATGAGGTGGTATCTGTTTCTTGATTATTAAAAGTAACTGTAGGTCCAAAAGGAATGACAGTAAAAAATGTATAAGGAACAACAGTTGCGTAACCAAATGATGCAAGGAAATCATCCTTTGTTTCAGTACTCTCGTAGTTGGTTCCAATCACCCAGTTTCCTGTTTGACCAAATGTTCCGGATAATCTTAACTCTTGGAATTGTGATTCAACTTCACCGAGGAGATGAACTTCATAATTTTGGTAAATAGTTCCATCAGCCTCAAGACCTTCTTCACGATCATAATCACTAATACTAGTCAAAGAAGTAAGAGTCATATTGTTACCTAAGTCCCAATCCATTCTTAAACTTACAGCGGTGTATTCGTTATCTTTTTCATTTTGAGTACACTCATTCCAATTTTGATTACCAAGATTTTCAGGATTGCCGAAAACATCAAGATTACCTGTTTCATTATTTTCATTACCAGTTCTCTTGGAATTAACACATGGGCCCCAATCTGATGCACGATTATCATTTGGAGGCAAAGGATAGTTTTGTATTAGAGGGGGGAATTCACCTGGTCCTCTAGCCCACGAAGCTTGATATTGTGGCATTGGGGAGTCACCACCATCGGACCAATTATCAATTCTTAATAAAGCAGTAAAGCTCTCACTTGGCTCCCATAAAAGAGATAATCTTGCATTTAAGAAATCTTTAGCACCTTTTTCATCGTCCCAAGTATAGTTATCACCTCTTGATGCCCACATTGGATTAGGGCCAGCACCTTTATTTTCAGTATATGAATAGTAATGACCATCGGAAGTAATTGACCTTACTGCAACTCTTGCACTTAGTGTTTCACTCAAAGGCCCACTTAAATAACCTGAAACATCAATTTCACCAAAACTAGCTGCACCAATTGAAAAACCACCTTCAAATTCTCTTGTAGGTTTATTCGCAATATAATTGATAGCACCACCTGTTGTATTCATTCCAAAAAGAGTACCTTGAGGACCTTTTAGAACCTCAACTCTTTCAACATCAAGAATTGCACCACTTGCCATAGGTGCAAATGGTATTGGCATTTGGTCAATACTTACACTTACTGTTTGTGGTGAAGCTAAAGCTGTATCTTGGAAACCAATGCCTCGAATTGTATATATAGGGGATCCGTAATAATTCATATTTGCGGAAAAACCACTTACTAACTTACCAATATCAAATGTATCAGTTACACCAGCTGTTTTAAGAGCATCTCCAGTTGCAACATCGATGGTCATACCAACATCATTAATATTTTGCTCTCTTTTTTGAGCAGTAACAATAATTTCTTCAAGACCAAAAGATGCTTCTTCATCTTGAGCATGCGAGTATGTAGAAACAGCCCCGAGGAACAAAGAAAATGAAAATATTAAAGAAAGATTAAATTTATATAAACGCATTACAGTCACTCCCAAAAAACTAACCTTAATTATAATTAAAAACTGGGTAGCAAAAAAATAATTAAAGTTAGAAAATTTATTAAACTGAACTAATAATATTGGCGAAGATTAGATATTTCAATATTTCTTTATAAGTTCATCCGCACCGGTGAGTATTATTTTGTCATCCGCTAAGGTGCGCATGAAATATAAAAAGCTATATTGACAGTTTATTAGTTATGAATGTTAATTAGTAAATAAATTTAGAGAAATTAATAATGGCGAAAATAGAAAAAGATTTTATTGAAAGAGATAATCCTACAAAAAGGGATTTTAAAGCAGAACCATTTATCCCAAGAAAACCAATACCAGACTTAGGTCATGAGAAATTAGATGGGGAAAGGTTTTATTCTAGAGAATTTATGCAAAAAGAATGGGATTCCGTTTGGACTAAAACATGGCAAATAGTTCATAGAGAATCTGAGTTAGAATTTGATGGATCTTTTATTACACATTCAATTGGCAAGGAGTCATTTATAATTGTACGAGGTAATGATAGTAAAATCCGAGCCTTTTATAATGTATGCCAACATAGAGGAAATCAACTCTGTACCCTTGAGTCTGGCGAGCTAGATGCTTTTTCATGTCCTTTCCATGGATGGAAATGGAATAACGATGGAACGTTGAATTCTATTTTTGCACCGGAATTATATAAACAATTTAAGAATGGAATTCCTAGTGATGAGTTAGGATTGCAGGAAGTGAAAATTGATACCTGGGGAGGTTGGCTTTGGCTTAATATGGACCCAAGTTGTATACCGCTTAAAGATTATCTATCCGATTATGGTGGGCACCTAGAGAGCTATGATTTTGAAAATTGGGCCCTTATTGATTATCAAACATTTGAATGGAATGGTAATTGGAAGCATGCTGTTGATGCATTTAATGAAAGCTATCATTTTACAGCTCTTCATCCAGACATGATTCAATTTGGAGAAGGTCATGATGTGCCAATTGAAATTTCTGGTAATCATTCACGTATGATTAATTTTAATTCAACTGTTAGCGAGGTTGTAGGGGACAGAGATACTTTTACCCCGCTTCGAACTGAAATGATGGGAGATGCACAAATCGGTAAGATGGGTGAAATTGATGATGACTTTCAAGGAGCTGCCAAAGATTTACACCTTCATTATATAGAGAGGAGAAGAGCTGAAGAAAATAATATAAAATACTATAAGGATATGAATGATGAACAGCTTGTTCATCAATATCATTATTTTTTCTTTCCAAGTGCTGTTTTCACTAATAAACCTGAAGCTGGAAATGTTTTCAGATACAGACCACACCCAACTGATCCAGATAAATGTTATTATGATTTTTTTATTCTAATCAATAATACTGATAATAATGAATTACCTCCTCGTAGGCCTCATAAAGTTTATAAGGGTAATGGTCCAGAGCTTTATGATGAAGCATTTGAGGGAACCTTTCCTCCTGTCTTTAATAATGTTTTAGCGCAAGACGGATCTAACATGGAAACGATGCAACGGGGTTCAAAATCAGATAGCTTTAAAGGCGGAATCCTCTGTGAACAAGAGATAAGAGTTAGACACTTTCATCAGACAATTGATAAATTTATAGAAAAATACAAAAAATAACCCGCAAAAATTCTAGTCCTACTACAAACTAATCGAATCGGAGAAAAGACTTTAAGGTTCGAAGGAAAATAATTTGTTTAACAATAAAGCAATCTATAATTCCTGTATTGAATAAAGGGCAGGTCAAATAGAATTTGTTAATGTCAGCATTCCAGGAACAGGATCTACCTAACAAAAATATAAGCATAAAAAAACCCCGCTCAAAAAACGGGGTTTTAAATATTCTATTTAATAACTTAAGTTACCAACGAACTCCGGCTTCTACGCCATATTCCATTGGAGAGCCATAAGAAGTAAAGAGCCATGTACCACCAACGTAGTTAGCACCAGTTCTATAGATCTCATCGCCTAAATTTTTACCATATACAGTTACCCAATATTTATCTTCAATGTCTCTCCACGTTGCGTGTGCATTGATCATTGTATAGTCCATCATTTGAGTACGAGGTAAATTACCAGGTGATGTATCTGCTTCGTCTTGATAGTTTGCATTTACATTCCATGTAATTGAACCATTATTATTTGATAAATCTTGATCATAAGTTAAACCAATTCCCCAACTTAATTCAGGTGAGAAAGGAAGTGTTAGACCACTAAAGTCTGTTATTTTATCAATACCGTCATTAGGTAACTCATCCCAAGCAAATTCATCATACTTATTATCTTGAGTAGCTAATTGCGCATCTAAACGAAGATTATCTGTAATAAGATAATTAAGTTCAATCTCAATACCGCGATTGGTAGAAGTACCAGAATTGATAAGAACTGTTTCTTGGAAAGGAGCAACCGGAAGAGGAACAACTTGACTACGTTGAAGATCTGTAAACTCTACATTAAATATTGCAACGTTTAATCTTAAACGATTATCAAGAAAATCTCCCTTCATACCAATTTCAAAACTTTCATTAGTTTCAGGATTATAAGGATTACTACATGAAAATTGTGTTGAGCAAGTCTCAGCAGTACCACCACCGATAAATCCTGTTGCATATGATAGATAGACCATTACTTCTTCTGTCCATTGATAATCAAGTGCAGCTCTATATGTCATTTCATCCCATTCATTATCTGAAGAGAGACAAATGTTTCTATTTTCACAAGGAATATCGACCCAGAATCTTGGCGCTTCATCAACTGAAGTATCTAAACCAAGAGTACTTAAATGGTTACCAGCTCTTCCTAATGCATTAGGGGCGCCAGCACCTTGCTCTTTACGGAAGTATTTTTCGTCTTTTGTTTGACGGATACCCGCAGAAAAAGTCATATCATCATTGATATCATATGAAAAATCAAAGTATATACCAGAAGTCTTACGAGCTTGGTGTGCTTGGTCATTTACATAATCATCATGAATATAATCTGGAACACCAAAGAACCATTGTAGACCAATTGTTTGATGAGCTGAAAACCAAAAAGTTTCTTCTGCAAGAACTGCACCAGCTGTAAAGTTAAACGGTCCGTCAAACTCAGAAGTTAATCTGATTTCTTGTTGCCAGTTCTCTTTTTTTGTATTCCTTGAAGCATTATACAAACTGATGAAAGCTTCACCACTGTATGAACTAGCTAAAGATTGCTCTTCAGTTCTCCAACCAGTAATAGATCTTAAAGAATAATTCTCAAGATCCCATGTCTGATTAAAATAAATACCAGTTGCATCAACTCGGTGACCCTTACAAATAGCCATAGTACCATTACATTGTACATTTCCTGGTTCACCTGTAGCAAGTGGGTTATCCCAAGATTTACCACCCCAATTAGTAGCTTTCATGCCAATTCCTGGAAATCCAAGCATTGGTAATAAAATTGAAGGATCATCTGTTAAATTAGATTCATTAACATGACCAGGAGCAGCAGAATCATCTTTTAACCACTCAAAAATTAAATCATTAGAGTAGCTTTCACTTTCATATCTAAATTTAATTTTAGCAGCCATAACATCTCTACCACCAAGATCACCGCCGTCGCCGACGCCTACTAGAGGAGTTCTATCTTGTGGCCATGAAGCAGTGGGGTTAAAGGTTGTTGGCCCTGGAAATTCACCTGCAGGTTTTGAGTTGGTAAAGTAGCCTTGGTCTTTATCCCAAATAGCCGCAACTCTCATTGCTAATTTACCTTCCACGATAGGAACATTTAAAGCTAATTTAAATTTATTTTTACTACCTTCATTCCAATCATATTGACCAGCAGTTACTGAAAATTCTCCAGAATATTCATCAATTACAGCTTTTTTGGATGTAATGGAAATAACACCAGCTGTTGAATTTTTACCAAATAAAGTTCCTTGTGGACCACGAAAAACTTCTATTTGCTCTATATCAAACATTTCAACAAATTGTGATTGAACGTGATTCAATCCAAATTCATCAACAACAAAACCTAAGGAAGGATCATCGGTAAGAAGAATAGTTATTTTACCACTACCTCTCATACCACCAGCAATAGCATGGAAGCCTGTTTGTTGAGTTAGTGTTAAATTAGGAACTAAAGCTCCGAGAGCTCTAGGGTCACTAGCAAAAAGATTATCAACTTGTTGTGATGTTAATGTAGAAATAGCAATCGCAGCATCCTGCTGACTTATATCTCTCTTTGTTCCTGTTACAATTATTTCTTCAATACTAAGTCGACTAGAAGGCGCTTCAGCTTCTTGAGCTGATGTTGTTCCTGCATTTAATCCAAAGATTAAAGCAAAAGCGATTAATGAAAGGTTAAATAGTTTTGTCATAAATTCCTCCCCAGAAATTTTTTTGTTAATTATATAATATTTTAAAGTAATAATGTCACTTTAAGTCACACATTATCTCTTATAGTAAAAGTAAATTCAAGAAATTTTTAAACAGTCCATCCAGTACATTGAGTTAATTAGGTAAAATT
>Ga0209091_10000715_pt1 | contig 31179 bp, 22 predicted proteins | sample ArcticOcean_MG_C_6_FD_187438 | JGI IMG/M metagenome (GOLD analysis project Ga0209091, IMG submission 187438) | Marine microbial communities from western Arctic Ocean - ArcticOcean_MG_CB8_128 (SPAdes) (version 2) | ecosystem: Environmental > Aquatic > Marine > Oceanic | place: Arctic Ocean...
AGGGGCTAATCTTACGGTTTATTTAATGATTACTGACCCATTATTCTATTTCTTTGCTGTGCCTGCGGTACTTATTTTTGGCGTCGCTAAAGGCGGATTCGGCAACGCCATTGGTGTGGTGTGCGTGCCTTTAATGGCCATGGCAGTGAGCCCCATGCAAGCGGCGGGAATTTTGCTGCCGATCTTGTGTGTCATGGATGTGTTTGCAGTACGGAAATTCTGGGGTAAGTGGGACTCATATAATTTGATGATTATGCTGCCAGCTGCCTTGGTTGGAGTGTTGTTAGGCAGTTTAACGTTTAGCTATTTAAACGAATCTCACGTGCGTTTAATTATTGGTCTACTCGCACTGGCATTTGCGCTCAATTTTTGGCTTAAGTCTGAGTTGTCAATCAAGCAACAACCCAACCGTATCAAGGGTGCCTTTTGGTCTACTGTTGCTGGCTTTACTAGTTTTGGTATTCATTCAGGCGGACCCCCTGTAAACTTTTACTTGATTCCACAAAAGTTACACCCCACCGTGTTTATGGGCACGTGTACCATATTTTTTGGCATTACCAACTATGTAAAGCTGATCCCCTATTTCTGGTTGGGGCAACTCGACAGTGAAAACTTACTGACTTCCCTGGTATTGTTACCTCTAGCTCCCATTGGTGTGAGCTTGGGTTATTACTTACACAAGCGGGTATCTCCCCTAAAGTTCTACCAAATTTTCAATTTTTTCTTGTTTATGACGGGCTGTAAACTGACCTATGATGGCCTCATTTTATTGTGAGCGTGGTGCCTGCTGAGATGATGCCCTATTAGCCTATACCCAGTTCTATGGGGGGTGCAGTACTGTGCCTCACTTCAAGTTTAGGGGCCAGTAACACTTTCTGTTTCGGAGCATCTTGATCTTCTATCGCATTGAGAAGTAAACGCGCGGCTTGTTGGCCCATTTGCTCCGCAGGCATAGTCACTGTTGTTAAAGCTGGGCTAAGCATTTCGGCAAACGGCATGCCGTTGTAACCCACAACGGATACTTGCTTAGGTACGTTAATATTGTTGGCTAACAAGTGTTGTATCGCACCCACGGCAATCAAATCATTGCCTGCGATGATGGCTGTTGCCTCACACTTTTTATTCAAGAAATCTTTAGCTGCCCCATTGCCTGCTTCAACAGTGAAGGCGGTGGCGTCAATAATGTCTACCCGTATATTTTGGGTGTGGCAATGCTGAATAAATGCTTGCTTACGCTTAATGCCCTGCAATATGTTTTGTGGTCCTGCAATATGAGCAATGTGGGTGTGGCCCAGTTCAACTAAGTGGCCTATTGCGAGTTGGATGCCGTGATTTTCATCATCCATAACTTGATGTATCAAGTGACCATCTTTAATAGAACGGTTCACTGTCACTAAGGGGATATTGTTATCAATACAGAAGTTAACGCTAGCATCCTGCAAGAAGGCACTGGCGATGATCACGCCGTCTACACGCCGAGAAACCAGCCTTCGCATTTCAATAATGGCTTGATCTTGTTCATTATTAGTAAACAAAGTAAAGATTACAAAGTCATGTTTAGCCAGGTATTCCTGTATGCCTTTAATAATGGGAGGGAATACTGGGTTAAGAATGTCGGGAATAATAACACCAACGGTATAGGTGCGCTGGTTGCGTAAACTTGCTGCTGCAATATCTATGGTGTAACCAAGCTTATCGGCAGCACGTTTTACTTTGTTAACTACGTCACTGCTGATCATGTTGCTGGTTTTTGGATTCAATGCCCTAGATACAGTCGAGGTGCTAATTCCCAGGTGCTGTGCCACATCTTTAATACGAACTCGACTACTCAATGATTAACTCCACATTAGTAAATGATAAACCACGCACAATTATTGCACATTTGATACAACAAAAGGAGAGTGATACATACACAATAGGACCTCCAGGCCCCAATTCGGCAACACTATACACCGAACCGAGGTATATTTATAGCGGGAAATTATAAAGCACACAGTTTAAAAAATGTATCACTGGGGGCTGTTATTTTTGCCTATATTTATTTTGATTGCCTTATTATTCACAAGCTCTACTTAGACTTTGAAACTTTTCAAAAGTCGCTGTCGGAAACTATCTGTATCGGCTAGTTTAAGTTGTCGTTGCTGTTTGTCCTCATAAACCTTAGACATGTTCTGAAACAGAATAACGACCAGCAGCAAGCCTCCCATATACATTTGTGCAATATAGGCTGGGGTGACGTTGAACACTAAACCCGTGTTGAGAAAGTTCACCGTCAAAACGCCGACAAAAGCCCCAACAACGCCACCTTTTCCACCCAGAACACTCACGCCACCAATAAAAGCGGCTACCGTGGCTGCCAAAAGCAAGTATTGTAGGCCTAAAGGTTGGGCTGTGCCCGAGCGCAAACCGATAATAGCACCACCAATACCGGCACACAGGCCTGAGATGGCGAATACAATCATCATTGGGCGCTTTAAGCTTACTCCAGAGGCCACAGCTTCCTTACGTGCACCACCTATGGCATAAACCTCACGGCCGTATTTGGTGTAACGCATGAATAAGGCCACAAGCACAAATATTCCAAGCACTAAAAATGATGCAGGTGAGAAAATATAGAACATCTTCTCTTGAATGAAGTCTGGAATATCGAAGTCCGTTAACATCACCGTTTTTTCATCGGCCGCAAATAAAGTGATACCACGCAGGAGCATCAGTGTGCCCACAGTTAACACGATGGCACGCACCTTTAGGTAGGCGATAAAGAAACCTTGGATCAAGCCAATGCTGGTGGCTACTGCCAAGGCAATTAAGATGGCGTTGGGTGCACCAATTGAATCGGTTAATCGCACCACAATAACAGCCGACAAGGCTGCATTGGAGCCAATAGAGAGGTCAATTTCCCCAGCAATAATGCATAAGGTTAAGGCCAGGCCTACCAAGCCCAGTACAGCGAAGCGCTCCATGATGGCAAAACCAGTGTTAATGTTAAAAAACAAGGGTTCATAGATAGAGAAAAAAGCAAACACCAAGGCAGACAAGAGAATGGCAAAAGTCAAATCAGGGTCGTTACTGGTGATTTTTTTAAGGTTGAAAGATGTCATGTTGTTAGCCCTCAGAGCGGTTGTCTCTACGTATGTAAGCAAATACTAAAATACTGAATACAATCATAAGTCCTACGGATAATACCCGAGGTCCGCTATTGTAGCCTTGCAACACCATCATGTTATCTACAGCCGAGATAAAGACTGCACCTAAGCTAGTTCTCAAGGTAGAACCGTAGCCACCCATAATTGAGTTACCAGCCACCATGACGGTGGCAATCACTAAAATAGTGAAGTCGCCACTCGAACCAAATTCAGAAGAAAAGTAGTTCGCTTGAGCGCTAGACATCTGGGCAGAAAACGCCACCGCAACAATGGCACAGCACACTGACGCAATCATGCACACTTTGATAGCCATGCTTCTGTTCTCGTGGCCAGTAGCTTTACCTGCCGCCCGATTGGCGCCGATCAAATACACTTGGCGTCCAAAGCTGGTTTTGCGCAGCACTAACTCGGCTATTATAGCGATGACAATAAAGGTGATGGTGATATTAGGTATGCCCATCACAGAGCCAGTACCTAACCACTCAGCGTCATTGGGACGTCGAAAAGAAATCACCAAGTTATCGCTCCACCAACTGGCAATGCCATACAAAATACCTGCAGCACCTAAGGTCACCACTATTGGGTTGCCCCCTCTACCGATCAGTAAGCCTTGTAAGCCACCTGAAATCATGGCCACCGCTACAGCGCCAGCCAGTGAAATGACAAAGCCAAAATCATGAGACATACTCGTGGCGAAAGTGATAATACACAGGGCTGCTGTTTCTTTCATGGATAACAGAAAGAAATTACCTGATAAAGTAACAAAGGTCAGTCCAATCCCCATGATGCCCACCAAAGCGGCGTCACGCACGATGGTTTTAATATTAAATAGGGTTAAGTAATTGTGTGTTGTGATGGCAAAGCCGATAAACACCAAAGCAATAATAGCTAAAAATATATTTAAACCATTTTGGTTGAGTATGGCTATGGCTGTGCTTTGCCCAGCCCCTGGCGAACGTTTACTGTCTGCAGCAGCGCTCATGATGCCTCTCCCGCTAATTGTAAGAAGGATTCAGGTTTGGTGATTTCTTTGAGAATGTTTTCAGTGTTCACCTTGCTACCCTCTAGTTCACTGGTTAATGCACCCTTGTAAAAGGTGAGTACACGGCTGGGTAGTTCAGATATTTCAAGCAGGTCAGTAGAAGCTATGATAATGGATACCCCTGATTCTGCGAGTTCTGCAAGCTTCTGATAAATTTCTGCACGTGCTCCTACATCCACGCCACGGGTGGGTTCGTCTACTAGCATTAGCCCGGGGTTAATGGAAAGCCATTTACCCAATGCTACTTTTTGTTGGTTGCCACCGCTTAGAACTGACGCTTCGTGGGGCAGACGGTTGGGGTCTATGGTAAAGGACTCGGCGATGTCCGCACTTACTCTGTCGCTTTTGGAGTTGTTAATGATGCCTTTATCAGAGATGCGTTTTAGGTTGGGGGAGGTTAAGTTTTCGGAAATTGGACGGCCCAAAAATAGACCATCGTGCTTTCGGTCTGGTGAACAATAGGCAATACCATAGGTAATGGCAACTTTAGATGACTTGGGCAAAAAAGATTGACCGCTAGACATATCAGTTATTTGGCCCCCACGAACTGGGTGGGAGCCCGCAATGGCAGCCAAAATCTCACCAGCACCACTACCTAATTGTCCCGCAAGACCTAATATTTCGCCGTTTTTGACATTAAAGGTGATGGGGCTTAATAAACCATCTGGCCACAGGTCAGAAAATGTATAGGCTGTTGTGCCTTGGCGTTGCAGATTCTTGGGTGGAAACATATCGCTTAATTCGCGGCCCAACATTAATGTCACCAAGTTGGGTACGTCTAATTCAGAAGCTTGTTTGGTTGCCTGACTGGCGCCGTCTCGTAAGACCGTTACGCGGTCGGCAATTTTGAAAATTTCGTCTAATCGATGGGACACATAAATAACTGACTTGCCATTCTCTTTGAGGCGATTAACCATGTTGAGGATGCGTTCGCTGTCAGTTTCGCTCAATGCCGCTGTAGGTTCATCGAGAATCAGTAGTTGGGGGTTATGAGCCACTAAGCGGGCGACCTCAACCAGATGGCTTTCGCCTACTGAAAGTCTATGGACACGCATTTTGGGGTCGATGTCATTAAGCCCAACTTCATCTAAAAAGGGTCTAGCCAATTTGCTGAGGGTACTTAAGGAGGCTATGGTGGGTCCATGATTGCCACCTAGGAAAATATTTTCTGCTACTGAAAGTGTAGGGATTAGGCTTAGTTCTTGTTGTGCAATAGCAATGCCTAGGGCCTGTGCTTTATTGGGAGAGCCAAGTTCAACAGCACGGCCATCAACGAATACTTCGCCAGTGAAACCGCTATCAAAGCCACTCATGATTTTCATTAGGGTGGACTTTCCTGCGCCATTTTCTCCTACCAAGCCCAATACTTCGCCTCGGTTGATTTGAATATCAACGCCTTTGAGCGCCTTAATGGAACCAAAATGTCGTTGTATCCCCTTGAGCTCAAGCCATGGAGCATTAGTCATATCAATAGGTCCTTGTTAGATTAGTCTAGTCTAGAATGATTTATTGAGCCGGTTTCAGGCCTGCCTGATCACAGAAAGTAAAACATCTTGAGGACGTTTCAAACGTTACTTTGTTTAAAAAAATTATTAAAAAAGCGCCCAGCTGGGCGCTTTGATTCAAACACTAACAGGTGTTAACCCGTCTGCTTAATTCCAAGCACCAGAGCAAAGCTCTTCGATAGCGTATACTTTACCGTCATAACCTTTCAATGCCACTGTGTCCATGTTGGACTGAGTAATTGGTGGGTTAGGTGTAAAGTTGATGTAGTTTTCAAGCTTACCAGTAGCAAGGTACTCTTCAACTAGCTTGATAGCCAACTGACCTTCATGCAATGGAGACTGTAAAGTCGTACCGTATTGCTTACCTTCTTCTAATAACTGCTTGTCACCGTTACATACGGTACCCACTGCAATCACGTCTTCGCCCATTTTGTAGCCAGCTTCTTCTAAAGCTTTAAGACCACCAGTCAAAATGGCGTCATCCATGCCGTATACGAAGTCAATGCCTTGATCTTTCAATTTGGCAACCAACTTGGCAGCACCTTTGTAACCATTGGCTTGGCCGAAACCTTCGTCAACTTCACCGATTAGGTTCAGGTCTGAACCTTCGATGGCTGCGTTAAAGGCATCCATTGAAAGACCATAACCACCGTAAGATTGTGGGTAGGTTAATGCAACCACGTTAAATCCTGTGCCGCCAGCTGCTTTCTTTTCTTTAGCGGCTTGAACCATCATGACACCGGCGTTGCGAGCACGCAAACGGTCATCTGGGCCTGCATAACCAAAGATGTACTTTTTGTCTTGATCATTTGGCAACTGGTTAATTTTTAGAACCGGTACACCCGTCTTATGCATAGCACGCAAAGAGCCTAAGCCTGCTACTGCATCAGAAGGCCACCAAATAAAGACATCAGGTAACTGACCGGTAGACAACACTTGCTGCACTTGCTGGTCCTGTTCTGCCTGATTAAACTGGTTTTCATATACCTTGATATCGAAGCCTTTTAATTCAGCAGTGGCTTTGATGCCTTTGATGAACTTGCCGATATAGGCTTCACCAGCGGGGCCGTTAAACGAAACAATAGAAGCTGCTAGTGAACTCATGCTCAACGTACCTGCTAATACAGCAGTACCGAGCGTCGCTACTAGGGTAGATTTTGTAGTCATAATTGATACCTAAGTTTATTTGTATTTTTATATGCAAACGATTGCATAAGCAATATGAACACACATTCTTTTTTCAGTCAATTAAAAATATGATTAAATTGTAACTCTTTTGTGTTTTTTAAACTGGTCTCGATGTTAAAGCAGCTTCATTAATGATGTTAAATAATTTATATTGGCACTAAATTTTTATTTTAAATTAATAAAAACAAGGGTTTATAGTATTTTAATGTGTAATTAGTAATTGAGTCATGTTCTAAGTATAAGTTTTTAGGCTGATTTTATAGTGGCAGATTAAAGTGCACACGTCAGCTTATTATACTTTTTTTATGTAGTTAGCTATTGGTTAGATGTGTTTTTTTCTTATCCTTTAGCAACTTAAGATTAATTAAATGCAATCGTTTGCTTTTTAATATGTATTTTTTGTTAATAGTGTATGGATTGAAAGCGATCGACTATTTAATAAATAATACATTTTAAGTATAACTTTCGGCATAAAAACTGGGCCAAGTTGGATAGTTAGAGTGGCGGATAATTTGTTTAATTGACAAGGATCATGGAGAAGAAACCGCCCTTATAGAGCGTATGTGAAGATCTCCCTTGGCATAGCGGGCAATGGTATCAACTCTCCCATGGAAAGAAAGTTGGCTGCGTAACTTGTATTACGGGTTCGCTAACCGGGCCTGCAATGAGTTCGTTGATTTTTAGAGTCAAGTGATCTGGCATCTGTGCCTACAGAGATCTACTTACCTAAACGCTAATCGACAACTTATCGAGCCGATCTTGCGCTCTTTTTAGACCAACTGCCACGCTATATGTACGGACTAAAATTGAATAAATTTCCTCACCAAGTATCTTAATAATATCAAAATATTCTGGTATTGGAGGCCTCACGCCATTTTGCACTTGACCTTTACGCTCTAATTCATCGACGAGTTCCACCACTGGGCTCACTATTTTTACCTCGGGGTCAGCACTGGTTGAATATCGAGTGCTAGAATAGTTACCATTTAAAGCATACCATTTGATAAGCTCAGGCCTAGTTAAGTACTTCATGACACGCCAAGCAGTATCTTTCCTTGCTTTGCTCATATTGTTGGGGATAGATAAGGAGAAACCACCAATGGGGGACACTGAAGTCACCCCAAATGCGCTAGGTGGAGCGCAATAACCTACCTGTTGAGCAACGGTTGTGTAATCACTTAACTCCACCATAGATGCGCGGATGGACCAACCATATGTCATCGCAGCTTCTCCTTTAGCAAAAGTACGGATCCGCTTATCCCAATCGCATGTTAGGCTGCATGGGTGAGCATAATCCAGTAACTCTAAAAGATATTCCATAGTCTTTTTGCCCACCTCGGTATCGACTTTTGGGCGTCCTTGATGAAATAACCTATTCGACTCTGTGCTTTGTAACATGATGCTTTGGCCCATAGACGCCATAGTCTGCATGAAAGTATGCGCAACTGGAGTACCTATTCCATAGTTCATGACAATACCACTTAAGCCTGGCTGTACCTGATGTAATTTCTGCGCTGCTTGCAAAACATCTTCAACTTGCTTTGGCGGGCAACCAATATCAAACTGTTCAAACAGATCTTGACGGTATAAAAATACCTCGCTAGTGGATTGAATAGGAATACCATATTGGTCGCCCTGGTAAGCTGATCCCTGCCAGGCAGCATTATGAAAATCTGTAAAATTGAATTTCTCTTCATCAATTCTATCATTCAGAGGCGCTATAATTTTTTTAGCAACAAATTCACCTAGACAAGGCAAATCAAAGGCAATGAGATCGTAATCAGACTGCTCTAATAAAGCGTTACGAATTGACTCTTGTCGCAAATCATCCAGATTCATTACCACCATTTCTACAGTGCCACCGCAAAATTCATTAATTTTACGAGGATTATCTGCAAGAAAATTAAAAGTTGGATCGGTAGGGCCTAATATGCGTAGCTTTTTATCAAAACCGACCCCATGACTTAAGGCCGAAGGAAAAGATAGGGTGCTGGACGCCATATAAGAAGCACCAAAATAGAAGTCATCCAACGACTTGCCACCCTCATTAAAACCAAAAGTAACACCGATGTGAGATTTAAGTTCAAATGCATATTCTTCGAATCTACCGATCAGCTGTTTGGAAGGATGTAAGGAAAAAGACTTTCCAGTTTTGGAACGTTGACGCTTTAGTATGTAACCGTCATCTATTAATTCATTGATTCGACGTATAGCAGAGCCATAAGGTACATTGGCTGCCATCGTCAAGGCTGTTTGGGTAAGGATTTTGCCTTCAAGATGACGGCGCATCGCATACAAAATGATGTTCCAACGAGAATCCACACCAGCCAAGGTATTTTTTCCCTGCGCCATATACTGTATTTTTTCTACAAATCCTAGAATAGAAAGTAGCTCAGTTTGGGTCATGGCCCTATCGATTGAATTGATAATGTTAGAGATATGTTACCTAGGTGTGCTATGGAAGTCATCCTTAAATAGAGTGGCCCCCGCTTGGGTGCTTACTAGCCACTGTTATTGATTGGGTGGTGGAACAATAACGGCTCGTAACACAATGTTGGGCGCCAACAATAGGCTCTGTTTTTTTGCTGTCATGTCTAGGAATAAACTGGCGCAATGGCCTTACGTTCTTTAACTGATCGATTACAAGCAAGAGCTATAGCTAGGGCACTGCGACCGTCAAATTGATTACAATCTATAGATTTTTTGTTTTGTACCGCATCAATAAATTGATCTATGATAATGCGATATGATTGTTGATAACGCTCCAAAAAAAAGTATTCTAGTGGTGACGCCATATTAGTTTGGCTGTCAGAATGACTGAGTAACGAATGTTCATGTTGGTTTTGTGTTTGCAGCATGCCCTTGGAACCAAATGCTTCTATGCGCTGATCAAACCCGTACACACTTCGCCGGCTATTGTTAACATGGCAAATGGCTCCACTAGGCATCAGCATCATGGTCATGCTGGTGTCGATATCACCAAGCTCACCAATTTTTGGATCAACTAGACAGGACCCAGTGGCCATGACTTCAAGAGGTAACTCTTGGCTGATCCAACAAATCAAATCAATATCATGCACTGTGCTGTCAATAAAATAACCCCCAGAACTTTGTATGTAGTTGACTGGAGGTGGACATGGGTCTCGACTAGTCAGTAGCAACATATTCAGATGGCCTACGTCTCCCGCTAATACACGTTGTCGAAGTTTGCTAATTTGTGGATCGAAGCGGCGGTTAAAACCTAACATAAAAGGTATCGGATACTGGGCTAAGGTCTGTAAGCACTGATCGACCCTTTGTATATCTAGATCAATGGGCTTTTCACAAAACACAGCTTTTCCTGCTTTTGCCGCCAAAGTAACAATGTCTAAATGAGTAGGTGTAGGGCTAGCAATAATAATGGCATCGATAGCCTCATTATTGATTACGGCACTAATATCTGTGCAGGCATGTGCTTGGTATTTATGCGCTAGTTTGGATGCTGATTCTAGTGCTCTACTGACCACATAAACGAGCTTGCAGTGGGCGTTTTTAGCCACATTATGGCAATATAGTTGTCCCATACGACCAGCGCCGATCACCGCAATATTAATCATGCCTCGGCATCCTCAATGATCATTGCCGCACCTTTTTCTCCAATCATTACTGCGGCGGCATGAGTATTACCTGATACCAGTTTGGGCATAATAGACGCATCAACTACCCGCAAACCAATTAATCCGAGTACTCTTAAACGGTAATCCACTACAGCATCTTCTTGTTCTATTGTGCCCATTCGGCAGGTACCAGCACCATGTAGCAAAGACAAACCATTTTCTCGACAGTGAGCCTCCAGTTCAGCATCAGTTTTTGGGCCTGGCCCTGGGGAAATTTCACTTTTCACAAACTCATTCATTGGTGCTGTTTGAGCGATTTTTCGGGCGTGTTTGAGTCCTGCAATGGCCGCATCAATATCATCTTGATGCTTAAAAAAGTTAAATTTAATGACGGGTGCGTCTTGTTGTCTGGAAGTTTTGATGTGACAGGAGCCTCTGGATTTTGGCCGCAAATGTTCAGCCAAAATCGTAAAACCGGAAAACGGTTTGGGCTTCAAATCTTCACCCGTATTCCAAGCCATTAAAGTAATCATCATATCTGGGGTTTTAATATGGGGAGCTGTGGTAATAAAAGTATTAGAGTAATTACCATTGTCGGCAAAGGGACCGGTTTTAAACACCAAATAGCGCAACAACTGTAAGCCGCCTAAAATCAGATTATTGTATAAATCGTTAACGGTAATTCTTTTGCTGCAGTGATATTCTGCACTGATACCGAAGTGATCCTGAAGGTTTTCGCCCACCCCCGGCAGTTCGTGCTGAACCTCAACACCCGCTTTCTCAAGTACATCTCGTTTACCTATACCCGACAATTCTAGAATCTGTGGTGAGTTGAAAACACCACCACAAACAATGACTTCTTTAGTCACAAAATTGTCATATTTTCCAGAATTGTTGCTCCAACGAACACCCATAGCTACGCCGTTCTGTAGGATAATTTTCTCTACCATTGCACCAAGCTGCACTGTAATATTTTGCATTGCAGGCCCAGTTAAAAATCCCGACGCGGTACTCCAGCGCCTTTGCTTTTTAGTATTGATTTGTACATAACCTGTGCCGACTTGGTCTGCACCGTTAAAGTCATTATTCCGGGGGGAGCTAAGCGCCTCCGAAGCACTGTGGAAGGCTTCACCCAAAGCATGATTAGAGGGTAAATCGGAAACTTCTAAAGGGCCACCAACACCATGGAATTCACTTGCACCCCGTTGTTGATTTTCTGATTTTTTAAAATAGGGCAGGACTTCCTCCCAGCCCCAACCAACACAACCTTGGGCTTGCCAGAAATCAAAATCTTGTGCCTGACCTCGCATATAAATCATGCCATTAATGGAACCAGTCCCGCCAAGCACTTTGCCTCTTGGCTGGAATAAAGGCCGGTTATTCAATGCTGACTCTGGTTCGCTCGTATAGCACCAATTAACCTTCGGATTGTTGTACAACTTAGAGTAGCCCAATGGAATTTTTATCCAAGGGCTATTATCCTTTCCCCCCGCTTCCAGCAATAATACTCTGTATCCAGCTTCGCCCAGTCGGCCAGCTACTACGCAGCCTGACGAACCTGCACCTATAACAATATAGTCGTATTTACTTTCCATTGTATTTAATAAACTCCTTTATGCTAACCCATTGTCCAGTGTCTGCAGATGACTGCATAGCATCGATGGTGCGTTGGACTTGGTAGCCTTCTTGAAAATTTGTAAAAAGTGGTTCGCTATTTAACATCGCATTAATAAGTTCGGCCACTTCGATCACTTTTAAATCATTAAATCCTATGTGGTGGCCTGGCGCTGGGCAAAATTGATCGTAGGGAGGATGCTGAGAACCTGTTTCTATTTTGGTAAACCCGGTTTCAGAACTATCTTGTTTAGGCTTATAAACGTGGATTTCATTCATTCTTTCTTGATTAAAATGAATTGCCCCAAGGGTGCCTGTGATTTCGAAGGACAGGTCCATATTGCGCCCTGTCTGCAGCCAGCAAACATTAATACTGCCAATACAGCCGCTAGCAAATTCCATCAACACATGTGACACATCATCCACTTGAACCGTTAGCATTTCATAACTTCCAAGTTCGCGCGGCCTGTTGTTAACCACTGTTTTTTGGTGTGCATTTACTTTGCTTATAGGGCCTAAAAAATAACGAGCTAATGATGTTATGTGGCTGCCTATATCAGCTAACGCCCCTCCCCCTTGGGGGTGGGTCCTAAATGAATGGGGTTGGCGCGGATCACCCATATAGTTTTCGGCATGAGTCCCACGAAAGCTGACAATGTCGCCTAGGTCACCCCTTTCTATTATGGTTTTAGCCATTTTAAAGAGTGGGTTGCGTAAAAAATTAAACCCCACTTGAGTAACGATACCAGCGTTATTAGCTGCATCTACCATACGCATAGCCGACTCCAAAGTTGTCGACAGAGGTTTTTCACAATAAATTGTTTTGCCATGGCTCGCAGCAAGGATAGCCATTTCCTCATGTAACCCGTTGGGGGCTGTTATAGCAATAATATCTATGTTTGGGTCAGCAACCATGTCCTGCCAGCAGTCTGTACTTGAAATAAAACCGAGAGCGTCTGCGTTATCCTGCGCCAGGGCCTTGTTGATATCTGCTAAACAAGTTAGCTCTATTTTGACTGGAAGATTAAATAAACTGCTTACGTTGCGAAAAGCATTAGCGTGACAACGGCCCATAAATCCAGACCCAATTAGGCCAACGCGAATGGTAGGTTTATCTTTTGATCGCATGTGGACTTCTCTATCTGCCTAGTTGTTGGCTTCATTATAGAAAGCCATGTCTGATTATTGTTATAAGTTATGGGAACACTAAAAATATTATTTTTTCTCAACTCTGTTGGAGAAACAACCATAAAAAATGTTTCCAATTTTTTTTAATTATTAGTCGATTTAACCAGTCGTGAAAGGCTTCTCTCAACGAGAGAAACCTTTGACTAAGGGTTTTAGATGCCTAAGTCAATAGACTATTTTTCTTCTACAAATTCATACTTTGTTAGAACAATTAGCAAATGGATCGTTAGTCGATTGTGTTAATTTATAACGACCCATTTATTGTCAAACTACCAACTTGGACGTTCGAATTGGTTAACGTTGTTAGCTTGGATTTTTGGAGTTTCGATTTGGGCTAAAACTGGTACATCAATACCATGGGCAATTTTTACTGCAGTTTGAATTGCTAATATTGCATCATCCTCTGCTGATTGCTTGTTGGATCCTGTTTCCCAGCCAGTTTTTATAGCGTCCCAACCTTCACCAAATAAGTTACAGGTTACAACCTTTACGTCACCAGGCTTTTTGCCTTTAGCTTGTAATGCGCTAATAACACCTAAACCCATGCCATCATCAAAAGCATAAACACCATCAATGTCGTTACCAAACTTGGTTAAGAAGGTTTCCATAACAGTCTGTGCCTTTTCGCGATTCCAATCGGCTGATTGGCTAGCAAGGATATTGACGTTGGGGTATGAATCTTCTATTTTATCGAGGAAACAGTTCTTTCGAAGAATCGAAACGCTGTAACCTGGTGTACCTTCAACTACAACAATATTACCTTTTCCGTTCAGTGAATCACCCAGCATTTCTGCTGCTTGTTCTGCCTGAGCGCAATCATCCGGACCTGTGTGTGCTTTAATATATCGACGACCAGCCTCTCCAATAGGTGAGTTTGACGTTATGACGGGGATGCCCGCGCGTGCTGCTTGGCGCACAGCAGGTATAAGAGCATTCTGGGAAGTTGGCCATAATACAATGACGTCCAAATTTTGAGAGACCATATCCTCAATTTGGTTGAACTGCACAGCTGGGTCACCTTGGGGATCCATAACTGTCGCATCTATGCCAAGTTCTTTTGCATAACTTACTGCTGTTTCAGCATATTTGGCTTGGTAGGCATTGGATCCTGGGTATAACACGGTAATACCAATCCGGGTTTCGGAAAGTGGCTTTGTCAGCTTACCACCCAACCAATCAGGTGCATTGGCCGCTTGAACTGCACTAGCTAGCAGGCCAGCACACAATAATCCAGCAATAGAAATTACTGATGTTGTTTTTATACTATTCATCACTTTGACACTCCGTTAAATTATTAATCTTTCAGCCCAAGCCTCATTTGCTGGGTTCTCTTATTATCACCATAATTGTTAAACGGCTCGCAATGCTCAGTATGTCCAAATTGGATATTTTATTAATACCGTAAGATATTGGACCTATTGGTAAGTTTGGTTTTCTATTCACAATGGCCATTCTAAAAAATATCCATTTTGGACAAATATCTGCTACTAATTAACCATTGAATAGATCTATTATAAAAATAGTAAAACAAAAACTAATGTAGATTTTTTTATTATGGCCATCCTCAAAAAAGCCAGCGAGACAGCTAAAAAACACGGTTTAATTGGTGGCTTCGCCATCTTTTTAGCAGTTGTGTCTTTTTCTTCACCAGAATTTCTTACCCCCGGGAATATTTTAGATGTGATCCGCCAAGTGTCGATCACCGGAATGATCGCTATTGGGGTGACGTTTGTTGTCATTACTGGGCGCTTAGATTTGTCAGTTGGATCGATGCTTACCTTGCTGACAGTCTTAGTAGTGGACCAACATAATCAAGTGGGTCCTGCCATAGCGATCGCATACACTTTGTTTGCCAGTCTTTTAATTGGAATTGTAAATGGTTATTTGATTGGTTTTATGAGGTTAAACTCACTTATTGTCACCCTAGCGATGTTGTCATTATTGCAGGGCGCTACACTATTTTATTCGGGAGGTTCAAACGTTAATGTAACTAACCCTCAAGAAACTTGGTTCCGGTTTTTTGGACGAAGTGAGTTTGTAGATATTCCAGTACCTGTTTGGATATTCTTCTTTTCCGCACTTGTGGGCAGTTTTGTACTTTTAAAAACTAACTTTGGACGTTGGGTTTTCTCCATTGGAGGAAACGAAACAGCCAGTTTGTTTTCGGGTGTGCAAACAAGGGGGGTAGTCTTAATTGCTTATGTCATCTCTGGTTTTGGAACTGGGTTAGCCGCCATTATCATGGGTAGCCGAGTCATGGGTGCGCAGAGTACGATTGGTCAAGGATATGAACTGACTGTTCTCTCTGGAATAATTCTTGGTGGTACATCTATGCTGGGTGGGTCGGGTACCATTTGGCGAACAGTTATTGGCGTCACAATGTTGGGCTTTGTGCAAAACGGATTGTTGTTGTTAGGCTTTGCTTATTATGTCCAGTGGTTGGTGACATGGGCAGTTATCATTCTTGCGGTGTGGATCGATTTAGCTGCTAAGAGAGGGAGAGTTTTCGTATGAGCAACACAGTTGGTATGAAGAAAGATAGCGCTGCCAAAATTATGACATCAATTAAAAGTTCAAGCTTGAGCATATTAAGAATAATCCGAGAACAGCACATATGGGTGTTCTTGTTTATCTGCATGGTAGTGTTTTCGCTTGCTTCACCGTATTTTTTCACCCTAAATAATATCGGTAATGTTCTTACGCAGGGATCTTTTATTGGGTTTCTCGCCGTGGGAATGACGCTGGTTATGCTGAACGGAGAGATCGACCTTTCGGTTGGTGCAACGCTAGCGTTATCGTCGGCGCTTGCTATTGGCCTTCAGGAAAGTATAGGTATTTGGCCAGCTATTCTGGTTGCTTTATTGTCGGGTGCTTTCTTTGGCTTCATTAACGGTGCCTTAGTCGCATTATCTGGAATTCATTCTTTTATAATCACACTGGGTTCGCTTATGGGCATTCGCGGTATTGTGTTCATTTTTACTGGTGAAGAAGCCTTAATGACAAGTGATTATTCATATACAGAGTACCCAGAAATTTATATCGGCCCAGTGTCGCTTACTGCAATGATATTTTTCGGTTTCGCCCTGTTTTTTCAATGGATTCTTTCTAAGACCAGGCATGGATTAGAGACCTATGCTGTTGGTGATAATGAAAAGTCTGCTCATGAGGCGGGAATCAGAGTTCGACGTCATAAGGTCATTAATTTCACCCTTTGTGGGCTATTAGCTGGGGTTGCTGGAGTTTTGTTGTCTATGCGTTTAGGTACAGCAGAACCCAATGCCGCAAGAATTTGGGAACTGTGGACTATTATCGCTGTGGTTTTGGGCGGTACACGTTTAACAGGTGGGTATGGAAGTATGTGGAAAACAGTGGGGGGTGTTATTACTCTAGCGGCACTTCTGAATGGGTTGCGGCTTCTAAACACTCCTAATTATATCGAGTTGATAGTCATGGGAACAGTTCTTGTACTCGCATTAATTCTTGATAAAACGTTAACTTCTAGCCAATCTAGGTAGGATGAAAAATGAATGAAATTGTCCTAACTGCTGATTCTATTTTGAAAAAATTCCCTGGTGTCATTGCACTTAACGGAGTTAGTTTTGATATTAGGGCTGGCGAGGTTCATGCGTTAATGGGTGAGAATGGCGCAGGTAAATCAACGCTTATGAAAGTACTATCAGGTATTTATAATCCTGATGAAGGAGCCATTCATCATCGCGGCAAAAAAGTCATTGTAAAGACACCAAAGGAAGCACGAGAATTAGGCATCCTACTTGTGCATCAAGAACTTTCATTATCACCAGAATTGTCAGCTGCAGAAAATATTTACCTAGGTGACTGGCCAACAAATTGGTTTGGAATTGTTAACAAACGAAAAATGAACGCAGCGGCAAAAACTGCCTTAGATGAGTTAGGTTGTAATTTTGGACCAGAAGTTCTTGTTCGTAATTTGTCAATTGCGAAGCAGCAAATGGTAGAGATCGCACGCACGTTGGTCTTTAACGCCAATGTTGTTATCTTTGATGAGCCAACTGGAACACTAACAACTACTGAAAAAGATCAGCTTTTTGAAGTCGTGCGATCCTTACGTAAAAAGGGTGTGGCTATTGTTTATATTAGCCATAAAATGGATGAAATTTTTGAGATAGCAGATCGAATTACTGTTCTCAGAGATGGAGAGGTGCAGTGTACGGTGAACACTTGTGAATCAACAATTGGAGAAATCACAAATAGAATGATTGGTCGAGATCTGGACCAGTATTTTCACCGAGCAAAATCAGAAATTGGTAACCAGTTATTAAGTGTTAATAAACTAACAATACGAGGTTTTTTTAAAGATGTCAGTTTTTCAGTCCGATCAGGAGAAGTGGTTGGTTTATATGGTCTGATAGGCGCAGGTCGGTCTGAAGTTGCTGAAACACTTTTCGGTGTGCGTCGACAAGATAGCGGTGAAATCATTTTTAATAAACAAAAGGTTAGTTTTTCATCCCCAAAACAGGCCATTGAAAAAGGTATGGCACTTGTGCCTGAAGATCGGAAATCGCAGGGCCTGATACTTGGTATGGGCGGCAGACACAATATGACTTTGCCACACCTTAGCTTATATTCAAATATGGGAGTTCCTAATGTGGAGAATGAACTGCAGATATTTGAAGACTATAAAACCAAACTTGAAATTAAAACGACGGGGCCAGAGCAAATGCTTTCCGACCTGTCTGGTGGCAATCAACAGAAATTAGTTCTCGCCAAATGGCTATGTGCCAATCCAAAATTAATTATTCTTGATGAGCCAACTAGGGGCGTTGATGTGGGTTCCAAATCTGCAATTCATCAATACATTGCGACACTTGCTGAACAAGGCCTAGCAGTTATTGTAATTTCTTCTGAGATGCCAGAAGTTATTGGCGTGAGTCACCGCATATTGACCATGGCAGAGGGACGGCTGGTTGGAGAGTATACCGGTAAAGAAATGACAGAAGAAAATTTAATTGCAGCAGTGTCAGGGTTGACTACAGCCTGATAAATTGTATATCAGATCGTGATCTCATTCTTATTAAAATATTTTTGGAAAATTTTATACATTTACGTGTTCACTATATAGGTTCCCTTCCAAAGAGAAGGGGGTCTACCCCGCTTCTAATTTACGGATTGGATATCTTGGTTTTCAAAGTTTGGAACCTTGTTTTAAGAGAGAATGGAGTATGATTTCGTCTACGCAGTAGTCTGTGTTTGCATCTTAAGGGCGCTAGCGCGACCCTCGTCGCGTCGCTTCACACCCCGCTAAAGCGATGCGCTACGCTATACTCCAAGCGGCGCTTCGCGCCTGTCGAGATCGAAGAAAGGCCAACTTGTTGGTTAATAACGGAGACCGATGGTGGTAACACCGAAAACAGATCGTCAAGCTGATCAATTAATGCTTAATTTAATATGTAAAGAACAGGGTATTTAGACAATCACTGAAGCTCTTTGAGATTTTAAATATGCAATCCTTTGCTTTTTAAAAGATATTTTTCCTAATAGTGTATGGTTTGGAAATATAAGAGATCATGACGGTGTTGATTATGGCCCTGGCGATCTGGTGTGGCTGCGCGACGGCACTGTCCACAATTAAACAACCAAAAACGGTTGTCTTATCGCGGTCTACGCCTTGGAACCTGATTTTTAGCTGCAACACCAACCTAGCTTTGCTTTACATCATCATATCTTTTAGATTGAAGCTGCTGCACGCGTGCAAAATTTTCCAGGGCGGCTTTATCTAGGTCGGATTTGGGTGGTTCAGTTAATTCAAAGCCACTTCCTTTGACGTCACCTCGAAGCAATATGGCAGAGTCATGATACCCGGGTAGTGGCTTGACGTTAGAAGATGCATAGTTAAAACCAACACCAAGTCGCCAATCTTTTGATTCGTTCGAACTTGATCTGTGGAGCATCAATGTGTGATGGATCGATGCCTGGCCGGGAATTAGATCAATATTAATAACCTTGGTATCATCAATTGGTATAGTCACTTGTTGGCCTCGCCGAAGCATACTTGTTTTATCATAAGTCGTTTCGTGCGCAACGGGTCCGTTTGAATGCGAACCTCGCACCATCTGCATACCACCATTTGATGGATTTACTGGAGATAGGGCGACCCAGGCAGTTATAATTTGATTGGTGGGCTCTACTGGCCAGTAAGTAGCGTCTTGGTGCCAACCGAAATTTGCCGCTGAATGGGGCGGTTTAACAGGGAGAAAAGCATTCCATAGTAGAATGTTAGGGCCAATTAAATCCTCGATGACATTTAGCAGGCTTTCCTCAGCGGCAAGTTCAGCAACCCACCGCAAGACCATCTCTGTTCTACCATATGTCCAATCAGAATAGTCAGAATGGGTGCTGTATTGTTCGATGAACTCGGTGCATTTTTTGGCATAGTATGCTGCTTTGGCAGAGGAAATTGCATCTACTGCTGTTAGAAAGCCGTAATGGTCGTATTTTTGTCTTAAGTTCATTGATTTATCACTTTGGAATTATTCATAAGTCCCCTAGTTAGCTCAGATGAGATCCACTAGTTGTTGTTGAGGTTAGTCTAAGGGGTAAATGGGCCGCGGTACCTTTTGATAGTTCAAGGCTTTATAATTTATAGTACACAGTGCACCGCTATCGCAAACGATGACCTCTCCAGCTATAGGCTCAAACGCCGCTCGGAAATGCTGCATAGACTTTAGTGCGACTACAGTTTTTTCCCTAGGATCTATACCAAATGTTTGAAATTGATTAAGGTCTAAAATCTGGTGAGCAATACTCACTAAAAGTACTTCAATACCTTGGACTTTTAATACGATACACTCGCCGAAGTTTTTTTGTAAACCACCTAACATTGGACCTGTTCCTACCACTAAGCCGCTCCCTTGCCAAATGACTTGTGCAGTTACCTGAAGTGGGCCACCCCCCATTTTTGGGTCTACTTTTCCCCCGATATTTATACCCACTTGAGCCTCTAGCTTATGGCTTTGTAACTCTAAAACAGCTTGCGGGTCAAACAATGGTCCGAAACAGGCATTTTCAATGTTGCTATCTAAAAGCGCTCTTAATAGTTCAGTACTGTCACCATAAGCCCCTGCACCAGGGTTATCTGCGTAATCAGCGATAACTAGAGGGCCTTCTTTTTTTAGTCCAGGCCATTTACTAGCTATGTCTGCTACTTCGGTACAGCTGTAATAAAGATTCAATACTTGATCTCGCTTGGTCCAAATATCTTCAGCTATGTGTTCGGCCTGTTCCTGATGAATAGCTGTGTCTCCAGAGCAACATATCAATACTGTAGGGCCTAATTCGCTGATATCAGCACTGGCAAAACCACCATTGATACTCACTGCATAGACATCTGCTAGCTGTTCATATTTCCTTGCCAATCTATGTCGTTCGATCATCGGCCCTATATCAGTTCTGCCACCATTAATTTCTTCTAGCATTGGCCTATGGGCCCGAAGTGTTTGTGGTTGAATTTCTTTGAGTAACGTGCGCTGTAAAATTTGCGCAGCATGCCGTCCTGTTTGACGCATATCTATGTGGGGGTAGGTATTATAGGAAACTAAAATTTGTGCCAATTGGCACATTTTTGGTGTCACATTGGCATGAGGGTCTAAGGTAACGGCAATTGGAATATCGGGACCCAAGGCTGCACGTACTCTACGCAGTATTTCCCCTTCGCCATCGTCACAAAAATCGGTCACCATAGCGCCGTGCAACATCAAAAAAACACCGTCCCACTGCTCAGAAAAATGATGTTCCAGAGGTTTCAATATTTCATCAAATGCATTGCTTGTTACTTTACCTCCTGGTCCAGCTGAGGCACTAAAGCAGTGCTCTATTTGCCAACTGTGTTCGGCACCTACATCCAATAATCCTGCCAATTCAGTATTTTTGCTGCCTCTCTGTGCTATAGCCTGCTCACCATCGAGTAATAGATCATTATTAAAACTACCTAATGTCGTTGGATAAATATTAAATGTATTTGTTTCATGAGAAAACTCTGCGCTAAGTATTTTAAAAGTCATTATTAGCTCTTCCTTTTAATTTTTTGGTGACTAAGCTAAGCTCTTTGAACAAAAAAATTTGTTATCTTCTTATATCATTTGTGCAATTTTTTAACGAATTTATTTTTAGAGTAATACTATGAACGTACTAGTTATTGGAGGAGGTGTTGTCGGTGTGACAACTGCTTATTACCTTTCTCAAAAAGGGATGAATGTCACCGTTTTAGAGGCACAAGAAAAGGGTGGGGATTTTGGCGCGACAGCGGGAAATGCTGGTCTTTTAAGTCCCAGTGATGCATTTGCCTGGGCGTCACCTTCTGCTTTAAAAGTAGCGATTAAATCTCTGTTAAATTCACAGCTAGGGATTCAGTATAAGTTGCATATGGACCCTGCACTATGGGGTTGGACAGCATCCTTTCTATCTCAGTGTCGGAGTAGTAAATGGGTTCAAAATACTGATTCCAAATTCCGATTGGCGCAATATTCCATAGATAACTTGGCAGATTTACGCCTGGCAACAAACATAAACTTTGATGCTAGTGATCAGGGGATAGCATATGCAAGCAGAAGCCCAAGCAATTTAAAAAAATTAAGAAGTCATTTTAATTTTTTGGAAGATAGGGGGCTTAAATTAGAATTACTTGATCGAGATGGCCTGCATGAGAAGCTTCCTTTACTTCAAGCTAGCAGCAAAACATATGCAGGCGCTGTTTTCTCTCCTAACTGTAAAACAGGCGATTCCGCCAAGTTTTCTCTAGAACTAGGCAGGTGGTGTGTAGAGAACACAAAATGCCGATTTGTATGGGGTGCTTCTGTTGAATCTTTTTTACAGAAGAATAATAAAATTTCGAGTGTTTTAACGTCTAAAGGAGAGTTTAAAGCAGACGCATACGTATTGGCTGCTGGCGCTCACAGCGGTATTTTAGCGAAACAACTTGATATTAAATTGCCTATCTATCCAATAAAAGGGTTTTCTATAACAGCCCCTTTAATCAATACAAAAATGAAGCCAATGTCGGGGTTTGATGATACAGATAAACTAGTCTCACTATCGATTTTTGGAGACCGCCTCCGCATATCTTCATCGGCAGTTTTTGATGGATTCAATACAAGTCATCGACAACAAGACTTTCAAGGGATTTTGAACCTAGCCAAAGAAATACTCCCAGATGTGGCCAATTACAGTGCTGCTAAATATTGGGCGGGCTTAAGGCCGATGACCCCGTCATCACTGCCCATACTGGGCCCTTCTCCAATGCAAAATCTGTATCTCAATGTAGGCCATGGGAACTTGGGTTGGACCTTGGCCTGCGGTACGGGGAAAATAGTCGCAGATCTTATAGCCAACGAAAAGCCACGAGTGAATATTAGTCCGTTTCTGTTCAAGGCTAAGTAAACTCAAGCTGGCTTCACTCACTCCTACCTAATAACACTGCCCTCGGGTAAAGCAATGTCATATACAAAGTAACTTAATTAAGGTGTCTTACGGATAGTCTGGTAGACTATCCGTAAGAGTTATATTGTTAAATCTAACAAGCTGGACGTGCAGTTTTACGAAGGGTCCTTTACGAGAATTATAAGTCTAATATAGACATTAATAATTGTTGGTGCTTTTGTAGGTACTATCAGATTTAATTGATTATAACTATAGATTTATTAGTGGGTTGGATGGGTTATTCAAATCCTACCGTCCCGACCAATTATTCTTATAAGGGTTAATGCGCCCTTCCCAGTAAAGGCTTTTTATCGTGGCCCAACTTTACTTTTATTACTCTTCCATGAACGCCGGAAAATCTACCGCACTATTACAGTCAGCTTATAACTATGAAGAGCGTGACATGCGGCCGTTTATAATGTCTGCGGCGTTAGATGATCGCTATGGTCTTGGTAAAGTCACCTCTCGAATTGGTTTGGCTGCCGAAGCACAGTTATTCAATGGCAAAGACGACTTATTCAGCATCTTAAAAATTGAAAACCTAAAAAAACCTCTGGATTGTATTCTCATAGATGAAAGTCAGTTTTTAAGTCGTGAGCAAGTCAAGCAACTCACCTTAGTGGTAGACCAACTCAATATTCCCGTATTGTGCTACGGCATCCGCACAGACTTTAGGGGGGAGTTATTCCCGGGTAGTCAGCATTTGCTAGCTTGGGCAGACAAGTTGGTGGAGTTAAAAACTGTTTGTTATTGTGGCCGCAAAGCTACCATGGTGGTGCGGATGGATGGTGATGGTATGGTGATCAAGGATGGTGACCAGGTGGTGATTGGCGGCAACGATCAATATCAGTCCCTTTGCCGTCGCCATTTTAGTGAACACATGTGGAGTGCGTAGCAATCCTTAGTGGGGTTTGTGACCTAAGGCGAACTCATGCCGAATACTATCAGGCACCATTTTATTAAATAACATGGTGAAAGCGCCCCATGTCCACAGGCTCGCCATAATAGCAGCCGCCATAGACGATATTGCTAGCGTCTCATTTAAAACATAATTCAGCGCTAGAAAGGCTAAAAAAGATCCACCCATGAGGCTAAGGTCATACATGATGTGCTGTTTTACTGCGTGCCGATTATAGTTTAGTTTAAGTATATATGTAGTCATCATTAAGGTGACGGCACTGTTCCAGCTCCAGTCTAGTAAAGAGAGCCAGCTAAGGTTAATTCCTAGTCCACTGATCAACAATAGACCAATTTTTGGTGAGTTGAGAAAAAATTTCATAATCATTGTGTTATGTGACCTGCGCAAGAACGTATCATTTTTTAAGCTAACTACTCAGTATAGTTGTTAAAGCTTTTGTAAATATAGCAGCCTAGTGTTAAGCAGCTGCAAGCACTATTTAGTGTGTTTAGTTTACCATCATCTGTGAGGAACAATTTAGGTAAAAATTGCTATACCTGCTGAATAATCCAATGGTATGTTACTACTTCTATATGGCCTCTATAACGGGTCGCTTATTGGGAGCAATAACAGATGATGAACAACCTCGATTTTACCCATAGCATCGAAGAGTGGACCCATTTCTTTATTCCACTTGCAGACGGTACACAACTGGCTGCAAGGGCGTGGCTGCCCAGTGACGCAGTTGATTCTCCAGCTCCAGCTATCTTAGAATATATTCCTTATAGGAAACGTGATGGCACGGCCATTCGTGATGAACAAATGCACCCTTATTGGGCTGGCTTTGGCTATGCCTGCATTCGGGTTGATATGCGTGGTTGTGGTGAGTCTACTGGGCTGTTGTTAGATGAGTATCTACAGCAAGAACTTGATGATGCTGTGGAAGTGATCGAGTGGCTGACAATACAAACTTGGTGCAGTGGAAAAGTGGGCATGATGGGTAAGTCTTGGGGTGGTTTTAACTGTCTGCAAGTGGCCGCAATGGCACCTGCAGCATTAAAAGCCATAGTTACTGTATGTTCCACTGATGATCGCTACGCCGATGACATTCACTACCGTGGTGGCGCATTGCAGTTAGAGAATTTTAGCTGGGCCTCAACGATGTCCTGTTACATGGCTAAGGCACCAGATCCTCTGTTATTGCCTGATACATGGCGTCAGCAATGGCTTCACCGGTTGGAAAATATGCCATTCTTGGCCAAGCAATGGCTAGAGCACAGCTATAAGGACGATTACTGGAAACATGGTTCAATTAACGAAGACTATAATGCCATTAAGGCTGCAGTGTATTGTGTAGGAGGTTGGGGCGATGCCTACTCAGAAACTATTCCGCGCATGATGCAAGGGTTAACATGCCCCAAAAAGGCCCTAATTGGCCCTTGGGCCCATAAATACCCAAATTACGCATCACCTAAACCAGAAATAGATTTTTTAGGCGAGGCCAAACGTTGGTGGGACTATTGGCTCAAGGGCATAGACAACGGCATTATGGCAGAGCCAACCATTGCTGCCTATATCCAAGATGGTGTTCCACCTCAGGCATCATATGATGTTCGTCCTGGTATTTGGGTAGAAGGTAGTCAATGGCCCATCCAAACAAGCCGCATTGATTTACAGTTGAGTTCATCTGGTCAATTAGTTGAAACTGGCGATAGTGGGCAGGTAACAGTGAATAGCCCACTTACAACAGGTGCTGCTAGTGGCGAATATTGTATCATTTGGTGTGGACCAGACTTCCCCACGGATCAACGCCAAGATGATGCCAATAGCCTATGTTTTGAGACTACAGCGATGATTGAACCCGTGTCCATTCTGGGTGGTGCAGTGTTTAATGCGCTAGTAACAAGTGACCAAAAAAGTGGCCAAATGGCCTTACGCCTTTGCGATGTCGCACCTGATGGTAGTAGCACTCGCATTACTTATGGAGTGCTTAATTTGGCCATGCGTGGGGGCTTAGATAAGCCCCAGTCTCTTATACCCGGACAGGGTATGGACATCACCATAAAGCTGGATGATATAGGTTATGAAATACCCCAAGGCCACAAATTACGTTTGGCCATCTCAACAGCTTATTTCCCATTATTATGGCCAGCAGCACAAAAAGGTAATTTGAGTTTAGACTTAAGTACTGCCCAGTTGAGTATTCCGTGTCATGACCGCACAGGACAATTGACGCGAGACTTAGGCCAAGGGTATGTCTGCCCAGTGAACAAAATTACAGAAATTAGGCCTGAAACACACACCCGTGTTACCCAAACAAATGCGGCCAACGGCCAACAAACCACAGTTATTGATGATGTTTTTGGTGAATTTACCTTCGTCGATCATGGGCTCACGGTGGGAGATGTGTGTCGTGAAGAGCACTCAATCTTACCCCACGACCCAAATTCTGCGACCAGCTTCTGCAAGTGGCACTCACGTCAAGCTAGGCCAGGTTGGGAAATAGACGTTTACACCAGCCTTAAGGTGACATGTGACGCTAATAACTTTTATCTTGATGCCAGTTTAGAGGCTTTAGAGAATGGTCAGCAAGTGCATCAAAAAACCTGGCAAGAGCAAGTGCCGCGAGGTTTTGCATGACAGTACTGGATGCCCAGATGCAGATCTTCGTCGATCAGAGTTTAAGCTTCTATCCTGCCGATGCCATTGATGCCAGTGTTGCACAACAAAGGCAATGGTATAACGCCTTATGTAAAGGGTTTGCGGCACCGCTGCCTAACGGGATTGGGTTCAAAGATGACACTATTGTTGCGCAGGGTGGCCATCCTGTGCCCATAAGGCGTTATCAGCATCAAAGCCAAACTAATGGTACCGAAGGCATTCACATCGTATTTATTCATGGTGGTGGCTTTGTGGTGGGGGACTTAAACAGCCATCATGATATCTGTGGTCAATTGGCTAATGATACTGGTTTTGATTTAGTTGCAGTAGATTACCGCTTGGCACCGGAACACCAATACCCAGATGATATTAACGATTGCCTATCAGTGGTGGATAACTTGCTACAAACAGGCCAAAAAGTGATTTTGGTGGGTGATAGTGCAGGTGGTACTTTAAGTGCTTGTGTGGCTAATGCTCGCAAGTCATATGTGGGTACCCAATTGTTAGGCCAAGTGTTGATCTACCCGGCCTTAAACCGTGGTGTGGATACGCCATCCATGACTGAACATGCATTTGCACCTTTACTAAGCAAAGATGACATGGATTATTATCTGCCGATTCGTGTGGGTGGTGATCGCAGCATTATTGCTAGCCTAGGAGGCAATTACATGCCCATGCAAACACTGGACTATAGTGGATTGCCAGCTACTCATTTATTTCCAGCTCAAGTAGATCCGCTGCGAGACGACTGCGAGATCTATGCCCAAGCCTTGCGCGATGCTAACGTAGAAGTCACTAATCATTTGGCTATGGGTCAGGGTTTAGTACATTGTTATTTGCGAGCACGTAATATGAGCGATAAAGCTGCTGCCAATTTTGAGGCAATTTGCACTGCAATTAAAGGTTTAGCCAAATGAGCAAAGGTTCTAGTTATGACTATATTATAATTGGTGCTGGGTCTGCCGGTTGTGTACTTGCTAATCGGTTAAGCGCAGATGCTAATCACTCGGTACTTTTGTTAGAAGCGGGCCCCAGTGATAAGCGCTTTTATGTACAAATGCCTATTGGCTATGGCAAAACCTTTTATCAATCTAAAGTCAACTGGATGTACACCAGTAACGCTAATGCTGGGCTCAATGGCCGGACTAGTTATTGGCCACGAGGCAAGACCCTCGGTGGCTCTAGCTCCATTAACGCCATGGTTTATGTGCGGGGCCATAAACAAGATTTTGAAGATTGGCAAAGTGCCGGTAACCCTGGCTGGAGTTATGATAACGTGCTGCCTTATTTTAAACGCATGGAATCATGGCAACATGGTGCTGATGAGTTTAGGGGTGGCGATGGCCCTCTAAACGTATCGGACGTATCGGCCAAACTTCACCCCCTATGCAAACATTTTGTAGCAGCAGGTGAAGCCCTTGGCTTTGATTACAATGCCGATATGAATGGGGTGAAGCAGGAGGGTGTAGGTTATTATCAGCTCACAACTCACCAAGGCCAGCGCATGTCCGCTGCCCGTGCCTACTTAAAGCCTGCTCGAAAAAGGCCCAATTTAACCATAGTGTGCAATGCTTCAGTTGCACGTATTGTATTTGAGGGTAAGCGTGCCATTGGTGTGGAGTATCAACATAAGCACAAATACCATAGAGCCAATGCGACTAAAGAAATCATCCTGAGTGCTGGCGCTGTAAATTCACCGCAATTATTGCAGCTTTCTGGTATCGGCCCAAGCCATGTGTTGCAAAAGGCTGGGGTTGAGCAAGTGCATGAAAGCCCAGCCGTAGGCCAACATTTACAGGATCATATTAGCCATAGCTACTTTTACCGTGCTAGCCAACCTACATTAAATCAGCAGTTGCAGCCTTGGTGGGGTAAGTTGTGGCAAGGGTTCCGCTATGTCCTGACTCGAAGTGGTCCTTTGAGCTTAAGTATTAATCAAGCGGGTGGTTTTGTGCACACCCGTGAGGGTTTAGATCGGCCTAATATTCAGCTATATTTTTCTCCATTGAGCTATACCAAAGCGCCTTTGGGTGAAAGGCCTATGATGAATCCAGACCCCTTTCCTGCTTATGTATTAGGTATTTCAAATTGCCGGGTTCAGTCTGAGGGTGAAATCAACATCACTTCTAATGATCCCAGCAAAGCGCCTGCCATTGAGCCCAATTACCTAACCCATGAAGATGAAATACAAGACCTGTTGGAAGGCGTTAAGCTAATCCGCAAGTTAGCCGAGACTTCTCAATTGCAGGCCATTACCTTGGACGAAATGCGCCCTGGTTTGGGTTGTAAAACAGATGCTCAACTAATTGAGGATATTCGTAATAACGCCGATACGGTATTCCATCCCTGCGGTACCTGCCGTATGGGGCCAGACCCAAAAGATAATGTGGTGAATAATGAGCTAAAAGTCCATGGTCTAGTCGGTTTGAGAGTAGTAGACGCGTCGATATTTCCCAATGTTATATGTGGCAACATTAATGCAGCCACCATCATGGTGGGTGAAAAAGCCGCCGATCTAATTTTAACTGAACATAAGTAGGTATAAATGAAAATTATCAGCATAGAAACTTTTACCAACGAATACATGGGTTTGCTGCGTTTGCGCACGGACACGGGTGAAGAAGGTTGGGGCCAAACGTGCACCTATAATTCAGACATTACTGCCCAAGTGGTGCACAGGCAAGTGGCACCGCACGTATTGGGTTTAGATGCTAATGACATTGGCGGGTTAAATCAGCTCGTGTTGGAGAGAGAACACAAGTTCCCTGGCAGCTATTTGTACCGCGCTTTATGTGGTTTAGATACTGCACTGTGGGATATACATGCCAAGCGTGAGGGTAAAAGTGTATGCCAATTATTGGGTGGCACTGCAAAGTCGGTACCTGTTTACGCCTCCAGCATGCAGCGTGAAATCACACCAGAAGCAGAAGCAGAGCGTTTTTTGGCGCTTAAAGAAGAGTTTGGCTATAAGTCTTTTAAGTTTCGGGTAGGTCAGGAATGCGGTCATGATATCGATCAATGGCCGGGGCGCACGGAGGCAATTGTGAAGCGCGTTCGAGAGCAGCTAGGCGATGATGTGACTCTGTTGGTTGACGCCAACAGTGCATACACACCAGCAAAGGCCATTGAAGTGGGGCGCATGTTGCAAGACTATGGGGTTAGTCACTTTGAAGAGCCATGCCCCTATTGGCAGCCCGATTGGACGAGACAAGTTACAGACGCCCTGGATATTGATGTGACTGGAGGTGAGCAGGACAACGATATGCGTATCTGGCAGCATATGGTAGACACTAATGTAGTGGATATTGTGCAACCAGACGTGTGTTATATGGGTGGTGTTACGCGCACCTTAGAAGTGGCATCCATAGCCCAAAAAGCCAATATTCCGGTCACTGTCCACTGTGCTAACTTGTCTTTAGTCACCTTGTTCTCGGCTCACATTATGGGGGCGATTCCTAACGCAGGTAAGTACCTTGAGTTTTCTATAGAGGGGTTAGATTACTACCCATGGCAAGCTAATATTTTTAAGCCTAATTTTGATATTCAAAACGGTGAACTCATGATGGCCCATAAGCCAGGCTGGGGCATTGAGTTGGACTCAGAATGGCTGGCGCTTTCAGATCATAAAGTCAGCTACTTTGGTGACTGGCTTTAGATCTAAGCTTGGGTGCCTGCAGCAGCTCGCTGCTGTTGCAATTGAGTCAACCAGTCTGGATCCATCTCAGGTACAGACGACAGTAGCAGCTCGGTGTATTCAGGATAGGGTGCGGTAAATATTTCTTCCTTACCTCCTTGTTCCACCACTTTGCCTTGAAACATGACCACAACTTGGTCGGCTATGGCTCGCACGGTAGCAATATCGTGGGTAATAAAAATATAGGTAATGCCGAGTTCTTTTTGTAAGCGCAACAGGAGTTTGAGAATACCTTCTTGCACAATTTGATCTAAGGCTGACGTGACCTCATCACAAATAATCAGTTCAGGCTCTGCAGCTAAGGCGCGAGCAATACAGATACGCTGTTTTTGGCCGCCTGACAATTCATCTGGGTAGCGATCTAAAAAGCTCTCATCCAATTCAATCAGTTGTAATAACTGCATGATCCTTTGGTCTTGAGCCTGGCCGGTTAAACCCAAATAAAAATTCAACGGCCTGCCAATAATATCTCTAACTGTGTGGCGAGGATTCATGGCAGTATCAGCCATTTGATAAATCATTTGAATCGATTGTAATTGTTGTTTGGAGCGATTTTTTAAGGCTGCAGGTAAGCTTTCACCGTTAAATATAATCTGACCTTCCAATTGAGGTAATAAACCAGTAATGACTCGCGCAGCAGTAGACTTACCCGAACCTGACTCACCTACAACAGCTATAGTTTGCCCCCGGGGGACTTTGATGCTGATGTCATTGAGTACCTTAACGCTCTTGCCATAGCTGGCATGTACTTGGTTGATTTCAAGAATGGTATCAATGGCGGGCTGTGGTGTTTTTGCTAGAGAGCGCACAGCCCACAGTGATTGTGTATAGGCTGCTTTAGGGTTGGATATCATTTCCCTTGTGGGTGCATCTTCAACCGTCTCTCCATAGCGAAGCACTTTAATCTCGTCTGCCATTTGTGCAACCACAGCTAAATCATGGGTAATATAAATGGCTGCTGTGTTGTACTTTTCTACAATAGTGCGCATAGCGGTAAGCACTTCCACTTGAGTGGTAACGTCTAACGCTGTAGTTGGCTCGTCAAAGATGATTAGATCAGGCCTTGTTGACATAGCCATGGCGGTCATAACTCTTTGTAATTGGCCACCTGAGACTTGATGAGGGTAACGTTGGCCAATATTCTCAGGGTCTGGAAGTTGCAGATCTCTATAGAGTTCAATCGCATCTTTCTTA
>Ga0209091_10000717_pt1 | contig 31093 bp, 30 predicted proteins | sample ArcticOcean_MG_C_6_FD_187438 | JGI IMG/M metagenome (GOLD analysis project Ga0209091, IMG submission 187438) | Marine microbial communities from western Arctic Ocean - ArcticOcean_MG_CB8_128 (SPAdes) (version 2) | ecosystem: Environmental > Aquatic > Marine > Oceanic | place: Arctic Ocean...
TTTATATAGTTTTTTTGCAATTAGTATGTCAATTAATATGTTTATTACTGGAGGTCGTGCAGGCCAAGTTATTTTTTTTGTAATGCTTTCAATATTAATTTTTCAGATTTTTGATAAACAGAGAATTAAATCATTAATAACAATTTTCATAGTGATTCCTGGAATATTCTTCACTTCTTACTATTTAAGCCCTCTATTTCAAGATAGAGTTAATATGGCGATTCAAGAGGCAGTTCTCTATGAAGCTGAAAACATATCCATGGACAATGGTTCTTCAGTTGGACAGAGGATTAATTATGCGATAAATTCATGGGATATCATTAAACAAAATCCTTTAATTGGTGTAGGTACTGGAGATTTTCCTAGGGAATATAGAAGAATTAATCAAATTAATTCATCACATTTACCGAATATAACTAATCCTCACAATATGTATGTTTTAATATTAATGCAGCTAGGTATAGTTGGGCTACTTAGTATGCTGAGTATTTTTTATTATCAAATAAAACTCTCATATAATTCTTCAAATAAATTTATTCGAGATGTTGGAGTTACTCTACCTTTAATGTTTTTAGTTTTGATGTTAAGTGACTCTTATCTTTTAGGTCATTACACAACCTTAATGTTTGTATTTTTTAGTTCATTTTTGTATAAAGATTTTGAGTGAAAAAAAATATAAAAATTTTAATTATAATTCAACGTTCTAATGGGGATGTCTTTCTCAGTCAAACCTTAATTAGTGCGCTGTATGATTATTACAAATCACCCCAGATTGATTTGCTTGTTAATGACGATACTTTGTCTGTTGCTCAGTTATTACCAAATATTAATTTCATCCATACGTTTTCATATAAAAAGAAGCATAGAAACCGCTGGAAACAAGAAAAAGACATTATCGCTTCTGTATTTAGAAAGTATGATTTGAGCATTAACCTAACCGCAAGCGATCGCAGTGTTATTTATGCCCTATTTGCAAGCAAGAATTCAATCAGTGCAATTGAAAAAGACAACAACAAATCATGGTGGAAAAAATCACTCTTGACTCATCAATATTTTTTTGACACAACTAAACATATCCTCCTTAATAACTTAGAGCCTTTAAATTTCCTCAAGATTAAGCACGCCAACATTCTGGATAAACCTAAAGTGTCTGATGTGACCATTGCTAGAATAAAAAATAAATTAGATAAAAAAGGCATTAAAGATTTTGTTATTTTTCATCCTTCTGCACAATACAACTACAAGATATATCCCACGCAATTAAGGCATGAATTGCTTGATCAGCTAAGTGGTTTGGATATTAGCGTGGTGATTACTGGCAGCAATAATCAAATCGATACTGCAATAAAAAATCAACTTCCTGTCTTGTCTAATGTTTTAGATTTGATAGGTGAAACGACTTTAGAAGAGTGTTTTGCATTGAGTGAGTTATCTTTGGCTTATATTGGTATGGATACACTCAATATGCACATTGCTGCTGCTCAAAATAAGCGTATTTTTGCAATATTTGGCCCAACTAATTTAACAATGTGGTCACCTTGGTCTAATCAACTAGAAAAATCAGCAACAGAAGACAAGCCTGTACAAAGCTATGGAAATATTACTATTTTTCAAGCAAATATGCCCTGTGTCGCTTGTGGCAAGGCGGGTTGTGATAACCAGCAGGGCAAAAGCGAGTGCTTAGATCATATAAGCTCTAAAGTAGTTTTCGATGAAGTCAAGAATTGGTATCAAAATGTTGGGTTTTAATAAATCATGAGAAAAATTCTTTTATATATTGTTTTTGGTGAAAACAAGGATTATTATGATGGCGCTAAATTCAGTTTGTTGACTTTTATGAATTGGGTATTAAATGAAGATCCAATCGAAATTGTTATTCTTACTGAAAATCCAGACGAATTTGAATCTTATCCAGTAAAGGTTTTGTCAATTAGCACAAACCAAAGAAATGAATGGTCGCTGGATGGCAAGTACCATTTTCGAATCAAAAATCGAGGCATGGCTTATGTCATGGACCAATTAGAATTAACAGAACAGGATAAGATATTGTTCTTAGATACTGATACCTATTTTAATAAATCCCCTTTACCTCTTTTTGATTTAATCCAGCCAAATCAAGCTTTGTTTTATCTTAATGAGGGATTGATTTACAATCGAAAGAGATTCCAAGTTTATATTGATCATTTGGAGGGTAAAACCATTCAAATTGATAATGACGTATATGAGCTATCTAAAGAATCCGCTATGTGGGGCTCTTTAATGGTTGGTATCATGCCAAATATGCGTCCTAGTCTTGACTGGGCCGACAAACTGATGAAAGTTTTTATTGACATTGTGCCAGCACATACTATTGAGCCGTTCACATTAGCTGAATCTCTTTTGAGAAAATATAGAATGACTGAGGGAAAAAAATATGTTAGTTTGTACTCCACTTCTAGAAAGAAAGAACATGCAATGCCAATTATCGATGAATTCTTAAATAAATGTCAAGCGCTGCCAATTGCTAAACAAGTCAGCTTAGCTCAAAAGGTTATTATTAAACGAAGTGCATTTAAAGTTATAAAACAAAGAATTGTGCATTTGCTCAGCTAATTATGTCAAAAAGACCGATTCCAATATTAATGTATCATAGCATTGAAGCAATGCCAAAATCCACAGTAATGCGCAGCTTGCATGTTCCTCCTAAGCGTTTTGGGATGCAAATGTGGCTTCTTAATATACTCGGCTATAAAGGGCTTAGCATGAGAGAGCTGACACCCTATTTAGAAGGGGAAAAAACAGGAAAAGTAGTCGGTATTACTTTTGATGATGGCTATCAAAACAACTTAATCAATGCTGCACCAATATTAAAAAAGTACAATTTTAGTGCAACCTGCTATTTGGTTAGTCAAAGGATTGGCGCTTCCAATACTTGGGATTTCAATAAAGGTATTACGCAACGCCCCTTAATGACACAATCAGAAATACAAGAGTGGCTTAATTTGGGTTTAGATATTGGTGCTCATACGCAAACACACCCATTATTGGAAGAGTTAAGCGAGCAACAATCTCATGAAGAAATCTTCAATTGCAAAGCTGAGCTTGAGCAAATGTTCAAAGTATCAATTAAAGATTTTTGCTATCCTTTTGGGCGATTTAATGAGCCACTTGTAAATATGATAAAAGAGGCTGGATATAGAACTGCAACAACAATGAGTCGTGGCAGGGCAACGCCTCAATCGAATAAATTAACATTACCTAGGATGCCTATTACCCACCATACATTACCACATTTATTTTTAGCAAAGATATTAACTAAATATGAAGATAACAGATAACTAACTATATATTTAATAAATGCATAGCTGCTATATAAATTGCAGGAGCTGTATTTTTTCCAATAGGCTCTAAAATAACACCTTTATTTTTAGATTTCTTTGGTGAAGTTGCTCAGCTACAATGAAGCGATGCTCTTCATTGTAAATAATTAGAGGGTCAGTTACCCCAGCAGGAAGCCTAATAATTGTATCTTGAAATAAAGTTGTTTCATTAGCTATGCTTAAAACTACTTTGGATAAAGCTTTCTAGAAAGAGGCTATTCTTCTAGCGCTTCCACCAGATAAGATTACTGGCACTATCATTTAATTGTTTCAGTTACAGGGGGTTTCCAGTTTTTCTGGGCCTCTGTGAGTTTAATATATCTATAGAAGGTGCCCTCAAAGTTACCAAAGGCAATTATAAATCCTGGTCCACCATCTAAAAAACCAAGTTTAAAAATATAGTGCTTAATAAACGACCAAAAGCCATGTAAAAAAGCTTTAAAAATACTACCTTTTATTCTCTTTTCTTGTAATTTCGAAACCCCTAAGCTTGAGTATCGATTAGCTTTATGCATCACTTCTTCAGTATTTTTAAACGGAAATTGCCAAATAATATTAGTAATTGTACCAATTTCTTTATTACTATGACTGATGTATCCCTCGTGAACTGATTCCATAGTGTAGCTCATTTTTCCTTTTTTAAAAAGTTGAGGCTGTCTAAAGTTTGGATACCAGCCAGAGTATTTGATCCACTTACCCATAAAAAAATTCTTTCTTGGGACTCTATATATATCTAATGGGGCATTATCAATAAGCTTAACAATTTCATCACGCACTTCTCTTGTACACCTCTCATCTGAATCAAGGCTAAAAATCCAATCTCCATTGCAGTAACTTATGGCTTGGTTCCTCAAATCACCATAGCCATTAAAAGGTATATGTATTACTCTTGCTCCAAGTTCAATAGCTATTTCGCTTGTTCCATCTGTACTATGTGAATCTGCCACTATAATTTCATCTGCCCATAAGACGCTATTAATACAGTCACGAATTTTTTCACTTTCATTAAATGCAATAATGCAAACAGAAATTTTCATATTATAAGTAAAATTAGAATTATCAGAAACGTTGAATGTTTTTCCATATAAAACTTTAAAAGAATAAATGGCATATAATTTCTTCTTATTTTATCAAATAACTCATTAGTTAATGAAACTTACTCTAATAATCACTACTTATAATTGGCCTGAGGCATTATTACTAGTAATGAAAAGCGTTAATTGTCAAACCATACTCCCAGATGAAGTAATTATTGCAGATGATGGAAGTACCAAAGAAACAAAAGTCTTAATTAATAGCTTTAATATAAATTCTAATATAAAAGCTATTTATTCGTGGCAAGAAGATGTTGGTTTTAGAGCTGCTAGATCAAGAAATAAGGCTATATTCCAATCTTCTGGAGATTACATTGTCTTGATTGATGGAGATACAATACTACATACAAAGTTTATAGAGGATCATATTGCTAATTCAGAGCCTGGATACTTTATACAAGGCTCTAGATCATTACTTACTGAAAAGCAAACAAGAAAAGCCTTAGCTAATAAAATAATTAATTTTTCATTTTTTTCTTTAGAATTGATGAATAGAAAAAATTCTATTCATTCTAAATTGTTGTCTTTAATATTTTCAAATAAAAAGAATTATATGAGTGGCATCAAATCTTGTAACATGGCTTTTTATAAAAAAGATTGTATAAATATTAATGGATTTAATAATGAATTTGAGGGTTGGGGAAGAGAGGATAGCGAGTTTGTGGTTCGTTTAATTAACAGTGGAGTTAAAAGAAAAAATGTTCGTTTCAATGCGATTCAATTTCATTTATGGCACAATGAAAATTCTAGATTATCACTAAAAAAGAATGATGTAATATTAGATAATGCAATAAAGAAAGGAATTCAATGGTGTGAAAATGGAATCAATTCAATAGAAGAAAATGAAAGTTAGCGCATTTACTTTTATAAAGAATGGCCAAATTTTGGGGTATCCATTTTTGCAATCAATCCAATCAATTCTTCCCATTGTTGATGAGTTCATCATTAATGTTGGTGAAAGTGAAGACGACACATTGTTGATGATTCAGTCACTTGCAAGTCCAAAAATTCGAATTATCAAATCTCATTGGAATGATTTAATGCGAGATCGAGGCTATATTTATGGCCAGCAAAAAATGATTGCCCAGTTCAATTGCACTGGGGATTGGGCATTCTATATTGAAGGAGATGAAGTCTATCATGAGAATGAATTAGAGCAAATAAAAAAATCCATGGAGATGCATTTAAATGATTCTAATGTTGAAGCACTTGTTTTTGATTTTTATCATTTCTATGGTAATGCAAATTCTTATCTTGATTCTCCTGGGTGGTATCGCTCCGAAGCCAGAATTATAAAAAATTCAGTTAGATCGTATGCACCAGATGGCCTATTTTGGTTAGTATTGGAGAGTAATAAAAAAGGTAGATATCCACGGGCAAAGCATACGGGCGTTTATTGTTACCACTATGGCTGGGTTCGCAGTGAGGATGAAATGAATCTCAAGAGTGAAAAGGTGCAAAAATACTGGGGTGGTAAGCCTGTTAAAATTGATTATTCCCAAATGGATCAATCAATAATAAAGGAATTTAGCGGCACGCATCCTTCCGTAGTTCAGGATTGGCTACCAAGGGTGGAAGGTGTTTTTCAAGTCGATCCAAAATACACATTAACCAAAAAACAAAAAAAACATCTCTTGATGATAAAGCTAGAAAAACTGTTTGGTTTAGAATTGAGCAAAAAACACTTTAAGTTGGTTAAGTGAGAATCCTGATTGAACTCCCCACTTGGCTTGGTGATGCTGTAATGGCAACGCCTGCCATTGAAAATTTAGCAAATTTTCAAAATGAGGTTGAAATCACTCTAATTGGCTCTTTTGCATCAATAGAAGTTCTTAAAAACCACCAAAAAGTGATAAAAACAGTTGTTTTAGACAAAAAATATCCATCTTTAGTCAAAATATCGAGAGAATTAGGCAGTTTTGACGCTTTTTTCTCATTCAGAAACTCTTTCCGTGCAAAATTTCTGAAATTATTGATTTCAGCTAATAATAAGCATCAATTCAAGAAATCTAAATATCCAAATCGCCATCAAGTTGAAAAATACAACGATTTTGTTAACGACAGCCTAGGCACTAATTTTCCAGCTAGAAAATTAGTGCTTCAGGCTATTAATTCAACATTAAGCACTCATAATTTAAAATTAGGAATCAATCCTGGAGCCTCATATGGTAGTGCTAAACGCTGGTATCCTGAAGAGTTTGCTCAAGTGGCTGAAGAACTTTCAGAAAAATATGACATTGTTATTTTTGGTGGCCTAGGTGAGGTCGACATTGCAAATGATATTGAAAAATCACTGATTGAAAAGGGTGTTACAAACTATCAAAACCTTGCAGGTAAAACTACTATTCCAGAGCTAATTAATCAAATATCAAGCCTCGATCTTTTTATCACTGGAGACAGTGGTCCTATGCACTTTGCAGCAACTTTTCAAATCCCAACGGTCGCAATTTTCGGCCCAACTAAAGATAATGAAACTTCACAATGGATGAATGAAAAGAGCATGATAGTTAAAAAGAATTTAGAATGTCAACCATGTATGAAGCGTACCTGTCCTCTTAAGCATCATAATTGTATGAAGATGGTTGTGGCATCAGATGTATTGAGAGCAGTTAAGACCTTTAATTAGCCTGTAAATTCTTGATCAATTAAATGGCAAATTGTATGACCAATAAGGATATGCATTTCCTGAATTCGAGGAGTATCCTCAGAAGGTACAGCCAGATTGATATTGCAAATCTTATTCATTTCTCCACCATCTTGACCGCTAAATCCAATAGTATTACAGTTTAATTTTGATGCCACTTTAAGGGCATTAATTACATTGATACTGTTACCACTAGTGCTAATGCCAATAGCTACGTCACCCTTATTTGCTAATGCTTCAACTTGGCGGTCGAATACATGAATATAGCCATAATCATTACCAATTGCGGTCAGAGCTGAAGTGTCAGTAGTTAGGGCAATAGCTGGTAAACTTTTACGTTCAACTTTGTATCTACCAACTAGCTCTGCAGCAATGTGTTGAGCATCAGCTGCACTCCCTCCATTACCAAATAATAAAATTTTTCCACCATTTTTTAGACAATCAATGCATAGCTGAGCAGAAATGGCAACAGCATCAGTCAAACAATGAATTGAGTTTGCAACTTTTATGTGCTCATTAAATTCATTTTCAATAATATCTTTCATGAGTTTCTTATCTTTTTAATCGTCTTTGAGGTGCTCTTAGCATCAATAAATTGCACTAGTTTTAATTCTTTGGCAATATCTTGACCTACTACTTCCTTGTCTTCATAATCACCACCTTTGACAAGCACATCTGGTTTAATGAGCTTAATTAAATCTAAAGGTGTATCTTCGTTAAATATTACTACATAATCAACCACTTCAAGTGAGGCAAGAATATACGCGCGATCATCTTGAGTATTTATTGGACGATTTTTACCTTTAAGTCTGTGAGTTGAGTCATCCGAGTTAAGGCCTAAAATTAATATATCACCAAAGTTTTTGGCTTTTTCTAAGTATTTTACATGTCCAATATGCAAAATATCAAAACACCCATTGGTAAATACAATTTTCTTATCATTATTTTTTAATTCACTAATAATAGAAGATATTTCATCCCAAGTTTTAATATGTTCATCACTAGTAGATTTATTAAGACTTGACTCATACTCAATAATTTCATTAAGTGTCGCAGTAGCAGAACCAATTTTTCCAACTACAACGCCCGAAGCTAGATTAGCAAATTTAATAGCTTCGTCTATATCTTTATTGCATGATATTGCAAAGCCTAATGAAGCGAGGATAGTATCACCAGCTCCAGTTACATCAAATACCTCTCTTGCGACAGTAGGGTGAATGCGTAATTCATTATCAAAAATAGCTACACCTTTCTCACTTAAAGTAATAAGTGATACTGTCAAATCAATTTGATCTTTAAGAATTCTGATAGATTGAGTAAGACTCTCATTATCTTTGATAATAATATTTGTTGCCTCGCTAGCTTCCTTTTTATTGGGAGTTAGCAGATAAGCACCTTTGTATTTAGAATAATCTAGTCCTTTTGGATCAACCAATAGTTTCTTTTTGTTTTCATTAGCAATAGAAATTAATGACTGAGTTAGTTCAAAAGTCAATACGCCTTTGCCATAATCCGAAAGGAGAATAACATCATAATTATTAACAATCTTTTTAAAAACTTTAAGAATAGCGACTTGTGATTTATTATTAATCTCTGAAGTACTTTCACGGTCGTAACGAACCACTTGTTGTTGTGCAGCAATAATTCTACTTTTTTTACTCGTCACTCGATTCTTTTGAGTGATTAAGTATTGAGTTTCAATTTTAATATCACATAGTAAATCTTTTAGTTCTTTTGAAGTTTCACATTCTCCAATTACACTAATGACATCAACCACTGCGCCGAGTGCATTAAGATTATTGATTACATTGCCTGCACCACCTAGAACAGTGCTTTCACTATCAACATTAACTACTGGCACAGGAGCCTCTGGAGAGATACGTTCTGATGAACCCCATAGGTAGTGATCAATCATTAGATCACCAACAACTAAAATTTTAGGAGTTTTGTTTTGCAAATCAATCATGAAGTATCGGTTCCATGCAAGCGTAAAATTTCAGGAATATAGGATTTAATCCCCTTTTCTAAAGAAAACTTAGGCTTAAAACCCAAGTTTTCCCTGGTGCTCGAAATATCTGCTTTAGTATTCATTTGATAACCATCGTAAGGGTTAGGAAAATATTCTGTTCCTAAGTCAGTATCTAATTCATTTTGTAAAATATCAGCAATTTCTTGAAAATTTCTTGGGATACCTGTCCCTACATTATAGGTGCCATTTTGCTTGGGTAAGCAAGCTTTTATATTGGCTTGAACCACATCATCAATATAAATAAAATCACGTAATATTTGGTTTGAATTATTGAATAAACGTGGCGCCTTACCGTCTAAAATTTGATGTCCAAGCTGGATTACCATAGATGATGTATTACCTTTGTAATATTCTCTTGGCCCATAGACATTAAAAAATCTTAACCCAACTATTGTCAAATCTGGATTTTCCAATGAATATCTAATAGCAATCCGATCCATAATGTATTTACTAAAACCATAAGGGTTTTCTGGACTCTCTTGACCCACAGTTTGGGGTGAAGGTAGATTGCCATAAGTTGCTGCTGAACTTGCATAAACCATCACAGATTCGTCTTTTTTTGCTATTTCCAATAAATCATAAAATGAATTTACATTCGTTTTCATTATAATTTCTTGATCATATACTCTTGTATCTGAAATTGCAGCATGATGAAAAATGAAATCAAAGTTATATTTATCTAATAAGCTTAAATCATCTTTATTATTGATGTTCCCAGAGATAATACCTCCCCTGAAACCAATTAAGTTTTTGTAATGACCAAAGCTTTGTAAATTGCCATTGGAAAATATTGCCTCACTGCGGAAACAGTCAAAGACCACAACATGCGATTGGGGATAATTCTCTTGAAAGTAAAACGCCAGATTGCTGCCGATAAACCCTGCACCGCCAGTAATCAAAATGGTTTTATTGTTAAAGTCAATACCAGTATAAGGCATCACAAAATATCCTTCAAAAGCTATAAGACACTATGTTAAACAAAAAATCACAAAACAAGCAAATATTTGTAACTTCCGACTGTAGTCTTTTCACTATCAACTACAAGGCGAATTACCAATAAGCAAGAGAGGACGCCCTAGTGTATCAACTCAACACTCAAAATTCAGCATTATAAATAACTCTGTTCAACTATTGAACATAGGCGATAATGAACATTATATTTAACTAAGTTATGCAGAATTAACGTCGCATAACTCGGCGGTAGCGTGCCTGAAGAACAGTGCTTAATGTTGAATTATATATTAGAAATAAAGTTATGGATAAATCATTTAACTTTACAGCCAGAGTTGTGAATTTGCACAAGTTTCTCCGCCCTCAATTAAACATCCAAAACTAAGTGTCCCATTGCATTTAATTTAACACTCATCATTTAATATTATTAGATCAATGTCCTATCAACAGAGTAAATATCAATTATTAAAGTCGTTGGAGCAAGACGCCAAACTAACCCAGAGGCAATTATCCAGCGAATTAGGGATGAGTCTTGGCAAAGTTAATTATTGCCTTAAAAATTTGGTCAATAAGGGTTTTGTCAAAGTTAACAACTTTAAAAATAACAAAAATAAGCGCCAATATGCATATCTTCTCACGTCAAAAGGTATCGAAGAAAAAACCAAATTAACCATTGAGTTTTTAAAGACCAAAACTCAAGAGTACGAGGTGCTTAAAGAAGAGGTCGAAAGAATAATGAGTAAATAGTTAACCCCTAGCCCTTTAGTTCAATAAAAATTAATGACCCGTTCAAAATTAAGCATTCAGAATTCACAATTCAAAATCACTCCCGTGATTTTGTCGGGTGGTTCAGGAACAAGGCTCTGGCCATTGTCACGTAAACAATATCCTAAACAGTATTTACCTCTAGTTGGTGATAACACCATGTTCCAAGAAACTATATTGCGCCTCAGTGGTTTAGATAGCCTTGCGGATCCGATTATTTTATGTAATGCTGATCATCGCTTTTTAGTGGCGGAACAATGTTAACAAATTGATATTAAAAATCCAACAATCCTGCTTGAGCCAGTTGGTAGAAATACAGCACCTGCAATCGCTGCGGCGGGACTTCAATCACTTAAAACCTCAGATGATATAGTATTGTTAGTATTGTCAGCTGATCACGTTATTCAAGACATTGACGTATTTCATCAGGCGATTAATATTGCCAACCAGCAAGCACAAGAGGGTAAATTGGCTACTTTTGGTATTGTGCCAATGAACAGTTAGAGATTATTGAAGTGCAAAGTGGCACTTATTTGGGCGAGGATGATATTGTTAGATTTGAGGATATTTATGGCAGGGTTAAAGATTAATGTTGGACAATCAAATATTTAAAACCGTCGTTGATTCGACCCCACTGATTTCTATTGATATTTTAATGAAGAAAGATAATAAAATATTATTAGGCAGGAGAATTAATAAACCTGCACAGGGTTATTTCTTTTCAATCGGTGGTAAAATTAATAAGAATGAAACCATTGACAATGCAATGGCAAGAGTAGCCTTAAATGAGCTTAATATTGAGTTAAACTCTGTACCAAAGTTTATTGGCGTCTTTGAGCATTTTTATGATGACAGTATTTATAAAGACGTATCAACACATTATGTGAATATTGCTTATGAGTATGAGGTGGAAAAGACTCCAGATCTACCAACCTAGCAACACAGTGAATACCAATGGTTTACTGTTGATGAATTATTAAATAGCGATCAAGTACATAAATATACAAAGGGCTATTTTAGGAATTAAATATGGCAAAAAACAAAGTAGCACTAATTACAGGCATAACAGGACAGGATGGCTCCTACTTGGCAGAATTTTTGTTAGACAAGGGTTATGAAGTTCATGGCATTAAACGTCGTGCATCATCTTTTAATACCGAACGTATTGACCATATCTTCCAAGATTCTCATGATAAAAATCAAAATTTATATTTACACTATGGTGATTTAACAGATAGCTCCAATCTAACTCGAATACTAAAAGAAATAAAGCCTGATGAAGTGTATAACTTAGCCGCACAATCACATGTTGCAGTAAGTTTTGAAGTGCCAGAATACACTGCAGATGTTGTTGCAATGGGCACGCTAAGATTGCTAGAAGCAATTCGTTTTGTGGGTCTTACAAAGAAAACTCGTTTTTATCAAGCATCAACCTCTGAGCTTTTTGGAGAGGTGCAAGAAATCCCACAAACTGAAACTACTCCATTTCATCCAAGATCACCTTATGCAGTGGCTAAGATGTATGCTTATTGGATTACCATTAACTACCGTGAATCTTATGGCATGTATGCTTGTAATGGAATTTTATTCAATCATGAGTCCCCTAGACGCGGCGAGACCTTTGCTACCCGTAAAATTACAAGAGGGCTTTCCAATATAGCTCAAGGCTTGGAAAAGTGTCTTTACATGGGTAATATCAATGCTTTACGAGACTGGGGTCATGCGAAAGATTATGTACGTATGCAATGGATGATGTTACAACAAGACTCACCAGATGACTTTTGTATTGCTACTGGCATTCAATATTCTGTGCGTCAGTTTATTCAGTGGACTGCGCTAGAGATTGGTATTGCTATTCGATTTGAAGGTAAAGGGTTGAATGAAGTTGGTATTGTAGAATCTATTAAAGGTGACAATGCCCCCGCATTAAAAGTTGGTGATATTATTTTTAGAGTAGATAAGCGTTACTTTAGACCAGCAGAAGTTGAAACACTTTTGGGTAGTTCAAAAAAAGCAAAAGATGAGTTAGGCTGGGTGCCAGAGATTACTGTACAAGAAATGTGCACTGAAATGGTTCGTGAAGACTTAAAAGAAGCTAAGAGCCATGCTTTACTAAAAAAACATGGGTATAAAATACACATTAGTAAAGAATAATCAGTATTATTTTTTCAATATGAAAATAATCTTGTTAACGGGAGTGTTAATTGGCATTAAATAAAAATAAACCTAAGGTATTTCTAACAGGAGGAAATGGAATGGTAGGTAAGAATATTCTTACCCATCCATTATCATCTAAATGGGATTTTTTTGCACCCGGTAGAAAGGAGTTAGATTTAACTAACTTTGATTTATTGGTAGAGTATATTAATAATCTGAAACCAGATTTTATTATTCATACTGCGGGTCATATAGGGGGGATAAATGCAAGTGTTAACAATCCAGTAGATTTTTTTTTAAAGAATTTAGATATTGGAAGAAATGTTATTGTTGCAGCGCATCAAGCAAAAGTTAAAAGGTTGATAAATTTAGGAAGTTCTTGCATGTATCCAAAGAACGCACCTAATCCTCTTTCAGAAGAAAAAATTCTAAAGGGTGAATTAGAAGATACTAATGAAGGTTATGCCTTGGCCAAAATTTCTATTCAGCGTTTGTGTGAATACATTCATACAGAAGATAATAAATTTCAATATAAGACAATAATTCCATGTAATTTATATGGATGCTTTGATAAGTTTGATACATATAGGGCACATTTAATTCCAGCAATTATTAATAAGTTGCATCATATTATTGAAGAAGGTAAGACAGAATGTGAAATTTGGGGTGATGGCTCAGCTAGAAGAGAATTTATGTATGCAGGCGATTTTTCTGATGCAATTCTATATGCATTAGATAACTTTAATAGCATGCCGCTATTATTAAATATTGGAACAGGGGTCGATCATACAATAGATGAGTATTATTCTATTGTTGCAGATTTAATGTGCTATAAAGGTAGTTTTGTTTACAATCTTAACAAGCCTGTTGGTATGAGTCAAAAGTTGGTTTCTATAGAGAAACAAACTACATGGGGCTGGAGTCCGGCAGTAACCTTAAGAGAAGGTATACAAAAGACTTACAGTTGTTTTTTACAAGGAAAAATTTATAACGAGGGTTGAAAATTTGGAAAATTACAAAGAAATAACTAAATGTAGAATATGTGGATGCAATGAGTTAGAGGAGATATTATCTCTAGATCCTCAATTTATATCTGCAACTTTTGTTAAATCAAATAAAAACAATAAGTTGGCAAATATAAAAATACCTATGTCAATGGTTATTTGTTCAAATAAAGACTGTTCATTGGTTCAACTTAAGGAGACAACTAATCCAGAATTATTATATACAGACTATTTTTATCGATCATCAACAAATGATATGATGAAAAATGACCTAAAAAAAGTGGTGGAGAAAATCCAAATACACGCACCACTTAATGATAAGGATATTGTTGTTGATATTGGGGCAAATGACTGCACTATGGTTCAATATTTTCCTAAAACAGCCAAAAGAATAGGTGTGGAGCCAGCTAGCAATATTGACTGGTCACATGTTGATAGCTCTATAGAAATAGTTAATGATTTCTTCCCTTCAATTAATTTTATAGCCTCTTTAAATGGTAATAAAGTTAAAAACTTTACATCTTGTGCAATGTTTTATGACCTTGATGATCCACATTCTTTTGTTAAAGCAATTAAAGAAAATCTACATAGCGAAGGAGTTTGGAGTATTCAACTTAGCCATGCATTACTCATGATTAAAAATATGAATTTTTATGATATTTGTCATGAACACCTTGAATATTACACCCTTAAAACACTTAGATATTTAATGGAATTACATGGGTTACATCTTTACCATGCGGAGTTAAATATGGTAAATGGTGGTAGTGCGTTGGTTTACATAGCTCACAAAGAAGCGAATAAAGAAGAAAGTGCGGAATTAATAAGCATATTAAATGAAGAGGAAGAGTTAGGCTTGTATGGGCCAGATGTATATAAAGATTTTTTTATTAAAATGAAATCTCTTGCTAAAAAAGTTAAAAATTATTTGAAAACTGAAATAAAAAATGGTAACAGGGTTCTGGGATTGGGTGCATCTACGAAAGGCAATGTGTTGTTACAGTTTTTTGAAATTGATAAGAATATAATTCCCGCTATAAGTGAAAGGCAAGATATCAAAGTCGGTCTTAAAACACTTGGTAGTGATATTGACCTTATATCAGAAGACAATGCAAGAGGTTTAAATCCTAGTTGCATGTTAGTATTACCATGGTACTTTAAAGAAGAAATAGTTCATAGAGAGAAAGAGTATATAGAGGCGGGTGGTAGTCTTTTATTTCCAATGCCATATGCCCATCTAGTAACTAAAGATGGGGAAATAAATATTTAAAAACACTAAATAATGAAATTTTTATATACTTACGTAACGTGTACTTTGGGTAAAAATAAATGAGATCAATAAATGAATAATTATCCATTAGCTACTAGTTCTTGGGATGATAAAGAGCTTCAAGCTATACAGTCTGTTATAGATAGAGACTCTTACACTATGGGTGATAGTGTTGCTCAATTTGAGCAAGACTTTGCTAAGTTCATCAATAGAAAATACTGTGTCATGGTTAGTTCTGGATCGGCGGCTAATTTAATTGCAACTGCAGCACTTTTTTATACAAAAAATCCAATGCTTAAAAGAGGTGATGAGGTAATAGTACCGGCAGTATCTTGGTCTACCACTTACTTCCCATTGCAACAATACGGATTAAAGTTAAAATTTGTTGACATTGATCTATACACCTTGAATTATGATCTAGACGCGCTTGAGTCTGCCATTACAGTCAATACAAAAATGATCATGGTGGTAAATCTTCTTGGTAACCCAAATGATTTTGATACGATAAATACCTTGATTAAAGGTAAAGACATTGTTGTCTTTGAGGATAACTGTGAATCATTGGGTGCTGAATACAAGGATAAGCAAACCGGCACTTTTGGAGTTATGGGTACATTCTCAACGTTCTTCTCGCATCATATGGCGACGATGGAAGGTGGGTTTGTTACTACGGATAATGAAGAGCTTTATCATATTTTATTATCGTTAAGAGCACACGGCTGGACTCGCAACCTTCCGCAACAAAACCGTGTATCTAATAAAAGTGATGATTGGTTTGATGAGTCTTTTAGATTTGTATTACCGGGCTACAATGTAAGGCCTGTTGAGATGAGCGGTGCTATTGGTATAGAGCAGCTTAAGAAGTTACCATCATTTTTAAAACAAAGACGAGAAAATGCAAAGTTGTTTGTTGAGTTATTCAAAGATCATCCAGATTTTATTATTCAAAAAGATATTGATAATAGCTCCTGGTTTGGCTTCTCTTTGATTATAAAGTCAAAATCAAACCTCAAAAGAAAAGATGTGATTAATAAATTACAAGAAAAAAAGATAGATTGCAGGCCAATTGTTTCAGGAAACTTTACAAGGAATGAAGTGATGAAGTATTTTGATTATGAAATACACAAAAACCTCAGAAATTCAGATTATTTACATGAGAATGGATTTTTTGTTGGCAATAGTCAAGTTGATTTAAAAAATAAAATTAAATATTTAAATGAAATTGTGAAATGAATAAAAAAGTATATGTATCACTAATAGCTGATTTGCTACATGCAGGCCACATTAAAGTTTTAAAAGAGGCGGAAAAGCATGGAGAAATTGTTGTAGGCTTACTTACTTCTACTGCAATAAATGAATTGAATGAAACTGCCTATCTAAAATATCAACAAAGGTTGGATGTTTTAAAAAATTTATCTATGGTGGCAGAAGTTATTGAACAAAACACTGCGAGCTACAAAGGCAATCTAATGCAAATGAAACCTGATTTCGTGGTTCATGGCGACGACTGGAAGAGTGGCAAGCAGTCTAAATACAGACAAGAAGTGATTGACTTATTAGGTGAATGGGGCGGTGAGTTGATTGAAGTGGAATACAGTTCTGATATCAGCGATAAAAATCTTAAAAATCAATTAATGAAATTGGGTGTAACATCTGTTCATCGTTTGGGTAGATTAAGGCAATTAATTCAGAATAAGCCCATTGTTCGTATCTTAGAAGCACATAATGCATTAAGTGCATTGATTGCAGAAGATATTGAGGTCGAGCGCAATGGTGAAAGTGTTAGTTTTGATGGTATATGGTCAAGCTCTTTGACCGACTCAACAGCAAAAGGTAAGCCAGATATTGAGGTAATTGATATCACTTCTCGAATTAACGCTGTAAATGAAATCTTTGACGTTACCACTAAGCCAATGATATTCGATGGAGATACTGGTGGAAAAACTGAGCATTTTGAATTTACTGTCAAAAGTTTAGAGAGGATTGGTGTTAGCGCCATTATTATAGAAGATAAAACTGGGCTTAAAAAGAACTCATTATTTGGTAATGATGTATTTCAAACACAAGATTCTATTGAGAATTTCTGTGACAAGATTACTCGTGGCAAGTCGGCACAAAATGGTGATGATTTTATGATTATTGCGCGAATTGAATCTTTAATTTTAGAAGCTGGAATGGAAGATGCATTAACAAGATCTAAAGCCTATATTAAAGCGGGCGCTGATGGAATTATGATTCATTCAAAACATAAAAATCCTGCGGAAATTATTGAGTTTATGCAAAAATTTAGAGAGAAAGATGAGATAACTCCCGTAGTAGTGGTTCCGTCTAGTTTTAATTCGGTAACTATTGAAGAGTTTGAAGAAATGGGTGTTAATGTTGTTATAACTGCAAATCATATGTTGCGAGCCGCCTATCCTGCGATGTTGAAAGTAGCAAAGTCTATTCTAAGCAATGGAAGAAGTTTGGAGGCTGAACCTGATTGTATGAGTATTAAAGAAATACTAGAGTTTATTCCTGGTACAAAATAATGTCACTTAATACAGTAGATTTTGTTAATGCCTTAATAGAGAATAATTATACGCACCTATGTGTCGTTCCTTGTAGTTTTGCAAAGAATGTCATTAATGAGGCAATCAATAATAAAAATATAGAATACTTACCAGCAGCCAGTGAGGCTGTTGCCTGTTCTATTGCTGCTGGCCTTAAGATGGCTGGCAAAAACCCTATTGTGATTGTGCAGTCATCAGGACTAACTAATATGGCGAGTTGTATTACTAGCCTATTAAAGCCTTACGGTATTACATTTCCTATTATCACCAGTTGGCGGACTTACAAAGGGAGTGACAGTGAGATACAACACCAGCATTTGGCTACTGAATTACCGAAATTAATTAGTGCTTATGGGTATCGGTATCATATATTGGATAGTCAAAACTTGAATAATGCCATTGCTCAAATCAATGATTGCAATCAAAGTCATGCAATTTGTGTTCTTAAAAAAGACAGTTTTGATAAAGTTGAGCTGAAAATCGAACACACACTTGACTTATCAGCCTATACACCTAGAAGTAAGTTTTTAACCTTATTGAATGAGAAGTTCAAGGATAAGAATACCTTGTTTATCGGTACAACAGGTAATGCAGCTAGAGAGATGTACAGTTTTATGCCAGATACAAGTAACTTCTATATGGCCGGTAACATGGGTGGCGCATTAAGTGTTGGCTTAGGCGCCGCTAAAGCAGGTAAGAAAGTAATTGTTTGTGGTGGTGATGCTGAATTTGTCATGCATATGGGTGGTTTAACTTCAGCTGGTAGATATGCGGATGAAGTCGATTTAACTTATATTCTTCTTGATAATGAGCAAAACAAATCAACAGGTGGTCAAAATACTTATCAAGCACATTTAGATTATATCAATATTGCCAAGAGCTCTGGTTTTTATGTGACTGCTGATGTGGTTAAAACAGTGAATAGCCTTAACTCGGTTATTAAAGATGTCAAAGGGTTGAAATTTGTGCATGTTAAGTGTGGTATTGACAATGAAACACCAAGACCGCCATTGAAAATAGTAAAGGTAAATAAATTTTAATCATGAATAACTGGAAAAAAAGTTGGTTTAAAGGAATAGCAAGATAGTTTAGTTTAAAAATAAGTATGCTTGTCCAAACCTTTAAAAACTATCCAAATTCAAGCCTAAGATTTAATGTGATTATGGAGAAAATAGATGACTAAAAGAATAATGGTGGATATGTCTGCCAACTTGATTCACCATGGACATATTCGCTTGTTAAAAAAAGCTTCTGAGTTTGGCGAAGTTATTGTTGGTTTAACTACTGATGAAGAAATTCTAAGTAAAAAAGGTTATCAAGTAGAGCTAGAATTTGCTCATAGAAAAGAAATACTGGAAGCTGTTAAATATGTTGATGAGGTGGTAGCCACTCCTTGGCAAATTACCGAGAGTACTTTAGATGAATTCGATATAGACCTTTTAGTGCATGGTGATGATAATAGTAACGACATTAGCCAAGATAGGCTTTTAATCTTACCAAGAACACAAGGCGTTAGCAGTACAGAGATTAGAGATAACGCACAAAGGTCAATAACTCAAAAAAACAATCGTAAACTAATGCTAACACCGGGGCCTGCAGTTGTTTTGTATGAGAACTTGCAATATTTAAAGCCTTTATTTGGTAGAGGTGATGATGAATATACCTCTATGTCAGAATCTGTTACTAATTGGATTAAAAGGCTAAGTGGGCAAGATGAAGTGGTATCAATGCAAGGTTCGGCTACTTTGGCATTAGAGTTGGCTGCCCATAGTTTTGTTTCAGGCAAGATTTTACTAGTGTCAACAGGCTATTATAGCGACAGATTGGAAAAATTATTACCTAATGGTTGCGAGTTAACAATTTGTAAATATGAAGAGCTAGATAGTATAAAAGGTAACTTTGACTGGGTTCTATGTGCTTATACTGAAACTTCGGTTGCATTTAAAGTAGATTTAGAAAGTGTTAAGAATAAGGCAAATGAATGTAAGGCAAAATTGTATGTTGATGCTACAGGATCAATTGGATTAGAAGATAATCATCAGTTAGCTGATGTAATGGCATTTAGCTCATGTAAGGGTTTATTTGGCTTAACGGGCGCAAGTTTTGTAGCGTTTAAGTCTGATCTAAATCCTAAAGACCTTGATACTTTCTATTTCAATTTAAACACCCAAAAGAATAAAATGACCACAGGTCCTTACCATGCTATCGCTTCACTTTATGGCGTAATTAAAAAGCATAATATCTTAAAACAGCGTGTAGTTAATAGCAAAAATACGATTTTAGAAAAATATCAAGATATTGTTCGTGAGAGTAATCAGCCATTGCTTTGCACTTATTTAGAAGGCGAAGTAGTGCCAAATGACGATAGCATTGTCTTATACTCACCTCGTTCTGAATTAAGCGGCTCGGTGATTTGTCATTTTGGTGAAATTCATTCTAATATTGTTAATATTAACGAGAGAATAACAATTAAGTGTTGAATAGAAATTTGTCGATAATATTGTTGGGTAGGGTGCTACAAGTTTTAATAGCACTTGTAGCTATAAGAGTTTTAACGACCTTCTTATCTCCTGAAGAGGTTGGGAATTATTACATTATCTTGGCGTTGCTTGCTTTTTTTAATTTGGTTTTATTGAATCCTTCTGGTATGTACTTCGGAAGGCATTTATTGCAATGGCAAAGAAGTAAAAACCTATTAAATGCACTGTTTGTATTTGTCTTATGGATAGTAATTGTGGCGATTGTAGCTATTCCTGTATCTATGTCTGCATATTATTGGCTTGGGTATGAGGCGAAGTTTGATTTAGATTTATTTTTAATATATATCTTTATTACGATAATAATCAGCACTATTCACAGAAATGTTATGTATGGTGCCAACACCTTAGGATATAGAAAAGAATTTGTAATATATCTCATATCAACTTTACTTATAGGATTGATATGTTCTGTAAGTATTGTGTATTTTTATTATAATTTTGCTCTTGGTTGGTTAATGGGTGTTGTTCTGTCTGAGGCTTTAATGTTGTTTTTAATTTTTAAATTTTTTATTCAAAAAAATAGATTAAACATTAAAAAGATAAAAATAACTTTGAATAAAGATAAGTTAAAAAAGATATTAGTTTTTTCTTTGCCAATTGGATTGACAACATTCTTAATGTGGGGCCAAAATACGGCCTACAGATTTTTGGTTGATTATCAATATTCAGCGGAAGTGCTGGGATATATAGGCGTTGGACTTGGAATAGCTACGGCAATTTTTTCTATGATAGAGAGTATATCTATGCAATATTTCAATCCTATATTTTTAAAAGATATCTTAGATGCAAATAAAGAACAAAGAACAAATGCTTGGAATGAAATAGCTAAACAAATTGTACCAATATATATTTTAGCGGCATTTTTTACTATAGCTATGTCAGAAATATTAATAAATATAATTGTAGATAAAAAGTTTCATGATGCGTATGTATATATTATGTTTGGAGTGGGGATTGAATTCTTTAGAGTTATGACTAATTTACTGAACAATGTATCTCAGTCTGAGCATAAAACAACTAAAACAATTAAGCCATATCTTGTTGGTTTTATTATATCAATAGGTTTATTAAGTAGTATAGATTTTGGTAGAAATTATTTTATGATACCTTTAGTATTAGGTATTGCATATTTTTTAGTTTACATATACATGTATTTTAATATGAAAAAACTTTTAGACATAAAGTACGATATTAAAATATTTAAGATTATATTTCTTTCTTTGCCATTTTTTACACTGAATTTTATAAATATAGAAATCACTAATATATATGAAAATATATTAGTGATTTCTATATTTGGATTATATTTTTTATTAAATATATGGTTTCAAAGAAATTAAAACAAAGGAATTAGAATGGTAGTATTGGGCATAAGTATTACACATGATGGAACGTTAAGTATAGTTAAAGATGGAGAAAATATTTTTTCTCTGGCAGAAGAAAGATTAAATAGAATTAAAGCATATATAGGATTTCCTTTTCAATCGTTACGATATATTATCGAAAATGAAATTATAAAAGCAGATGAGATAGATAAAGTTGTCATTTCATCTTCTGTATTTCTTAAAAAATGGGCATTTACTTATGCTTTTGAATTAACTGAAAATAAAAAGTACTATGATATTCAAAATCAAAAAAAGCCAAGTGATTTTTTTATTGATGACAAAGATTATCTAAAAATTCAAAATGATGAAGATTGTAGAAATTATGTTAATGATAAAATTAAAGAGCTTTTAATTACTGTTGGTATAAAAGCACAAATAGAATATATTGATCATCATTTATCACATGCGTCTTCATCTTATTATGCATCAGGATTTAAAAAGGCCTTATCAGTAACAATGGATGGTGAGGGTGACTTACTTTCGGCAACAGTTAGTATTTGTGATAATGGAAAAATAGAACGAATTAGTGAAACTGCTGATGAAAATTCAGCAGGATATTTATATTCAGAAGTTACCAGAGCCTGTGGATTTAAAGTAAGTAGGCATGAGGGAAAGATTACTGGATTAGCCGCTCATGGAGATTATAAAAAATATGAAGATTGTTTTGATAAATTAGTTGAAGTTAGAGACGGTAAATTATTTTATGTTAATCCAGTAGAGTATAGTATTAAAAATAAGATTCAAAATAAACTATTAAAAATAGTAGGATCTAAAAAATATATGGGGGCATCAGAATTAATTAGAAGATGTGGTAAATTATCAGATAAAGACTTAGCGGCATCAATACAACACTTATTAGAAAATAAAATTGTAGAAATCATTTCTTATTGGATAAATAAAACTGGTATTCAGGATGTAGTTTTAGCAGGAGGAGTTTTTTCAAATGTTAAATTTAATCAATATATTTCAGAAATACAAACTCTAGATAACTTGTTTATTTTTCCAGATATGGGTGATGGTGGTAATGCTTATGGTGCAGCTGCATATTCTTATTTCCAAGAGAATGAACTAAATTTTGTTAAAACTAATAATATTTATTTTGGTCCAGAATTCTCAAATAAGTATATCGAGAATATGCTTATTCAAAATGATGATAAAGTGGAATATTTTTTATCTACTAATGTGTGTAAAGATAGTGCCAAATTAATTTCTGAAAATAAAATAATTGGCTGGTTTCAAGATAGAATGGAATACGGACCAAGATCATTAGGGAATAGAAGTATTATCGCTAGCCCAATAGATGCAACAATAAATAAATGGTTAAATGATAGAATGAAAAGAACTGAGTTTATGCCATTTGCTCCAAGTTGTCTTTATGATTATGCAGATGCATTGTTTGATATACCAAAAAAAAGCATGAAATATCCAGCACAATTTATGACTATTACGTTTAATATGAAGAAAGAATGGTCAGACAAGGCACCAGCAGTCGCTCATGTTGACCAGACTGCAAGGCCACAATTAGTTACAAAAGAAGGAAATCCAAAATACCATAAACTTTTAGAAGAATATAATAAAATCACCGGATTACCATTATTTATCAACACAAGTTTTAATGTTCATGAAGAACCGATTGTATGTACTCCTGAAGAAGGTCTTTATTCTTTATTGAGTGGAGTTATTGATTGCTTTTGTGTTGGTGATTATATTTGTAAATTGAAAAACTAGAGAGGTTAATCAATGAAAATACTAGTGATATTTATAGATATGATTAGACCAAATAGATTGTCACTTTTTAATAGTAACGTTAAATCAGACACTCAACTAGATTTATCCTTAAAAAAAATTGGAGGAACTTATTATACTAATTGCTTTACACAGGGGCCAGATACTCCAAGAGGAATATGAGCAGGTGTTTAAATATAGAGAATTTGTATTTAAACAAACATCATTTCTGCATGGCGGGTCAAGAGAAAAGAAATCTAAATTAATAAAATACTTGTATATATTGAAAGATTCTATTTTTGAAGGTTTTTTGAAATAATGAGACAATTTTTTAAAAAAATTGCCTTTAAATTTATAAACTTTAATTTTAAACTTTTAGTAAAACAAGTAGCTAAAGATAAATCTGTTATGCCACATCGAGTTGTGGAGGATGTATATGAAATATTTGACAATATTAATGAGAGTCAAATGTTTGATAAAAAGATTATTATTCCTTATCAAAACATTACCACTTTAGATAGGATTAATATTTATAGACCTTATGAAATTTTAGAAATAAAAACTCTTCTGAAAAAATCTACATTAGATTTGAATATTGATACAACAAAGGACATGCTTCTCCCGCTTGCAGTATTGGATCTGAATCTTACAGAAAAGGGAAATGATAAAATTAAATTGTCATACGGTAGTAATGAAGTTGAGTTGGAGTTGAAATATAAAAATCGCTTCCACTATTTACCTGTAAAAAGTAACACTAAAATAAAACAAATCAAAATACAATCCGATAGAAGAGATATAGTTGTAGGTAAGCCCATATATAAAGATAAAAAACTACTAAAGGACAGTCCAAAACTTATAGTGCATATTTTTGTAGATGCTTTAACCCAGTGCATGATAGAGAAATTTGGATATGAAATAATGCCAAATACTGAAAAGTTTTTTTCAAATGGTGGTATTTTTTATACAAATGCATACGCTCAAGCAGAATGGACGCTTTCATCAGTTGCTGGGATATTGACAGGAAAATATACAAATAAACACCTACTTTATCACCCTAGAAGGGAGGATAAGATATCGGATATTACAATTGCAGATGTGTTAAATAAAGAGGGATACACAACTTTTGCTTGTACCAATATACCGAAGCTTACCGCTGTAAATGGTTATGACAAGGGATTCGATAGATATATACTGGCTTTGGATAAAGATTATAACTATATTATTAATGAGGCTTGTGAGCAGCTAGATGCTTTTGGTGGGAATCAATACTTATTTTTAAGTTTTTTTGATGTGCATGAAGCTCATACTTTGCAAGAAATTTCTACACAAGTAGTGACTGATCTTGAACATTTTACATATAAAGAGATGAGTGGAAATTCTAAAGATACCTCCATACTTTATGATGAGGGGCGAGTTGGCGTGTATAAAAATAGCATAACTCATTTTGATAAAAAACTTCAAAGACTCTATAAAGCTATCGATTCTTATGATGAAGAGGCTATGGTTGTCCTTCATTCTGATCATGGTGTAAATTTTATGACACAAACGAATGAACTCTTAAGTAAAGAGAGAGAGAAGGTTGTTTTTTTATATAAAAATAATAAAAATAATAATAAGATTGATAATGGCATCAAGGAAATTAGAGAGATTCCAAGTATGATATGCAATGATCTAAATATTGAAAATAGATTTGATTATGAATATGATGGTTGTGCCATTACTGAATCATTATTTCCAAATAAGGATTATGAATTAGCCATAAGAGATGAAACAAGTGTGCTTTTTTTTAAGGTTCCTTGGAGGGATGTTGTACAAAGAAATACGGATAATTATAAGTACATTGCCAGTTATCACCCTCTAGACTGCGAAGTTGAAGTTCTAGATAGGGATGAAAATTATCACAGGCTAATTCTTATTGGAGAGCGACACTATAAGACATTGATAGTAAATTTAAGTGATTGTGCATAAATATAATATGAGTACAGGTAAATTACTTTGGATTACTGGCTTATCAGGCGCAGGGAAAACAACAATAGGGGAAGAGGTGTATAAGATGTTAAAGAAAAAAAAATCAAACACAGTTTTCTTGGATGGCGATATTGTTAGGGAGGTTTTGGGTAATGACTTGGGGCATCATCTAAAAGATAGGAAAAAGAATGCTATAAGAATATCAAAAATGTGTGAATTTTTAACTAATCAAAATATCAATGTGGTGTGCTCAACTATGTCCTTATTTAAGGAAGTGCATAAATTAAATAGAGAAATTATAAATCAATATTATGAAATATTTATTGATGTTAATATGGATGAATTGGTTAAAAGAGATTCCAAAGATCTATATGCAAAAGTTAAAAAAAGAGAAATTCAAAATGTTATTGGCGTTGACTTGCCTTATGATAGGCCTGAAAACCCTTTTATGACTATAGATAACACGACTTCGGAAATTTCTATTAATGATAAAGCCAGCATGATTATTAAGGCAGTCGGTCCATTCTAAGATGTATATTTTATATTTTGTGATTTTCATAGAGCTGCTTGTGTACTTAATATACAAAAAGTCAAATATGATACTCTCCAAAGACGATTTTTTTCCTTTTATATCAAGGGATTTAATAAGTAAATTTAACTCTTTTGATTATGAGTTAGGGTGGGTGAATCAAAAAAATACAATAAAAAAAGAGCTTTCACAGGGTGGGCATTACAGTATTTTAGGAAATTTGAAACTTGCTGCTTTTTTAAAGGGTAAGTTGAGTGGTTAACATTAAATTATCATCAAAAGCTAAAACTTTAGAAGAGTTAAGGCCTGTTGTCAAATGCTCTAAAGTCTTGCCAGTATATAGATTTTTTGCGAATAGATACTTGGAGAAAAAAGAAAAAATCTTAAGTCAAATAAAATCAATATTTGATACAAATATAATAATTAGATCGTCTTCTTCAAATGAAGACAGTCCTTATGCATCAAATGCTGGCGGTTTTGATAGTGTATTGAATGTTGATATTAATTCTTTTCAAAATATCGAAGAATCAATAAGTAAGGTTATTCATTCTTATGGCGAAAATTTAAATGATAAAGATGAAGTCTTCATTCAGCCCATGCTTCAGAATGTTAGTATGTCAGGTGTAATATTTACAGCAGATATTGATACATTAAGTCCATACTATATTACAAATTATGATGAAAGTGGGAGTACCTCTAGTGTCACAAGTGGTGAAGATGGTAATCTTAAAACCTTTATATGTCTAAAAGAAAATAAAAATATAGAAAATAAAAAGCTAGGGCAGCTTGTTAAGGCCGCTAAAGAATGTGAAGAAATTTTTAGTAATGATTTCTTAGATATAGAATTTGCTTTCACTGAAGAAGAGTTATATATTTTACAAGTGAGACCAATAGTTTTAAATAATAAAGAAAATCTATCAAACGTGGGTTTATTAAATAGTTTAAATAAATTAAATAAGAAAATAGAAAAACTAAACAAGCCACATCCGAATCTTTTAGGTGACAAGACTATATTTGGTGTTATGCCAGACTGGAATCCTGCTGAAATAGTTGGTTTACGGCCTAAAAGGCTTGCCTTGTCGCTTTATAAAGAGTTGATAACTGATGAAACTTGGGCATATCAAAGAGATAATTATGGATATAGAAACCTTAGGTCTCACCCTCTTTTGGTGTCGTTTTTAGGTGTGCCATTTATAGACGTCAGAATCTCTTTTAATTCCTTTATACCGAAAAATTTAGACGATAAGGTAGCCACCAAGCTGGTTAACTATTATTTAAATGAGCTATCTAAAAATATAAATCATCATGATAAAGTAGAGTTTGAAATTATACATTCGTGTTATTATTTTGGAATAGAAAATAAACTATTATGCTTGAAAAATTCTGGATTTAATGATTTAGAACTGGACAGTATTAAAACATCATTATTAGACTTAACAAACAATGTTATTAATATTGAAAATGGACTCTATAAAAAAGATTTAAAAAAAGTTGAAATATTAAAAAATAAATTTAACAATATAGTTGATTCAGACTTGTCCTTAATAGACAAAATATATTGGCTGGTTAAAGATGTAAAAAGACACGGTACCTTGCCGTTTGCCGGTATTGCAAGAGCGAGCTTTATAGCTGTGCAAATATTAAAATCATTTGTTGATAAAGAAATAATAACACAAGAAAATTACAATGAATTTTTAAACTCCTTAAATACGGTCTCTAAGCAATTATCAGTAGATATGCATGACTTATCTAAAAAAGACTTTCTAGATATTTATGGACATTTAAGGCCAGGTACTTATGATATTTTATCATCAAGATATGATGAAGATTATGAGGCCTATTTTGGTAACGGCACTGTAAAAAATAACAAAAAAATTGAAATGTTTAATTTTTCAAAAGAGCAGTCAATAAAAATAGAGCATCTTATTTATAACAATAAATTAAATACAAATTTTGATAATTTAGTGACATTTATTAAGGAATCAATTGAGGGTAGAGAATATGTTAAGTTTGTATTCACAAAACACTTAAGTCAGATATTAAAATATATTGAAGAATTTGGAGAAAAGCTTAATTTTAATAAAAATGAATTGGCCTATTTAGACATACAAGAGGTTTTAAATCTTTATTCAACCCTGGATCACAGAGATGCGACAGATATTTTAAAATTTAATATAGAGCAAAATAAAGAATTTTATCAATATACAAAGTCTGTAAAACTACCAAGTGTCATAGTTAATCAAAAAGATATTTTTAGTTTTTTTTTGGATAACAATGAAGCAAACTTTATAACACTTAAGAAGATTATATCTGCAATAATTACCGAAGAAAAGTTGTTAACGAATAATTTAACCAATAAGGTGGTATGCATTAAATCAGCAGATCCAGGGTATGATTACCTATTTTCGAAAAATATAGGTGGATTGATTACTTGCTATGGAGGTGCAAATTCTCATATGGCTATTCGTTGTGCTGAAATGGGAATACCGGCAGTAATAGGGTGTGGTGAAAATAATTTTGAAAGATATTGTAAGGCGAAGAATATTGAGATAGATGCATCTAATAAGCAGGTAAAAATTTTATCATAAATATAAAAAAAAGTAATTTTGATTTGTAAAAAAATAGCAATAACCCAAAGACTAGTATCAAATGATAGTTATTATGAAATTCGAGAAGCGCTTGATATAAAGTGGGGTGCACTCTTTCAAGAGATAGGCTTTCTACCTATCGTCGTGCCTATAAAATATGATTTCGAAAAATATTTTAAAATTATTGGTATAGATGGTATTTTTCTTACTGGTGGAAATGATCTAAATAGTCTAAATTCTAGCGAAGTATCAGCACAGAGAGATTTTTTTGAAAAGAGGCTGATCAATTATGGCATTAAAAATAATATACCTATTTTTGGAGTGTGTAGGGGTATGCAGTTAATAGCGGAATACTTTGGATCTGACTTTAAAAAAGTTGAAGGGCAGGTTGCTATAAAGCATACTTTAAAAGTAAACAAAGAGTCTAAATATTTTAATAGACTAATAGAGCTGGACAAAGTTAATTCTTACCATGATTATACTATTTCCAGTGTCTCTGACGAGCTGTTGATATCTGCTACTAATGATTCTGGAGTCATAAAATCCATAGAGCATAGGCAATATAAAATATTTGGACAAATGTGGCATAGTGAAAGAGAGGGTGTTTTTATTAAAGAAGAATTGGCTCTAATAAGAGATTTTTTTAATGATTAATAAGGTTATACAAATCGCAACATAGCAAAGGTGAAAAATATAACTCATCAATAAAAATATGTAAACTTTTCGGAAAGAGTAATTGATGCTAACCCTAGGTTGATTGGAACTAAAGAATGGGGCATTGATACAAGCCATATAATATGAAATTAAGCAGAAATAATTTAGAGTTTTTATGAAAATGATAATAGTTGCCGCAGGTCAAGGCACAAGATTGAGACCTTTGACTGACAATAAGCCAAAATGCATGGTTGAATATCATAATAAGCCAATCATAGATTATATTTTGGATGTGGCAAGCGAATGCAATATCAGAGATGTGGCAATTGTAAATGGATATAAAAAACAAGTATTAGAGAAGTACCTAGAAAATAGAGATATTACCTTCTTTACAAATGAAAAATTTGATACAACAAATATGGTGTCAACTTTATTCAATGCAAAAGATTTTATGAATGACGATATCATTATTTCGTATGCCGACATTATTTATAAAAAAGAGATTTTAGAAAAGTTAATTACATCTAATGAAGATTTTAATGTGGTGATTGATAAGGATTGGAGGACGTTATGGTCACTAAGGATGGAAAATCCATTGGAAGATGTAGAAACATTAAGAGTGGTAGATGGAAATATTGTTGAACTTGGAAAAAAACCCAATAATTATGACGATATAGAGGGTCAATATATTGGTTTAATAAAAATATCAAAATCTACGATGGCTAGAGTAACAGCTTTTTATGAATCTTTGGACAAGGGTAAGCTTTACGATGGGCAGGTTTACGATAATATGTATATGACTAGTCTTATACAAATGATAATAGACAACCTAGTAGATGTGAAGCCTGTATTTATAAATGGTGGTTGGATCGAAATTGATAGTGTGGAAGATATAAGGGCTTATAATAAAAAAAGTATTAAGTTTTGATCGTTGTAAAAATAATAGGTGGTCTTGGGAATCAAATGTTTCAATATGCTTATGCAAGGGCTTTACAGCAAAAAGGATATGAAGTAAAGATTGATATAAGCGCAATTACCAATCATAGCTTACATGGAGGCTATCAACTAGATAAATACAATATTAACTTAAAAAAATCCTCTATCAAAAAAAATAATTTTTTTAATAGGCATGACATCGTAAGCAGAGTATTAAAAAAATTATATCTGCGAAAAGATAAAATTATAAAAGAAAAAAACTTTTTTTTCAGTAATAGTTTGTTAAATTTGGATGATGATTCTTATGTGTATGGTTACTTTCAAAGTGAAAGGTATTTTATGGGTATAAGAAAAGAGATCAGAAAAGATTTTACTATAACAGGTGACTTAACTGACTACACAAGGCTTGTAGAAAAGTGGATACAAGATGAAGATAGCGCAGTGTCATTGCATGTCAGAAGAGGGGATTATATTTCCAATAAAAGGACAACTGCTATACATGGCATTTGTAGTATGAGTTATTATCAGGATGCTATAAAAATGTTAAACAGTAAATTTCATAATAATAAATATTTTATATTTTCTGATGACATTCAGTGGTGTAAGGAAAATTTAAAGATAAATAATGCAATTTATGTAGATAATAAAGGGAAAAGCGTGCCGCCGCATGAAGATCTATATTTGATGAGCTTATGTAGTCATAATATTATTGCAAATAGTAGTTTTAGCTGGTGGGGTGGCTGGTTAAATCCTAACCCAGAAAAGACAGTAGTGGCACCTATAAGGTGGTTTGCAAATGAACAATTGAACAGTGATACATATGATCTAGTTCCATCTAAATGGATTAGGATGTAGATAGTGAAAATATTGATAATAGGTGGCGCAGGTTTTATTGGTAGTATTTTAGTCAAAAAAATGTTGAATGACAATGCTGACATTATCG
>Ga0209091_10000720_pt1 | contig 31077 bp, 28 predicted proteins | sample ArcticOcean_MG_C_6_FD_187438 | JGI IMG/M metagenome (GOLD analysis project Ga0209091, IMG submission 187438) | Marine microbial communities from western Arctic Ocean - ArcticOcean_MG_CB8_128 (SPAdes) (version 2) | ecosystem: Environmental > Aquatic > Marine > Oceanic | place: Arctic Ocean...
TACATAATGGCTGGCTGCTGCTTCAAGAACAATGGTTTGCTCTAATGGTAGCGGCTGCAGGATATGTAGGCGAGGTATGCGCATAGCTTATAAGCCGGCTGCCTTCCGCAAAATTTCAGCTTTATCCGTGTATTCCCAAGTAAAGTTTGGGTTGTCACGGCCAAAGTGGCCATAGGCTGCAGTATCAAGGTATATAGGGCGCTTTAAATCCAACATTTCAACCAGACCACCGGCGTTTAAGTTAAAGTGTTGACGTACTAAAGCTTCAATATCTGCATCACTTATTTTGCCACTGCCAAAGGTATTAAGGCTAATGGAAGTTGGCTCTGCTACACCAATGGCGTAGGAGATTTGAATTTCACAACGCTCAGCTAATCCGGCGGCAACAATATTCTTAGCCACATAGCGACCCGCGTAGGCCGCACTGCGGTCTACCTTAGAAGGGTCTTTGCCAGAGAATGCACCGCCACCATGGCGAGCCATACCGCCGTAAGTATCGACAATGATTTTACGGCCGGTTAAACCACAATCACCCACTGGGCCACCAATTACAAAATTACCCGTTGGGTTAATGTGGTATTGAGTGTCTTCCGTGAGCCAATGGGCTGGAATGACAGGGCGAATAATATGCTCCATTACGGCAGTGCGAAGGCTCTCTAAATCGATATCGGCGCTATGCTGGGTGGAAACTACTACGGCGTCTATAGATAAAGGTTTGCCATCGCTACCATAACGGAAAGTCAGCTGGCTTTTAGCGTCTGGACGTAACCAAGGCAAGGTGCCGTCTTTACGTACTTTGGCCTGTTGTTGCATTAAACGATGGGCGTAATGAATGGGCGCAGGCATGAGGCTTTCAGTTTCATTACTGGCATAGCCAAACATTAGGCCCTGGTCGCCAGCACCTTGTTCTTTGTTGCTATCAGCGCTTTCATCTACGCCCATAGCAATGTCGGAAGACTGCTTGCCAATGGCGTTTAGAATAGCACATGACGCACCATCAAAACCCATATCAGAAGAGGTGTAGCCGATGTCTGTTATGACTTTGCGCACCAATTCTTCGATATCTACCCAAGAGTTAGTGCGTACTTCACCAGCCACTAAAACCAAGCCAGTTTTAATGAGGGTTTCTACAGCAACACGGGATTCGGGGTCTTTTTCCAGCATGGCATCAAGGATGGCATCAGAAATTTGATCGGCGATTTTATCAGGGTGTCCTTCGGACACTGATTCGGAGGTAAATAGAGTGTATTGGTTCATAACCATGCCTCGTAATTGAATACTAATCGATGCTTTACGGACATCGTTAGCAGTGACTTAATTACCAGCCTAGAACATTGTTCTGGCGAGTGCCTTTGGTTCTGCGTAGGTTGCAAAACCAGACGCATTATAGGCTATTGATATATAGATTGTATAGTTTATTAACACCACTGGTGCGGGTTTGATGTGGCTTAATATGCTTGTTTTTTGGCGCTGGGAACATACCCCCTAATCTGCTGTCCATAATGCTCTTTTTTTAACGAGGTTTGCAATGGAGCAATAAACACCTATACTTTTCAGAGCTTTATGAGCAACGCTCTAGCAAAAAGATAATTAGAAGTGCCGCTCTCTAATAATTATCATGAGGCCGTGTGGCCCTATGAGTGGATTGGTAGTGGCGATAGAACTGAGTGCATAAGCAGATGGAGAAAATGCAAATCGATAGTTTCAGGCAACAGTTGCTTCAACTGCAGTCAGAACTCATGAATCTAAGCAGCACGTCTGTTGACGCGGCAAAGCCCGTGGAACTGGACCAGGCGACTATTGGCAGGCTCACTAGAATGGACGCCATGCGGGCGCAAAGTATGGCAATTGAAACAAAGGTGCGGCGCCAACATCAACTGTTAAGAGTAGAGGGCGCGTTGCAGCGAATTACGACTGGCGATTATGGTGTATGTCTAACGTGTGGGGAAGAGATGAACATACGCAGATTAGAAGTTGATCCTTCTTACACGCAGTGCATAAAGTGCGCAGATAAATAATTGATGTCGTCACCACCAGCAAACTCAATCGATAACGCCCAACAGGCCTTTTGGGAATCAACAAATCAATGGTTGTAGTTATTAACATATCCATCTGACCAAAAGTTAGCTGTTCTTTTTTCATTAAATTGTTTGTCAGCTTCGACTTTGTTGGAGTATGAGCCGAGGATAAAATGAATAAAATGTCTAGATTTCTGATGTAGCTCAATCCCAACAATCGTCCAATTGCAGTCTGCTCGTTTGTTCATTACTAAAATTGACGATTTTTTCAAAAGTAATTCAGCCTCAAGTACTGTGAGTTTGGGACAAAGATCGTCAGAATTACTATAAGCTAATACCGCCCCAGCCCTTATGTGTTGAAAATACTCGTAAAGAGGATCTGCACCGAAGTCATGAGGACAGCAGGGGAAATAGGCACTAGCTCTCCACATATACTGTGCACACCATGGTGTTAAGGCTAGGTCTAGGCCAGGCTCTCGATCAAGGTTAACTTCCCACTTTTGAAACGGTTTCAATACTATTTCGCCAAATGAGCTTTTGCGATTGCTTGTATTAGGTGATCGTGCAGTTTTCTTATTTGATGTTGCCCAAACTGACATGCGCGCCTTGCAGTTCTGCGCTTCTTCTCTTGTGACTGTTCGCATCCACGCGATGCTAGGATTTCCTTGAAGGCGGTTTAGCATTGAAGGATTTTCAAGAAACGCCTCTATGCTTCCACACAGGTATTCGATTTTTTTCCGGGTTGCCGGATTCTTGAGCGAGTTTTCTAAACGCGTGAGCCATCTTAGATTGTTAGGCCTATTGTTCCTGAAGTTTGAATCAATATGATCCACAACATATACAGGGTCAGGTGGTTCTCCGTGAAAAGCGGTTGCCACAATTCTATGAACGCGAACCCCCGCGATAAGAAAATAGAAATTTGCTGAATTTTCCTTCCCATACGACCACTGATTATCGATGTTGCGTGCACGCTTACCTTTTCGGCTATGTCGCAACACCGCTCCATTGTCCCGAACGCAATAATGCTCACCTTTGTGGATGCATTTTTTCTCTTGACCGAAATCACTAGCCTCAACTGATGTCATATCGTTCTCTGCCTTTCCCGAAGACATTAAGAAGTTGGTTGCTCGACCGTTTTAAAGCTTGGGTCCAACCTCGCTCAAAATTATTGTATTGATGACTTCCAAGGTTATATGGATTCATGTATTCCCCCTTACACGTATGGAAGCACTTCATTCCTTCTTCGGTGTATTTATTCATTTCGAATCCACTACTGTTATTTTGAAATTTATCGGTTAGGGTGTAACGTAATAATTCCACATAACACGTTACACTTACAATACGGTCGTTCTATGAAAAAAGCGTTACATGATATAGAAGAGGTATCTCATTTTAAAACAACCGATGGGATTAGTAGCGACGAGTTGTCCATCGATGTAATTTTGGATCATGTTAATAGAGGATTAAAAGGCGACTTTGGGGCCAGTAATAAAGTGGCTATAGGGTTAAAAAAATTACACCAATGGATCAGTCGATACATTGACGAGGGGGCTACTGAACAATTGTATGATGATCTGAATGCAGGCTTACAACATATTAGATATTCAAAACATGTTATTCCTCCAAATTTGCTTCCATCAGAAGACGGAAACTCTAAAGGACTGTATATCGCTGACTTCACCAAGGACAATTCCAGTGAGGAATATGCAGCAAAGGAGTTTTCGAGGATTATTACCGATAGGTTAATAAATAGTCTTAAACGATGCAAAGGGTTTGATTGTGAGAATTTTTTTCGCGGCCCTCCACAAGCAAAATGGTGTTCAAAGACATGTGGATCCAAGTATAGAGTGCGCGAGAAACGAAAACGAGATTCATCGTGATTGCTTACTTTCATCCCCCATATCTATTTTTGGACAAAGTTTACCCCTCAAGGTCACATCTTAAGGGTCGGCTTTACCATCTAACGGTTATACTCGAGCAATATATGCTGCCATGTGGTAATGAAGTAGGAAGCGACAAATCTGCTGATGCCAGCGTTAGGTGATTCATGGCAACGAAACACCAACTGTATGTTAAAAGGAAGTGAATAGAATGGCAGATCAAAAAACCATTGCCGCCTATAATGGCCAAGTGGATACTTATCTTAAAATGGTTGGTGAGTTGGACGTAGATCCGATATTGCTGCGTTTTATCGACCGGCTTAAGGTCAGTGACTATGTGCTGGATTTGGGTTGCGGTCCGGCTCTGGCTTCTGCGGTTATGCGTGACAAAGGATTATGTGTGGATCCTGTTGATGCGGCTGAAGCGATGGTGAAGTTGGCCAATGACAAGTTCAATATAGGTGCTCGGCAGGCGCAATTTAGCGATATTGATGCTACTGAGATCTATCATGGAGTGTGGGCCAATTTCAGTTTATTACATGCGCAGCCTCAAGACTTGGCCGCTATATTGTTGGCCTTACATCGTGCATTGAAGCCACAAGGCGTGTTGCACTTAGGTATGAAGCTTGGCCAAGGCTCAAAGCGCGACAAGTATGGTCGTTATTATGCCTACTACTCTCAAGCTGAATTTGAAGCTCATCTCAAGGGCGCAGGCTTTAGCATTGAGCATATAGAATTGGGTGAAGCTTTGGGCATGGCCGGGGATATGGAACCTTGGATCGTGTTGACAGGTGTAGCCAAATAAAGGGCTACATGTGTTGCTGGATTACCTGTAACACGATTACGCATGACCTACCCTTAGAACATAGCCTATCCCAAAGGCGCAAGCGCCCGTTGGAGCTCGGCGTATTGCTCAGGGTTTAAAGGGCGTAGGGGGCGGCGTACATCGCCACCGTCAAAACCGCGCATACGGGCAGCAGCTTTAACGCAAGGGATATAATCATGGGTCCAAATATGCAGCAGGGACGGCAGCATTTTTTGCCATAGGGCTTGGGCTTGAGCGTGTTGGCCAGTAGTTGCTAATTGCCATAGTTGTACAGCTTCATAGGGCATGTAGTTTGCGCCACCCCAGATGCAGCCATGGGCACCTGCCAAAATGGCGTACAGGGTGATGGGGTCGGCACCGTTGAGGACCTTGTGCCCGGCTTGTAAATAGAGCTGGTGTTGGGTTAAATCACCAGAACTGTCTTTAATGTAGGCAAAGTTTGGCAGTTGGCTGAGTCGTTTGTACAAAGGTAACGAAATGCCAATGCCGGTGGCTTGGGGAATGTTATAACCCACGATGTCGATATTTAAGGCGCTATCTAGCGCTGCGTAAAATTCAAATAAACCATCGTCGTCTTGGGGGCCTTCCAGGTAAGGTGGTAGGATCATTAAGGCATCGGCGCCTAAGTCTTGGGCCTTTTTGCTGCGTTCAATGACTTCGTCCATGTTCAGGGCCGAAGTTTGACAAATGATGTTAGCCCGACCAGCAATGCGCGGGCAAGCCAGTTCAAATAAACGATCACATTCGGCCGCCGTCAGATAGGGGTGCTGGCCTGTACCCGAACCCAGTACTAGGCCATGAACGCCGGCGTCTAGATAGGTATCCACCAATTCTACCCAGCGCTGATAATCAATACTGCCATCTGCCTTGTGAGGGGTTTGCATGGCTAAATTAATGCCTTTTAGGTCTGTCATAATGGCCTCCAGAAAGTGTGATAAATTGTGTAGGCTAAATGCTCAGGCCAAGTTTCCGGCCTTCATGAAAGGCAAATGGCGCTTGCCGCGGCGCTACGCAATCGCCAATGGCATGGTAGTGATGGTTCAATTCAGCCAGCGCTAGTTCCAGCTCGTTAAAGGCCATATTAGTGGTGGCCACGACTAAGGCGCTAGAGCTAACTCGAGTACTGGTATGATCCAACATACTGGTAACGGTAGCGCCGTCCCCATGCCACTGGCTGATTACAGACTCCACCATAAATATTGCGCCACCTTGCTTTAGCTTGGCCCTGAGGTCAAGATCGGCGGTGGTGCGAGACAACTCTTTGCCTACATACGCATCCGGTGTAACGATGGTGAGCTGGTGGCCTTTGTCCAGTAGGTACATGGCTGTGCCCAAACCGCGCCAGTTGCCGCCTTCATCCAGTATGATCACCTGTTTGCCAAGAGTCGCCTGCTTACACAGTACTTCTTCTACCGTATATACCTTGTGATCCAGCCCGGGCATGGCTTCTACGTGCCCTAGCCACCGCTGGCGTGCTAAACCGTCGGCTAAGGACCCCGTGGCTAGGATGACCTCATCGGCGCCAACATTGATGACATCTGCCGCATCCATGTACTTGTTGAAATTGACCGTTACAGCTAGCTTGTTTAATTGTGTTTGATACCAGTCCAATAGCTCCAATATCTGGCCTCGGCGTGGGGTTAATCCGGCCAGTCGAAACTGGCCACCAAGTTGTGGTGAAGCTTCGCACAATGTGACCTGATGGCCTCGCTCAGCGGCCACTCGGGCACATTCTAAACCAGCGGGCCCAGCGCCCACGACTAACACTGTCTTTGGTTTGCTGGAGGCCACAAAACGATCGCCACCCCATTGATGTTCGCGCCCAGCCGATGGGTTAACTAGACAAGAAATCCAATAGTCACGGGAGCGTCGCCCCCAACACATCTGATTGCAAGAAATGCAGCCACGAATGTCTTGCTCGCGATTGTCACGGGCCTTGTTGGCCAAGTGGGGATCGGCAATCTGTCCGCGCACAATGGAGGTTAAGTCGGCGGCGCCACTGGCGATCACATAGTCGGCGTTCTCCGGGGTGCGAATGTGGCTTTCACAGGTAACTAGCGCATGTTGCAGAACTTGTTTAACGGCATTAGAGAGGTTGGTGCCTAGTTTTTCGCCGTGCACAAAGGTTGGCATTAGAACATCGTAGTCAAGATAACCACCAGTGCCGCACGTGACGTAGTGCATGTGTTGGTGTTGATCGTGAATGCGGACAATTTCTAATAGATTCTCTAAGCTTAGGTCATGGCGGGTGCGTTCAGAATGGCTGATAGCCAAACCAATGATGAAGTTGGGCCCACAGGCGTTGCGAATACCTTCCATCAAGAGCTTACTAAAACGCATGCGGTTTTCCAAGCTGCCGCCCCATTCATCGGTGCGCAGGTTAGACCAAGGGGTCCAAAACTGTTCGATGAGTCCGTGGTAATTGGCAAATAACTCTATACCGTCAAAACCAGAGGCCTGGCAACGTTTGGCAGCCTTAATAAAGCCATCAATAGTGTCTTCAATTTGGGCTTGGTTCATGGCATGGCTGCCATCGGAGTCATGGTAGGAGGGCCGGCCCGAAGGTGACCAGTTGGGTTCAAATGATAGGTCTGCATCGCCATGTTGGCCAACATGATAGAGCTGCTGAATCATCACCGTACCGTGAGCTTGGCAGGCTTGAACGATGGCCTTAAAAGGCTCGATGACGGCATCGTCTTGGGCTAAAAAATTACCACGAGTCAACACTGCACATGCATGTACAGGCATGGGTTCAACCACAATCATGGCTGCTCCACCCATAGCGCGCTCTTCGTAATAAGCCCGGTGTTGCTCGCCAGGTAATCCCTGTACAGACATGTTGGCCGTGTGGGCTCCAAACACAATGCGGTTTTTAAGGGTTTTATGACCTAGTTGGATGGGGCTAAAGAGATGCGAACGCTGACTTGATGGCATGGCTAAACTCGAAAAAGCGACTGTTGTATTAATATAGCTTTTGCTAAAGCAGAATAAAACGATATATTTTTATAAAATCATTAAATTATGTCATAACTTCTGGTTTTAGCCATTTTGCAACTCGATATTGAATATGGGTAATGCGGTACCGGGGCATGTTGGTAATTGGTCACGGCTTACTTTAAGGGCCAAGTTTGTCATGTCGCACGCTTCTCTAACTCGCACCCGACCCTTCAAGTGAGAGCGCTATTGGGTGCTATTGCTAGCGAAATATCCCCTGCTGGTTGAGATGAGCTATAAAATGTCGATTATTGCCGCAAGAATGTCTTATGTTGATTGTGTCTGAGGCCTGAGTAAGGGAAAATACACACCGTAAATTTGTTCCCGAATAGTGTATTTAACCTTTTAAAGGAAGCTTTCCATGCCTACCCGTCGCGATTTAGCTAATGCCATCCGAGCCCTTAGTATGGACGCTGTCCAACAGGCTAATTCTGGTCATCCAGGAGCCCCTATGGGAATGGCTGATATCGCTGAAGTGTTATGGAATGACTTTATGAGCCATAACCCGGCTAATCCAGAATGGTTAAACCGTGACCGCTTTGTATTGTCTAACGGTCATGGCTCTATGTTGCTTTACTCATTGTTACACTTGAGTGGCTATGACTTATCCATTGATGATGTGAAAAATTTCCGTCAGCTGCACTCCAAGACAGCTGGCCACCCTGAATATGGCTACGCACCGGGCATTGAAACTACCACTGGTCCTCTAGGGCAGGGCATTACCAACGCCATTGGTATGGCTTTGGCAGAAAAAACCTTGGCTGCTCAGTTTAACCGCCCAGGCCACAATATTATTGATCACCACACCTATACGTTCTTAGGCGATGGGTGTTTGATGGAAGGTGTGTCTCACGAAGCCTGTTCTTTAGCTGGAACCCTAGGCATAGGCAAACTTATTGCCTTTTATGATGACAACGGTATTTCTATTGATGGTGAAGTAGAAGGTTGGTTTACCGACGATACTCCTAAGCGTTTTGAAGCTTATGGTTGGCAGGTTATTCCTGCCATTGATGGCCACGATGCCGACGCTTTGTTTGCTGCCATTGAAGCTGCCAAAGGTAATATCGATCAACCTACCTTAATTTGTTGTAAAACTATCATTGGTTTTGGTTCACCCAACAAAGAAGGCAAAGAAGATTGTCATGGAGCCCCATTAGGTGCTGACGAAATTACCTTAACCCGCAAAGAGCTTGGGTGGACCTATGGTGCGTTTGATATTCCTGCAGACATCTACGAAGAATGGAATGCCTGCGATGCTGGTGATGATGCCGAGCAGATTTGGAATCAGTCTTTTAATGCCTACCATCAGGCTCACCCAGAATTGGCAACTGAATTGTTACGTCGTGTAGCTGGTGATTTGCCAGCAGATTTTGAAGTTCAGGCCCAAACCTACGTTAAGCAGCTACAAGCTGAAGGTTCCAGCATTGCCAGTCGTAAAGCCTCACAAAATACTATTAATGCTTTTGGCCCTTTATTGCCAGAACTATTAGGTGGTTCAGCAGATCTTGCAGGCTCTAACTTGACTAAATGGTCTGGCACTAAAGCCATCAACAAAGACGATGCTAGTGGTAACTACGTATACTATGGTGTGCGTGAATTCGCCATGTCTGCCATGATGAACGGTATGGCATTACACGGTGGGTTTATTCCTTACGGCGCGACTTTTCTAGTGTTTATGGAATACGCGCGTAATGCCGTGCGGATGGCCGCACTGATGCGCCAGCGTGTGTTGTTTGTTTATACCCATGATTCCATTGGGTTGGGTGAAGATGGCCCAACGCACCAGCCTGTCGAACAAATTGCCAACCTACGTTTAACCCCTCACTTAGATACATGGCGCCCATGTGACACGGTTGAATCTGCAGTGGCTTGGAAGACGTCTCTACAACGTACAGATGGCCCTTCAGCCTTGATTTTCTCGCGCCAAAATTTGCCACACCAGCAACGTAATGAAGCCCAGTTGGCCAATGTAGCTCGTGGAGGTTACATTTTACAAGACTGTGACGGCACCCCAGAAGCTATCATTATTGCGACGGGTTCCGAAGTGGGTATCGCCCAACAAGCCACAGATGTCCTTACTACTCAAGGCCACAAAGTGCGTTTAGTTTCTTTGCCATGTACCGAATTGTTTGAGCGCCAAGATGCAACCTATCAGGCACAGGTTTTACCTTCCTCCGTTACCGCCCGCGTTGCCGTTGAAGCAGCCCATGCGGATTACTGGTACAAGTATGTGGGTTTAGCTGGCAAAGTGATTGGTATGACAGATTTTGGTGCGTCTGCACCTGCTAATGAATTGTTTGAGATATATGGTTTCACAGTAGACAAGATTACTGCCACCGTAACTGAACTGTTGTAACGAGTTCATTATCATGCATAAAACCAAACGCATTGCGATTAATGGTTATGGTCGCATTGGTCGTGCAGTGCTGCGCGCCATTGTAGAACGCGACCTGCAGCATCAATTGCAAATAGTAGCTATTAATGACTTAGGTATTGCCGAATCCGTGGTTTATGAAACACGTTATGATTCGGTGCATGGTGCTTTTCCTGCTACGGTAGAAGCCACTGACCGAGGCATGCAGGTTGTTTCGGGCGATGCCGTCAATGATATTGACTTGCTACAAGTTGGCGATGCAACGGCTCTGCCTTGGGGTGATTTAGGCATTGATCTAGTGTTGGAATGTTCTGGTAAGATGAGCGACCGTAAGCTTTCTGAACAGCACTTAATGTCTGGTGCCAGCAAAGTATTGATTGGTGCCGCAGCTGGCACCGATGTGGATCTTACGGTGGTTTATGGCATTAACCATGATCAGATTAAACCGTGGCATCGGATCGTTTCCAATGCCTCTTGCACCACCAATTGTATGGCACCGGTACTCAAACCATTAAATGATTCCATAGGTATTGAAGATGGCCTAATGACCACCATTCACGCTTATACTAACGGTCAGGTACTCACGGACACAGTGATCGATAAGGCCGATCTACGGCGCGGTCGTTCAGCAACCCAATCCATGATACCCACCTCTACCCATGCCACTGAAGCCTTGGGCTGGGTATTGCCAGAATTGGCAGATAAAATTACCGGTATCTCCATGCGTGTGCCTACTATCAATGTCTCTGTAGTGGATTTAGTATTCCGTCCCAGCCGCGATGTGACAGTGGCTGAAGTAAATCAAATTATAGCGGATGCTGTGGCCAATGATAGCCATGATGTACTGGGTTACAACCAACAACCCTTGGTGTCTGTCGATTTTAATCACTGCTCAAAATCGGCTACCTTTGACGCCACTCAAACTATGAAAATGGGCCAACTCATTAAAATTTTAGCTTGGTACGATAACGAATGGGGCTACGCCAATAGAATGATTGACGTAGCCTTGGCCATGTTAAAGACAGACATATTAACTCCTCAGGAAAACCCATGACCATCATTAAAATGACCGATTTAGATTTGCGTGGCCTACGGGTGTTGATCCGTGAAGACCTTAATGTGCCTATTAAAGATGGCGTGGTGAGTAGTGACGCACGTTTAAGAGCCGCTCTGCCTAGCATTAAAATGGCCTTGCACTTAGGCGCAAAACTGATGGTGACGTCTCACCTAGGGCGCCCTAAAGAGGGTGTTTATGATGAGCAGTTTTCTTTAGCGCCAGTGGCAAACTACCTAGCGGCAAAATTACAATGTAATGTACGGTTGCAAAAAGAGTGGTTAAGTGGGGTGGACATTGCTGACGGTGAATTGGTGATTTTGGAAAACTGTCGTTTTAACACTGGTGAAAAAGCCAATGATGATGCCTTGGCAAAAAAAATGGCAGCTTTGTGTGACGTATATGTAAACGATGCTTTTGGCACTGCCCACCGTGCACAGGCTAGTACCCATGGCATTGCCAAATTTGTAAAAACAGCCTGTGCTGGTCCTTTGTTAGTAGCGGAACTAGATGCCTTAGGCAAAGCCTTGGATAACCCTAAACGACCATTGGTGGCCATCGTTGGCGGCTCTAAAGTGTCTACTAAGCTCACTGTGTTGGAGACCTTATCTGATAAAGTAGATCAGCTGATCGTCGGTGGTGGTATAGCCAATACGTTCTTGGCAGCAGCTGGGTTTCCCGTGGGTAAGTCTCTATACGAGGCTAATTTAGTAGCTAACGCAAAAGCACTGATGGAAAAAACCTCCATCCCCTTACCTACAGATGTAGTGACCGCAAAAGAGTTTAGCGAAACTGCTGTGGCAACTACTCAAAGTGCGGCAGATGTTATGGCAGACGATATGATTATGGATGTGGGCCCAGAAACCGCTCACCACCTTGCCAGTATCCTTAAAGATGCAGGTACGATTATTTGGAACGGGCCGTTGGGGGTGTTTGAGTTTGATCAGTTTGGTGGGGGTACCGAAATTTTGTCTCACGCCATTGCCGCATCGTCTGCGTTTTCTATCGCCGGTGGTGGTGATACACTGGCTGCCGTAGACAAATACGAGATTGCTGATCAAGTGTCTTATATTTCCACAGGTGGCGGCGCATTCCTTGAATTTGTAGAAGGCAAAGAATTGCCTGCAGTGGCCATTTTAGAACAACGTGGTCTGTAATTAGAAGTTAACTTACCCTATCTTAGATAGAATGGAGAACACCCATGGCTTTAGTCAGCATGCGTCAACTGTTGGATCACGCCGCAGAACACAGTTACGGTATTCCAGCTTACAATGTGAATAACCTTGAGCAAATGCGTGCCATTATGCAGGCGGCCGATGCAACTGATAGCCCTGTTATTGTGCAAGCTTCTGCTGGAGCCCGTAAGTATGCTGGCTCAAACTTTTTAAAACATATGATTTTAGCAGCCATTGAAGAATTTCCTCATATTCCTGTGTGTATGCATTTAGACCATGGTAATTCTGCCACTACTTGTCAGCGGGCCATTGCTATGGGTTTCTCTTCAGTAATGATGGATGGCTCTTTAGGGGAAGATTCCAAAACACCAACCAATTATGACTATAATGTAGAAGTTACCAAGCGTGCGGTAGAAATGGCCCATGCATGTGGTGTTTCTGTAGAAGGTGAGCTGGGTTGTTTAGGTTCTTTAGAAACAGGCGAGGCAGGTGAAGAAGATGGTGTTGGTGCAGCGGGTAAATTAACTTTAGAACAAATGTTAACAGACCCAGATGAAGCCGAAGATTTTGTAGCCAAAACCAAAGTAGATGCCTTGGCTATTGCATGTGGTACCAGCCACGGTGCCTACAAGTTTACACGCCCCCCAACAGGCGATATTTTAGCCATAGACCGTATTCGTGAAATTCATAGTAAGATTCCAAACACCCATCTGGTGATGCATGGCTCTTCTTCTGTGCCTCAGGATTGGTTAGCTGTTATTAATGAATTCGGTGGCGCTATTCCAGAGACTTATGGTGTTCCTGTAGAGCAGATCGTAGAAGGTATTAAGCACGGTGTGCGTAAAGTGAACATCGATACGGATTTACGTTTGGCCTCTACCGGCGCAGTACGTCGTTTCTTGGCCGAAAATCCAAGCGAGTTTGACCCACGAAAATTTCTTACGGTTACAATGAATGCGATGCAGACCTTGTGCCAGTCTCGTTATGAGTCCTTTGGTGCGGCGGGTAATGCCAGTAAAATTCGCCCTGTTGGCCTAGAAGCTATGGCAGATATGTATGGACTTTAGCTATTTAAACCTCAGGTAAAATCTTTATAACAGCAAGGTAAAACGAATGTTATCGATGAGCCTTGCTTTGCCTAAATAAACGGCGGCTATAATCACCAGTTCATTGTCATCAATGTTTGCAGGTTGCAAGTCGCTTTGGCGACAAATTTTGAAGTAGTCACGCTTGAAGCCAGCAGATTCGAGCTGGCATTGTGCCTGCTCTTCTAATTTTAATAGTTCAGTTTCACCCGATTCAAGGGCCACTCGGCAGGCTATTAAGCAACCATATAGTTGTGCTGCTTGCCTTAATTCCTTCTCACTTAGGTAACCATTTCGTGAGCTTAACGCTAGACCACTTTCTGCACGCGCAATAGGCGCGCCGATGATTTTTACCGGTAGGCAAAGGTCATTGGTCAGTTGTTTAATCACCAAGAACTGTTGGTAATCCTTGAGTCCAAAAATAGCCAAATCAGGCTGAACAATCCCAAATAATTTACTCACTACCGTAGCTACACCAGTGAAGTGCCCTGGTCGGCTAGCGCCACATAAAAGCTGATCCAGGTGAGGCACTTTCACCACAGTCGAACTAACGTTAGTAGTGGGGTACATTTCATCTACAGTGGGCGCGAATAACACATGGCAGCCGCGGCTCATTAGTTTTTCTTGGTCCCCCATAAACGTGCGTGGGTAACCGTTAAAATCTTCCCCAGGACCAAACTGCAGTGGGTTGACAAAAATGCTCGCAACAACTAAATCGGCTTCTTCTAAAGCTCGGTCAATGAGCTGTAAATGGCCTTCATGGAGATTGCCCATAGTAGGTACAAAAGCGATGATCTTATGATCTAGTTTGGCTTGCCAAAGGTGGTTGCGAAGCTGGTTGATGCTGTCGATGGTATACATAGTTTTGGTGTCGCAGGTTTAGCTAAAGCAATGTTCTGGCGCAGGAAAAAGGCCGGATTTTACTTCTGAAACGTAGGCTTCTAATGCTTTTAGGACGTCACCTTCTTGTTGTAAGAAGTTTTTCACAAAACGAGCAGGCTTGTTGGGTGTAATGCCTAACATGTCATAAATGACAAGGACTTGTGCATCGGTGTCTGGCCCTGCTCCAATGCCTATAACAGGCACAGAAACAGCTTGAGTAATGGCCTTTCCTAAGCTGCTTGGTACACATTCTAATAAAATCATACTGGCCCCCGCAGCTTCTAATTTTACGGCTTCATTCAGTAGGCTAGCAGCATGCTCCGGGGTTTTTCCTTGCACTCGATAGCCACCAAGTTTATTTACAGCTTGAGGCGTGAGTCCTAGGTGGGCACATACGGGGATACCTTGTTCAAAGAGTTTATGGATAGTGTCTTTGAGCCAAAGCCCACCCTCTAATTTAACGATTTGGGCCCCTGCCTGCATTAAGTCTGTAGCGTTGGTCATGGCTTGTTCGATGGTACGGTAACTCATAAATGGCATGTCGGTCATTATCAGGGCTTCGCTATTACCCGCCTCTACACAACGAGTGTGATACACCATTTGCTCCATGGTCACAGGGAGCGTGGAGTCGTGGCCTTGTAATACCATGCCTAACGAGTCACCTACCAAGATGATATCGACTCCGGCTTGATTCGCTCGCTGGGTAAAGCTGGCATCGTAGCTGGTAATGCAAGTCGCTTTTTCACCGGCTTTTTTCAGGCAAGTTAGGCTGTGCAACGTGGTTTTGGACATGGGGCATTAACTCCGAATAGTTGAGTAAGGCACGGGTAGTGAGTTAGGCGTCAATGCAGATCAAACCATCTATTGGGCATTGCTGCAAGAGTTCTTGTAACTGAGTGCCGCTAGGTAGGACCAACTCTGGACATAGCTCGAGCAACGGGCCAACAACAAAATCACGCCTACTTAATTGAGCGTGAGGCACAGTTAAACGTGGGTGTTGAATACTTTGTTCACCGAATAACAATAGGTCTAAGTCAAGGGTGCGGGGTCCCCAGTGGCGTTCACGTACACGTTGATGCTGTTGCTCTATGGTTTGCAACTCGTCCAGCAGGGACAGAGGCTCAAGCTCAGTTATAATCAAGGCCACAGCATTGACAAAATTATCTTGGTCTTGAGGGCCAACGGGCTTACTCAAGTATAGTTTAGACGCTAACAGTAATTGGCTTTGTGGCAGTTGCTTTAGGTCCTCTAAAGCCTGTTTAACGTGGCCTATGGGATTGTCGAGATTACTGCCTAAACCAATGTATGCGTTAACCATCTGCGCTCTCGTTTGGTTTTTTTGGTGCACGATTTTTTGGTGCAGCTTTGCCTAGTTCTTTAGTCATTTGTTCGCGTCTCTCACCGCTGGCAAACTGGTACTCCGTCCACCATTCACCTAGGTTCTCTAGATCTTCACCACTAGCTTCGCGCAATAATATAAAATCATAAGCAGCCCTAAAACGCTTATTATCTACCAGTTCTGCTGCTCGATTGCCGTGGCGTCGTGGCAGTCTTAGCTGCATATCCCAAATTTCCTTCATGGGGGTGCTAAACCGTCGTGGAATGGAGGTGCGTTTAACCTGTTGTAAAATTACATCTTGCGCTGCTTGGTGCATTGCAGGAATCGGTGGCATGTTGCGAATTTGAGCCAGCCTTTGCTGGAGAGGGTGCCATAACAATGCGGCCAACAAATAGGCTGGCGTTACACTCTTTCCTTGAGCGATACGTTCGTCTGAATTGCGCAGGGCTAAAACAACAAAATCTTCAACTTGGAAGTCTTCCGTTTCGTCGTTCTCAATGGCAGCGTCAGTGGCAGGAAATAAGAACTTAAATAAATCATAATCGCGCAACAGATAATAGGTCTGTTCGCCATTGCCAGATAACAACAACTTTAATATTTCTTCAAACATACGGGCTGCTGGAATAGGTTCCAACAAGTGGCCTAAGGTATGAATTGGCTCCGCTGTGTCTGGATCGATTTCAAAGTCCAATTTAGCAGCAAAACGAATGGCTCTAAGCATACGCACGGGGTCTTCTCTGTACCGAGCTTGAGGTTCACCAATCATGCGGATACTACGTTTTTCTATGTCTTCAATGCCGCCAGCAAAGTCATGGATGGTGAAGCCATTAATGTTGTAATACATGGCGTTGATAGTGAAATCTCGACGCATGGCGTCGTCATCTACGGTGCCATAAACATTGTCACGCAATAACATACCATTTTCGGCTTGCTTGGCTTGGTTGCTATTTTCGCTGGTGTGATGGCTGGCTCTAAAGGTAGCCACTTCAATGATTTCACGGCCAAAGCGCACATGCACTAGGCGAAAGCGACGGCCAATAAGAATGGAGTTCCTAAACAGCTTATGCACTTGTTCCGGGTGTGCATCAGTAGCAATATCGAAATCTTTTGGTTGCTTGCCCAAGAGAATGTCGCGCACACCTCCGCCTACCAGAAACCCTTGGTAGCCCGCATCCTTTAGTCGATAAAGCACCTTTAGGGCATTGTCACTAATGTCGCGGCGAGAGATATCATGGTGATCGCGGGTGATGACGTTGGGACCGGTTGGCGCTGCTGCTGCCGGCTGGTCACCTTTGACCATGTTAACCAGCTTAGAAATAAAACCCATAGAAGTCGTCGACTCAGTTCGGTGGAAAATCAAAAAACAAATGTAGCGCGCATTCTACCATTGCCTTGCTAGCTAGACAAAGGCAATAGGGTCCTGCATACGCTTGGGCACGTTGTTGATATCCCATTGCGTCACTGCCCAAGCTAATTGTTCTTCAACAGGGGCTTGGCGAAAGTTGCATGGAGCGGCTTGGCCTAAGCGTTCTAGGGCCTCAGACAATAAAGCGGGTGCCTGGGTTATATCTAATGGCCTCGCTAAATGTTGTTTGCTGAGCTTTTGTCCTTGGTTGTTGGTAACGATAGGAAGGTGTCCATAAATGGGTTGTTTGTAGCTTAGGCAGGTTTGTAACCAAACTTGCCGAGGTGTTTGATGGTAAAGGTCACTGCCACGAATGATATGACTTATGTTTTGCTCAGCATCATCTACAACTACAGCCAGCTGATAGGAAAACAGTTGGTCTTTTCGTTGCACCACAAAATTGCCCACTTCATGGGCTAGATTTTGGCTTTGGGGGCCAATGATAACATCGTCTACGGTAATTATTTGGTGGGGTAGTGCAATACGTATTGCTACATCTTTTTGGGATGGCGGGTGGGTTAAACAGTGACAGGTATAAAGAGGGTTAGTGCGAAATTGCGCGCGGCTGCAGCTGCAGGTATAAATTTGGCCATCCTGTCGAAGTAGTTCTAGGGCTTCACAGTAGGCTTGTTGGCGTTGGCTCTGAAGCATAGGTTCGCCATCCCAATGTAAGCCAAAGGTGTCTAGGCCGGAGAGAATGGCATCAATGGAACCAGGGACAGTGCGGGGTGGGTCTAAATCTTCTATGCGGACTAGCCAGCGACCTTTGTTAGCACGGGCATCTAAGTAACTTGCAACGGCAGCGACTAAAGAACCAAAATGTAAAGGGCCGCTCGGTGTTGGAGCAAAGCGGCCTACATAGCTCATGCTAAGCCTATTTACCTAGCTGCTTCTCTTTGATTTCTGCAAGGGTTTTGCAGTCAATACATAAAGTCGCAGTAGGGCGGGCTTCTAACCGACGGATACCAATTTCAACACCACAAGTGTCGCAATAACCATATTCGTCTTGCTCAATGAGCTCTAACGTGTCATTGATTTTGTTGGTTAACTTGCGTTCACGATCACGGGCCCTCAGTTCAAGAGAGAACTCTTCCTCTTGACTGGCACGGTCATTAGGGTCAGCAAAGTTAGCAGCATCTTCTTTTAGGTGGTTAACGGTGCGGTCAACCTCTTCCATTAAGTCTTGTTTCCAGGCGTGTAAGATCCCTTTAAAGTGATCTCGCTGGCCTGAATTCATGTACTCTTCACCCTTTTTTGCCTTATAAGGGGTAAAGTGTTTTAACAGTGATTCTTTTGCGTCTGACATAACTTGATTCGTTGTTGAGGGCGGTAGCGTTTAGTTTTCTTACTAAAATACACAGCCCAATTTCTATAGGTGATTTACGGCCGACAAAATAGCAGAATAATGTTGCTAAATCTAGTGAAAATGCGTCTGTGTTAGATCTATTTTCAACTTATTGTACCTGATGATGCCGCCGATTGAGAGTATTTTCAGTTATAATTCATAGACTTCACTATGTTTAGTTGCTGTTACCAAAAGCGAAGTTAAAGCACTTATTAACATTATGTATACCATAGTTCTAATCATTGGATATATCAAATGAACTTTTCATTACCATTGCAGGCCGCTACCTTACACCGACGCTATAAACGGTTTTTGGCTGATGTGGAGACAGCCGATGGAACGCCATTAACAATACATTGTCCTAACACGGGCTCTATGAAGAACTGTGCTGCAGCTAATAGTCGAATTTGGTTCTGGGATTCAGCAAACGAAAAGCGTAAATATCCATGTACGTGGGAACTAGTAGAGATAGAACAGCGTTTCTTGGCTTGTATTAATACCCAGCGAGCTAATGGGTTGGTTGTAGAGGCCATAAATAATGCCACAATTACTCAATTACAGGGCTATGGAAAGCTGCAAACTGAGGTAAAATATGGTCTGGAAAACAGTCGTATAGATATTTTTTTAAGCCAACATAAACATCTGCAAGATTGTTATGTAGAGGTGAAAAATGTCACTCTTATGACAGCTCAAGGACAAGGACTGTTTCCTGATGCTATTACAGAACGGGGGCGCAAGCACCTACGAGAATTAGCGCACATGGTGACTCAGGGGCAGCGAGCCGTATTGGTGTATTGTGTTGCTCATACGGGAATAACCCAGGTATCCCCAGCATGGGATGTAGACCCAGCCTATGCTGAGACTTTGGTTTGGGCTATTGAGCAAGGTGTGGAAGTGATGGCTTATGGAGCAGCGATTAGCTTAACTGAAATGAGTTTGGTACGTGTTGTTCCGCTAAACATGATGCCTAAAGCTTAAGTTTTGGGAATAGTGCAGTAGATTTTATCATCACGTTCTTCTACGCTTAGGCTGGTGAGAGATTTTTGATTACATGGCCCGCTAATACAAAGACCATCATCAATAGTAAACAAGGCCCCATGAGTGGCGCACTGGATAAACTGCTTATCGTAGTCTAAGAATTGGTTGGGCAGCCATTCCAACGGGACTTTTTGATGAGGGCAGCGATTGCGATAGGCCATGACTTTGCCTTGATGGCGTACAATAAACAGATTTGTGTCGTGAATTATAAACCCTTTGCTTTGGCCTTCCCCAAGCTCGTGACTGCGTATAAGCAGCGTGGGTTGTTGAGTGGGAGGCATAAGTTTGATCAACATAAGGAATAAATAGATGTGTAGCATAACAGAATTGGGGCCGTGTATTGACGAAGCGACGCATGAGAAATAAAGCCAGCCCAAAAAATTCTGGAGGTTGGATATCGTGGTTGTGGCTGTTCAAGTTTGCCACTGTGTTGTTGGTGGTGGGTGCCGTGGCACTAGTGTACCTTGATGCGCAAATTAGACACCGATTTGAAGGCCATCGCTGGTCTTTGCCAGCTAAAGTGTACGCGCGTCCACTCGAACTTTTCACCGGCCAACAGCTGGCCACAGGACAGCTAGACTATGAGCTCACCCAGTTAGGTTATCGTTGGGTAAACCATGCAAAAGCACCAGGGCAAGTACAAAAAACAAACCAAGGTATAGTTATTTTTAGTCGCGGGTTTCGTTTCGCTGATGGTGATCAAAAAGGCCATGTGGTAGAGGTGAGCCTAAAACGAAATAAAATCACTGGGTTGCGTCAAACCTCTGGTGCAAGTATAGCGTTGTTAAGACTTGAACCACAGCTAGTGGGTGGCATTTATCCAGCACATAATGAAGACCGAGAGCTAATTCAGTTGAATGATTTACCTAATGGTTTTATCGAAACCTTGTTGGCGGTGGAAGATCGCCATTATTATTCCCATTATGGGGTCTCTCCTTGGGGTATTGCGCGAGCAATGTGGGCCAACGTTAAGGCGGGTGCCGTGGTGCAAGGTGGCAGTACCTTAACTCAGCAGTTAGTTAAGAATTTTTACCTTACAGACCGACAGACCTTATGGCGTAAACTCATTGAAGCGCCGATGGCACTATTGTTAAATATCCATTACAGTAAAGATGAGGTGTTAGAAGTTTACCTCAATGAAGTCTTTGTCGGGCAAGCTGGTAAACGAGCAATTCATGGATTTGGCCTCGCTAGCCGTTTTTATTTTGGTCAGCCTTTGAGTGAATTGAAATTGCACCAGGTTGCGCTCTTGGTAGGCTTGGTTAAAGGTCCTTCTTATTACAATCCCCAGAGACACCCAGAGAGAGCTATTAAAAGGCGCAACTTGGTGTTGTCTATTTTGGCTCAACAGGGCTTAATTTCAGAGGCCCAAAAAATGAACTATCAGGGTCTGCCGTTAGACCTGACTGAGGCCAGTCAGGTGAGCCGCTATCCGGCCTATATGGATGTAGTAAGGCAGCAGTTACAACAACACTATCAGGCATCAGCCTTATCTAATCATGGGTTACGTATTTTTACTAGTTTAGATCCATGGGTGCAACATCAAGCTGACACAGCTATGGTTGAGCAAGTGAACAAGCTTAAGCAGCGCCATGGCAATATAGAAGGCTTGCAAGGTGCTGCAGTTGTCAGCCATAGAGGTAGTGGCGAATTGCTAGCCCTTGTGGGCGATCATAACGGTGGTTATGCGGGCCATAACTGGGCCTTGGACCGAAGCCGTCAAGTAGGTTCTCTATTAAAGCCTGTAGTGCACCTTGCTGCTTTAGAAACTGGTCAATATAGCCTTGTTACTAGCATTGATGATGCCCCAATCGCGCTACCTCAAGCCGATGGGAGCTTGTGGCAACCGCAAAATTACGACCACAAGTCCCACGGCAAGGTGCCTATGTATGAGACCTTGGTAAAGTCTTATAATCAGGCTAATGTACGTTTAGGTTTGCAGGTGGGCGTGGATAAGGTGTTGCAGCAGTTGAGGCGAATGGGTGTAGAGCAGTCTATTCCTGCCTATCCTTCAGTATTATTGGGTGCTGTTGAAATGTCGCCTTTGCAAGTGAATCAAGTGTATCAGACCATCGCCAGTAATGGTTTTTATAGCCCCTTGAGCCTAGTTCGCCAAGTGACAGAGGCTAATGGCCGGCTACTAAGCCACTTTCCATTTGCGGTTCGGCAGTCAGCCAGCAATGATTCAATTTATTTACTACAACATGAAATGCGTATGGTGGCACGGGAAGGGACGGCCAGAGGAGTTTATCGTTTCCTACCCAAGCAACAAAAAGTGGCTGCGAAAACGGGCACCACCAATGACCAGAGAGACAGCTGGTTTGCAGGTTTTAGTGGCCGACATGTTGCGACCGTCTGGCTTGGTAGGGAAGATGCCAAACCTACACCGTTAACGGGTGCAGGGGGAGCACTAAATGTTTGGGGGCAGATGATGCAACATTTGGCGTATACAGACCATGAAGACATCAAACCCCAATCGATAGACTATTATTATCTCAATATAACAACAGGCAAGGCCATGCCTGACAACTGCCCTAACGGTGTTTGGTTGCCCATGCTTAAAACTCTAGCACCCCCCATTAATACAACCTGTGGATATTAGTTAGTAATGTATAACAACGAAATCACACCTTTTAAACACTTATTACTTATATGCTTAGTGATTTTTTTGGGGGGCTGCGCAGCTCCTGGGTATGGCCCTATTGTAGAAGATTTGAGTGTGCAGGCAAGGCCTTCTGAACGAATGCCTTCTTCATCTACTAATGCGCCTACTGATACCTTAGTAACATCTCAGGCACCTACCCTTGTAGTCACAGCAAAGCCTAAACCTTACGTAGCGCCTAAAGCAGACGTTACTATTACAGCGCAGCCAATATCAAACCAAGTTGCGACGGGATCAGTGGTGCAAGAAATCATACTGCCGGTTGTGCAAGAATCGCCGTTACCTCCATCAAATCAAGCCGTGGTGGAGCAGTTGTTGGCCGAAGCTGATCAGCTAAAAGCTCAGGGTAAGGTGACTCAGGCAGTTATTCAGCTTCAAAGAGCTCAGCGAATCGCTCCGCGGGAACCTAAGGTTTACGCGCGTTTAGCAGCCTTGCAGCTATCCTTAGGTGAAGCATCACGTGCTGAACAGTTAGCACTTAAAGGTTTGACATTGGTGCCTAATAAAAATAGCTACCAGTATTATTTTTGGAAGTTGATTGGCGCCAGCCGAAGTCATTTAGGAGATACTAAAGGCGAAGCCAAGGCCATAGCTGAAGCAAAAAAATATAAATAGCCACCAAAGGCCAGTAGGCTTAAGCCATTCCATAGCAAAGCAAAACTAGTATTAAATGACCATAGGCTAGCTAGCATCAGTCCAAGGTAAAAGCCTAACATAATGTAGAGTTTGTTAATGGCTTGGCCTTTGGGTATAGCGCTTTTGGTGATCCTAAAGATAGCGAAAAGCACAGCTAATGTGCAGGCCATGAGGATGAACTTACCGTAATTATTGCCGGCCTCTGCACGTCGCATAAGTTCAAACATGGCTGCCAAAGCGAGAAAAATACGTCCCCAGGTAGCTCGCTTCCACTGCCAGCCAATGGCTAAATCTAACAACACCAATGCCATCATAGGAACACCTACGTACAAACTGAGATTGACGCCAAGGATAGCCATCTCAGGCTCAATAAATAGGCTAAAAACAGGTGCATTGGTGATGCACGCATAAGCACCTAAGCAAAGGCACAGCGCAGCTGTTTTGTGTGTGTCGTGCAGGCCCTTAAAGCGCCACAACAATACCCCAAAGGCAATAAGGCTGGCCGACAGTAGTAGGTAAATGAAGCTCAACATAGGCTAAAGCTGAGCAAAAGCTCGTTCGGCTGCAGCTAGTGTATGCACTAGTTCTTTTTCGCCATGTGCATTAGAAACAAACCCAGCTTCAAAAGCTGAGGGTGCTAAGTACACACCTTGCGCCAACATTAAGTGAAAGAAACGGCTAAATTTTTCTGCATCGCAGGCCATGGTTTCTGCAAAGCAGGTGACCTGGGTTTGGTCAGTAAAGAACAAACCAAACATACCCCCTACTTGGTTGGTGTGGAAGGCTACGTTAGCTGCAATGGCTCGCTCTTTTAGGCCTGCCATTAGTCGACTGGTGTAGTCTGTAAGTTGCTCATAAAAACCGGGCTGGCTAACCTCATCCAACATAACTAAGCCAGCACTCATTGCCACGGGGTTGCCTGACAGTGTGCCTGCTTGATACACAGGGCCTAAGGGAGCAAGAGAGTGCATAACTTTACTGCGCCCTCCAAAAGCCGCCACGGGCATGCCTCCTCCAATCACCTTACCTAAGGTGGTTAAGTCGGGTGCGATATCATAGCGCCCTTGAGCACATTGAGGACCAACGCGGAAACCTGTCATCACTTCATCAAAGATTAATAGTGCGCCACTGGCATCACAAACCTCGCGTAAGCACTGCAAAAAACCATCTTGTGGGGCGATACAGTTCATATTGCCTGCCACCGGTTCCACAATAATACAGGCTATTTTTTGGCCCATGGTGGCGAAGGTTTGTTTAACACTGTCGCTGTCGTTATAGCTGAGGGTAACCGTGTGTTCAGCAATGCTGTCTGGAACGCCAGGAGAACTAGGAACACCAAGAGTAAGCGCGCCAGAGCCTGCTTTAACCAGCAGTGAGTCTGAGTGGCCGTGGTAGCAACCTTCAAATTTAACGATCTTATCGCGGCCAGTGTGGCCGCGAGCGAGTCGGATTGCGCTCATGGTAGCTTCTGTGCCCGAACTTACCATGCGCACCATATCCATGTGTGGCAGCAGGCTGCATAATTTATCGGCCATAGCTGTCTCTACGCGTGTGGGTGCACCAAAACCTAAGCCATTTTCAATGCTCTTAGCTACTGCGGCCAATACCTTAGGATGTGCATGCCCCAAAATCATTGGGCCCCAAGATCCAACATAATCTACGTACTGACGATCGTCTTCATCGGTTAGCCAAGCACCAGATCCGTGTTTAAAAAACAGCGGATGACCACCTACGCCCTTGAATGCACGCACTGGAGAATTTACACCGCCTGGGATATGTTGTTGGGCCGCTTCAAATAGTTGGGCAGAAATAGGTGTTTGGGTGGATGACATAGAGCGATCTCAACAAAGGACAAAGTTAAGCGGCTATTATCTCCTGAAAACACCTTCTCTGCTAATCCTTTTGAGTGTATTTTAGGATTTCTTCTGCTGGCAGAACTCCTATAATACTGCCATCAACATCGGTGATGAGCAGTTGCTCGTATTCACGCTTTTTACACAAATCCCAAGCCTCCTTAAGGGTGGCCCGCGATGAACAAAAACCAAAGGCTGGGATTGGGGATCCTGCCGCTTCAATCAGGCCAATTGCAGAATCCTCATCGATTGTGATCTGGCTTTGATATAATACATGCTCGACTTCTTCATCGTCGCTATTAATGACTAACCAATTAATGCCTCGATCTAAGGCTGATAGATAACCAGTAATATCATCATCATGATGATGACTTACGTCATAATGCATTAAGCTGGTGACGCCTTGATGATTTAACGCCTGTGTGATTGGATTAGCTTGGTAATCTAAACCTTGTTTGCGCAATACTTCAACAAACACAGAGTCTTGTTTGAAAAAATAACTACAGCTGACGTTTGCGATAACAATGGTGGCCATGCCTGGCAGAATAATGCCAGGATTGTGGGTTAATTCCATGAGCCCAATCAGGGCGGCTAAGGGCGCTTGTAATACCGCACTCATCATTGCACCCATGCCTAGCATAGCGTAGAAGCCAGCATCTGATGTGGGCCCGTCTAGCACATAGCTACTAATATGACCTAGGGCGGAGCCTGCACACGCTCCCATAAGAAGGGTGGGGCCAATTAAGCCGATAGGCATGCCTAAGCCTACACTAATAGCGGTAGCAAACAATTTAGCCAGCGCCAAAGCTACCAGTAAACCTAACGCATATTGCCCCTCAATAGCCATCAGAATACTATCAGTGCCCATGCCCATTACCTGAGGTACAAAGTAGGCAAGAGAGCCAGTAAAGGTGCCTGCTATCAACATACGAGCAAGGACTGGCTGAGCTGCAAAGTTTTGAATGCTGGTGACTGTTTTGGTGAACAGAGCAGCTATCGCACCAAGTACCACCCCGTAAACCAGAATAAGTGGCATCTCATTCATATTAGCCATACTAATATCGGGTGCCATAAAGGCCATTTCTGCGCCATACAGGTTGTTATGTAATAGGGTTGCGGTAACTGCTGCGATGATGACTGGTGTAAAACCCATAATGCTGTATTCCAGCATTACCACTTCCATGGCAAAAATAACGCCCGCCATTGGGGTATTAAACGAGGCGGCTATAGCACCTGCAGTACCACAACCCACCATAAGGCGTACGCTGTTGTGGGGTAGATGGAAGAAGCTACCTATTTGTGAGCTCACGGCAGAACCTAGGTGAACTGCTGGGCCTTCTCGTCCAGCAGACTGGCCTGTCAAAATGGCTATGGCACCCCCAAAAAATTGTACAATGGTGTTTTTAAATGGCATTTTTCCTTGGTGATAAGCCATGCGAGCCATGACATGCGCCACACCTGTTTTGCGCTCATCGGGCGCAAACAGCATGAGCCACAGCCCAAGTAGCAGACCGCCAATAACAGGCAGGAAGAAATACCAAATAGGGTCTAAGTTCTCAAAACTTTCGGCCGTGCCGCCTGGGAGCCAATGTTCAAGGGGGATTTCAAATAAACTGCGAAACGCAACAATTACTAAGGCCGCGGCTACGCCGCTTACAAAACCAAGAAAGCAAATTTGTGGTAGGGCATCGTCATAGGCTAGGCGCCGCCGAAAATGGCTAGCCCCGAAGTGCATTGGGTTTAGGCGCTCAGCCAGTTTTTGTTTTAGATTGACCATAGGTAATTACTCGTTAATACATTATATTATGTTTTTATAAATACGAGCGACGATGTATGCAGTTTACCTTACATTCATCATGCTGACTAATTGCAACATAGTCATTATTATCTTGCCCCCCCTTTAGCTTTGCTGTTGGGTCTATTATCATGGCCTTAGTAGAGTCTTTTATGGAAAGGGAATAAGTGTGAAAAAAGTAGCCATTGTTGGTGGTACTGGGTATACGGGAGTTGAGCTGTTGCGTCTTTTGGCGCGCCATCCTCACGTTGAGGTATGTGCTATTACGTCTCGTTCAGAGGCCGGTAAATCGGTGGCTGATATATACCCCAGTTTAAGAGGTGAGTACCATCTTGCTTTTACTGAGCCAACAACAGCAACCTTGGCTCAAGCTGATCTAGTGTTCTTTGCTACGCCTAATGGTGTAGCGATGAAGCAAGTGCCTGATTTGCTGGCTTCGGGGACTAAAGTCATTGATTTGGCAGCCGATTTTCGTATTCAAGATATCGATGTTTGGTCTCACTGGTACGGTATGGAACATGCGTGCTCTGAATTGGTGATGCAGGCGATCTACGGTTTGCCGGAGGTCAATAAAAGTGTGATAAAGAGCGCTAGTTTAGTGGCCAACCCCGGTTGTTACCCAACGGCTGTGCAGTTAGGGTTGTTGCCTTTGATTGAGCAAGGCTTGATTGATACGCAGTACCTCGTCGCCGACTGTAAGTCGGGTGTCAGTGGTGCTGGGCGTGGTGCAGCCGTGGGTAGTTTGTTGTGTGAAGCAGGCGATAGCTTTAAAGCTTATGGGGTGGCGGGACACAGACACCTTCCAGAAATAAAAGAACGCCTATCAATAGCAAGCGGGGGACCAGTAGGGTTGACCTTTGTACCCCATTTAGCGCCTATGATCCGTGGTATTCATGCCACCTTGTATGCGCGCTTGATCAGCGGCCAACAATCGCTAGAATCCATTCAGGCAAAGTTTGAATCGCGATATATTGATCACCCTTTTGTGGATGTTATGCCACTGGGAAGTCACCCAGAAACTCGTAGCGTGCGGGGTTCAAATATCTGTCGTATTGCCTTGCATCAACCTCAAGGAAAGGATACCTTGGTAATATTGTCGGCTATTGATAACTTGGTTAAAGGTGCCGCAGGACAAGCCATTCATAATATGAACTTGATGCTTGGGCTAGAAGAAACTGCAGGTTTAGATATTGTGCCTCTTGCACCTTAGTTGTGGGCCTAGTTAAGGCGCAGATAGCCGGTGCTAATACTTGACTAAATTACTAGGTTAAGCGCATAATTCCTGCCCTGAAAATGTCGAAGAGAGCGTTATGCCCCACACTGACGAACACGATTATTCCGATGCTACGCCACCAGCGATGGGTTTTACCGACTCTGCAGCAAAGAAAGTAACTCACCTCATGGAAGATGAGGATAACCAGGATTTATGTTTGCGTGTGTATGTCACTGGTGGCGGCTGCTCTGGGTTTTCCTACGGCTTTACCTTTGATGATAAAGTGGCAGAAGATGATACTCAGATTGAAAACGGTGAGGTAACTATGGTGGTGGATGCCATGTCGATTCAGTACCTCATGGGAGCCACGGTAGATTACAAAGAAAGTTTACAAGGATCGCAATTTTCTGTCACCAACCCCAACGCAACCACAACCTGTGGCTGTGGTTCAAGTTTCTCCATATAGGTTTGCTAATTAGACGCCAACGGACTGCCTAGCTGGTATGACTGAAGCTGAGCCAAAATGGCATTGGCCATAGGTTTAAATTCTTTCATCTGCTTTTTGTTAAGTGGTTTTACGTTAGGAAACTTCACTTTTAGTGGGTTCTTGTGTACGCCGTTTGCGCGAAATTCATAGTGTAAATGTGGGCCGGTGACTAGGCCAGAAGAACCAATATAACCAATAATTTGCCCTTGTTTCACGCGACTGCCTTTTTTTACTTTGCTGTTGTATTTTGACATGTGTGCATACAGCGTGGTGTAAATACCAGCATGTTGTAAGATAATAGTGCGCCCATAGCCACCTTTGGTGCCGCGCCAGATCACTTTGCCATCGCCAGATGCTTTGATTGGGGTGCCTGTGGCTGCAGCGTAGTCTACACCTCGGTGAGGGCGGATGGTTTTAAGAACAGGGTGCTTGCGGTTTGGATTATACTTTGAGCTAATGCGAAAGAAGTCTACAGGGCTGCGCAAAAACGCCTTGCGCATGCTGTAGCCTTTTGGGGAGTAGTAATTACCGTCACTGTGGCGGATGGCATTAAATACTTGACCCCGATTGGTGAATTGCGCTGTTAAGATATGGCCTTCACCGATGAACTGGTCATCTAGATATTTCTCCTCATAGATGAGTGCAAATTGGTCTTGTACTCGAATATCCAAAGCGAAGTCGATATCCCAGCCAAATATATTGGTCAGTTCCATGAGTTTCTTCTGACTTAGGCCTGCACGTTGACCGTCTAAAAACAATGAGTTGCTGATAGCTCCTTGTATAAAAAGAGTTTCGATGTCAGGTTGGCGAGTAATCGTTTCAACCTTGTAGGGGCCTTGTTCTTGGCGGGTGATAATAATCTGCTGCAAAGGGCTTTTGATGAGGCGAACTTTTTGCAACTGCCCGGCATTAATTACAAAGTCTAAAGTGTCTCCGGGGAACAGGGTGCGCAATGAGTTAGACTTTTTGGTGGCTTGGGTTACTCGGTATACATCTCGCGCCGATAATCCGACGCGTTGGAATAGGGTGCTGAGGCTATCGCCAGACTTAACCGTAACAGAGGACCAGTTTTCAACCTTAGCTTTGGTCTTTGGTTGCACTGGGGTTTGAGAGCTTTCAACGGGCAGTTTTAGGCTTAAGTCGAGGGTTTGACTGGTGTTTGCGCTGATAGGCTCATCGTAGTCGGACCAAAGGACAATAATTCGCATCACTAACAAAAGAAAAATTAGAATTAGCAAATATGGTTTTGGGAAGTGCTGGAAAAGTTTGGAAAGGACTATCATAAGGTGTGGATATAAGAAATTTGAACAAGGAAATAGCGTAAGTGGCGTATGATAACACGCCTGAGTGGCAAAAATAGTCCGTTTTACGCCAAATTACACTACTTGAGGCGCGCGGGAGCGCTTTTCTATTACCCCTAAATCGAGCTAGAATATGCGCTTTTCCAGTCCGCACCATTGGCTGGCTCAAACGCCTTAAATAACTGTACAAATAAGCGACTTACTATGACTGCTGTAGATACTAACTTACTCGCCGATTTACAAATGCGCGGATTGGTTAATCAAATGACCTCCCCCGAAGAGCTTACAAAGCATTTGCAAAAGCCTCGCGTGCTGTACTGTGGGTTTGATCCAACAGCCGATAGTTTGCATATTGGTAGTTTGGTTCCCTTGTTGGTATTGCGCCGTTTCCAGCAAGCAGGCCACAAACCACTGGCTTTGGTGGGTGGTGCTACGGGTATGATTGGCGACCCAAGCTTTAAGGCTCAAGAACGCAAGCTCAATACCACTGACATCATCAGTCAGTGGGTAGATCGCCTTAAGGCGCAAGTGTCTGCTTTTATCGAATTTAATGATCAAGGTAATAGTGCAGAGGTTGTGAATAACTACGATTGGACCAAAAATGTAGACATCCTAACGTTTTTGCGAGATGTGGGTAAGCATTTTTCGGTGAGTGCGATGATTCAAAAAGAATCGGTAAAGCAGCGTTTAGAGCGTGACGGTGAGGGTATTTCGTTTACCGAATTTGCCTATATCATTCTGCAGTCGTTCGATTTCTCGGAGCTCTACAAGCAATACAATTGTAGTCTACAAATAGGTGGTAGTGACCAGTGGGGCAACATAACAGGTGGAATTGATTTAACTCGTCGCCAGCATCGTGCTCAGGTATTTGGTTTAACTCTGCCCTTAGTTACAAAATCTGATGGCACAAAGTTTGGTAAAACCGAAAGTGGCACTATTTGGTTAGATGCAAAGAAAACGTCGCAGTATGCCTTTTATCAGTTCTGGATTAATACAGCTGATGCAGACGTCTATAAATTCTTACGTTTCTTTACCTTCTTAACTGAAGTTCAGATGCTTGCCATTGAGGAGCAAGATAAGGTAGCAGAGGGTAAGCCTCAAGCTCAAAGTATTTTGGCTACTGAAGTGACACGCTTGGTCCATGGAGAGGAAGGCTTGCAAGCCGCCATAAGAATCAGCCAATCACTTTTTTCTGGACAGCTTGAGCAATTGACTAGCGAAGACTTGCAGCAGCTTTATTTAGACGGCATGCCAGCTTCGAAGACAAGCGAGAAAGGCATGACGTTGGTTCAGATATTGGTTGATTCTGGTTTGGCTAAGTCTAATAAGATGGCACGAGAGTTTATTGGTAATAATGCTGTTAGCGTGAATGGTGACAAGGTGAGTAATGTTGAAGCGGTTTTAACGTCTTCTTCAGGCTTGCACGGGCGGTATCACGTGATAAAGCGTGGAAAGAAGTTGTTCCACTTGTTGCACTGGGCAGAGTAAATCATTAACCCCCTAAGTGGTTGGTTTTCGAACAATTATTACTGAGATTGATTTCGGATTAATAAATTGCGTATTAATTAAGTTTTTTTGAAAAAGCGTGTTGACAAATAAGCTCAGATCTATAGAATACGCCACCTCGGTTGAGCACACGGCTTCACGGCAAGTGACTTAATCGACCGCTCTTTAACAATTTAATCAAGTAATTCGTGTGGGCGTTTGTTGGATTG
>Ga0209091_10000722_pt1 | contig 31047 bp, 21 predicted proteins | sample ArcticOcean_MG_C_6_FD_187438 | JGI IMG/M metagenome (GOLD analysis project Ga0209091, IMG submission 187438) | Marine microbial communities from western Arctic Ocean - ArcticOcean_MG_CB8_128 (SPAdes) (version 2) | ecosystem: Environmental > Aquatic > Marine > Oceanic | place: Arctic Ocean...
TCTGTCCGATTTTGGCAGGAAGTTGCAGGTTTAGAACCGGAAAATGATATTTAATAAAGATGTTTACAATTATTCACTAAATATTTAAGTTTAGACGCGGAAGTCGATTATCTAGTGCATCATTATATCGGCTCAAAAAATAACCGAGGTAATATGAAAGGAATGAAATCCATTCTTAAGCTGTCCTTTTGGGGACGGTTTCCAATCACAGTAGCAATCCTATGGGGTACGTGCGTCTATGGTCAGGACTATTCCATTTCGGGGAGAGCTTTCAACGAAGCTGGTAAGAAATTTGGGCCTGTTCGGATCGTTTTATATGATCTGGATAAGAGGAAGGTTATTGAAATGGAAACGCCGTCTAATGGGAAATTTAAATTTAAAAATATTCCTGATGGAAATTATACCATGAACGTTTATGGCGAAGGCGGTTATGGGGCCACTAAGAATTTTGCTGTCAGTGGGGCGAATATTTCTGATGTTAATCCAGCATTGAACCCTAATTTGGATCAAGTCCAAGTTAGTGTGAAAAATATGGATAACGGAGCGAAGTCTAACTGGAAGAAAACTCCAGGTGCTGCTGAATTCATTATTTATCGAGATAATAGTGAAGTGGGAAGGACAAGTGAAACATTTTACTTAGATGCTGTTGATCCAGGCCAGACTTTTGCTTATAATGTGACTGCGGTTAAAAGTGATCAATCGTTGGGTACACGATCCATTACTGAATATGGAAAAACATTAATGCCCATACCTGAGAATGTGACGGCAGAAGCGAATAAAAACATTGTTAAACTTACCTGGGATGCGGTAAAGAATGCATCTGCTTACAATGTGTACCGAGATGGTGAATTGGTTAACTCCACACCGGAAAACTCTTTTACAGATTTTAAATTAAAATACGGGACTAAGTTTGCTTATACTATTGCAACTCTGGATCATCAATCGGAACCAGGTAGCAAAACTGCAAATGTATTTGTTACGACACACCTAGAAATAGCAAAAACCAAAGGGCTAAAAGCCGAGAGCGGTGAGAATCAGGTTATGCTAAACTGGAAAGTTGCTAAGAGTAGTGTAAAATATTATGTTTACCAAAATAGTATTCTGGTTGATTCCACAAATGGTCTTAGTGCTAGCGTGAAAACGGAAGCTGGAACTGAAAATTGTTTTTCTGTGGCAGGTGTAGATCAATATGGTTCAATAGGTCCTAAATCGGATGCAGCCTGTGATAAAAGTGTATTCTCAGCACCAGACTCTATAGCCGTCTCATTTGATAAACGGAATAATCATTTAATTAAATGGTCCGAGGTTGAAGGTGCAAGTTCTTATAATCTTTATACGAATGATAAACTACAAACCAACACCGAAAAATTAGAAATAAGTCTGAAAAGCTTGAAATGGGATACTAACTATTCCTATTACCTGACTTCCTTAACGGATGATGGAAATGAGGGCCCCAAATCATCTGATTATACCGTTAGGACGCCAAAAGTATATGTTATCGAAGGATTATTGCTTGATGAAGCAGGGGATGAAAAAAATGTAGATCAGGCCAAGGTATTTCTATATGATTCTTTAGGTATGACTTTATTGGAAGAGTTTGTAGTAGCAAGGAATGGAAAATTTCGTTTTGAAAAAGAAATCATTGCTGATTATTACATAATCAGGGCTTATGGGAACGGCAGTGGGAATGGTGGTGATCGGGTGCAGGCAATTAATAAAGATATTACTAGTTTAAGAATAAATTTATCTACAGAAGGTCTGAGACCAAATGTTTGGGTTGAACGAGGAGTTGAACAATTGACAGTACATTGGTCGGATCTTCCCCAAGGTAAATCCTACAATGTTTATAAAAACGACCGTCTGATACAGAATCTTGTGGGAGATACATCCTATGTGGATAAAGAAGTAGCACCGGGAGTTCCAACCAAGTACATGGTTAGGACCATTGATATTTATGATCTCGAAGGACCAGAGTCTAATCATGTAACAGAAAAAGCATCTTATGCACCACCTGACTTGACCCTGGCCGTCATTGCAGGCGGTTATGCTGTTGAGGCCAGCGGACGAATGGTCAATCTAAGCTGGCAACCGATTCCAGGAGTGGAAAAGTATGCTTTGTACAGAGATGGCGAACTCTTGGTAAAACAATCAGAACCATTATATGAAGAGAAAGATCTTGAATGGAACACGACTTATGTGTATAAAATAAATTCAATCGATTCAGATGATCTTGAAGGTGTGGATTATGTAGACTCTATTAAAACACATCCTGAAGTGACTGTACCCGTTTTCAAACTGGAAGAAAAAATCAACTCCATTTCTCTTTCCTGGGATCCCATACCAGATATGGATGGAAAATATAAGATTATTAGGAATGGTGGAAATATTGCAGATCTTGGTACTTTTGAATTTATTGATCCTGTAACCCCAGGCATTGAATATTGTTATACGATTGCCGCAGAAGATATCTTTAAGACCGTTGGACCTGAAGCAGAAATAAAGTGTGGGAAAGGTTATTTTGCACCTCCAGGGAATTTTACGGGAAGAATATATAGGAATAATATTGCCTTTAATTGGGAACCCGTATTGGCAGCATCGGGGTACAGGCTTTATAGAGATAATGAGTTGATTCTTGATACACCGGATCTCACCGAATATATAGATGAAAAATTAGAATTTGATAAAGAATATTCCTTTGAGATATGCAGTTATGACCAGGATGCTACCGAAGGGACAAGAATTGCCTATCCTGTAACTACTCATGAAGAAGTCTTGGCAACTTCTATGAGCGCAGAAGCGGACTTGGAAAAAATTACCTTAAACTGGGAAAAGTCCAACCTGAGAGTGGATCATAGTTATAGAATCTATCGTGATGATGAGTTGTTGACTGTGATTACTGATACAATCTATAAAGATATTGTCCCACCAGGGCAATTCTACTGTTATAAGATTACGGTAATAGATAAGTATGATACTGAGAGCCTTCCATCCAATTCTGAATGTAAAAAAGTGCTGGTGAATTATCCCAGAAATCTCACAGTAACCGGTGATGTCAGACGTGTCTTATTTAACTATAAGTATATGATTGGAGCTGTTGGATACAATATTTACATAGCTGAGAAAGAAACAGACTCTTTGAACTTGTTAACAAAAACAAAAGGTAAATATTACGAGCATAAGGGACTTGAATTTGATACCGAATACTGTTACCGGGTCGCCTGTGTTGATCAGGATGGAGATGAAGGTCCATTATCACCTATCCAATGTGGTTGGGTCTTGCCTCCTCCCCATATAACACTTATAGAGAAACGATTTGTAGAAAGATCTGGAAATGGAATTTTGGATGCTAGAGAACACGGATGGATCATTGCTAAAATTGTGAATGATGGCCGAAGTCCTGCGAGAGACTTAAAGCCTTGGCTCGAACCCATAGCTGATGCTATAACACCTTCATTGAAAATAGATTCTGTCGCGATGACACCAAAATTGGATATAGGGGATACACTCACAATCCGTTTTGACATCTATGGAAAACTTAAGATTGAGTCTGGAGAGCGAAAATTTAATATTCGAGTTAATGAATTTACTGGATTAGATCTGGAACCCGAGCCCATTTCCTTTACCACCTTGAAAATTCTTCCACCCAATTTGGTTGTGACTGATTTTTCCATCGATAATGAGTGGGGACAACATTACATCCCAAAAAATGAAATTGTAACTTTATCAATCCGTGTGCAAAACCTTTCAGAAGGTAGATCAGATACAGTAAGCGTTCTATTTCGGAGGGATAGTTCTTTTGTCTCGAAAGATGCAGATGAACTTCATGAATTTGGTTTAGTTAATGCAGGTGAATACCTTGATTTCAAATTTGAATTAATGAGCCGGGAAGATGAATTCACAATTTACTTGGAACTTTACGATTATTTTGAAACGCGGAAAACAATCCCTATTCATTTGGAAACCATGAAAAAGTATAAAGGGGCTGAGGATTTGATCATAGTAGAAACACCCTACCCCGTAGATATAAGGGTAGGTGAAGCTCCTATTATACCCGAGTTGATGACAGGTCTTTCAGAAGGCTCCACAGAGCACGGTATAATTGGAATTGTATTAGGGAATCTGGATTTTTGGAATCCCGAAATTCCTGGGAAATCATCTACCGCTGATAACGTAAAAATGGTAAGAGAGTATTATTATGATCTTTTTGGCATGCAAGACTACGCCATTATGCCAAGCCAATATTGGCAATATAGTGAAAAAATGTCCAGTCGTGACTTGCAAGGTATTTTTGATCCAGATCTTGGATATCTAAGGAAAAAAATAGAATCATATTTAGATTATTCCGGTAAAGATTCGTTGGATTTAATATTCTATTACAGTGGTGAAGGGACTACGTTTAGAGGTGAAAAGGTTTTGATTCCCTATGATGCAGATCTTAAAAATGAATTTTCATTTTTCTCTCTAAAAAAATTATATAGTAATTTGATTGAAATTCAAAAAATGGAAGAAGTTGGGGAAATAACACTTTTTATGGATGTCGATTTTAATAATTCTGCTTTCAAGCAATATATTGTAAAACCTGGTGATTTAGTGGAAGATCCAAAAGCAAAAAAGAAGAAGAAGAAGAAAAAGAAAAAGAAAAAAGGTGAACTTGAAACGCCAATTGTTCAATTGCCTAAAGAGATCATGCCACCGGAATCAATTACAGCATTCTATGCATCCAATATAACTCAGATTACCTACGATCATCCTGACATGAATAATGGAATTTTTACTTATTATCTCCTTCGTGGGTTAAGAGGTGAGGCAGATAATGGAGATAAAAATATAACTGTTGCGGAACTTCATGATTATATAAGCAAAAATGTCCAAGACACTACTAAGAAATTGTACAAGGATTTACCACAAGTTCCGCAGCTTTTCTCATCAAATCCGGATAGAGTTCTGTTCAAATTACCTTAACAACACTTTTCGGTTTGAGATCCCCAATCCCATATTCTACATACATGATTCTTAAACTAGCTCTATTCTTATCGCTGACTGCGTCTGTTTTTGCCGATCCTGTCACTATTTCCGGTACCGTTAATAATCCAGCTGGGAACTCGGTTAAAAAGGCAATCGTCACCTTGAGAAATATGAAAGATGATGTTCTCATGGAAGAAAAAACCAGCCGAAAAGGAAAATTCATTTTTAAAGAGGTGGAACCAAATTTTTATTATCTTGTCATAGAGCATGAAGGTGATGGTTCAAAACGAATAAAAATTAATCCCAGAAAAACACGGAATACAGACCTCGAATTAAGTTTGGAATTAACGAGTGAAAATGAACCGACAATGTGTTATTTATTCTCAAATGATAATCCCACAAATTTTGATCCTATTTTAAATGTTAAGGATTTAAACGTCCAATCATCGACCGAACAGATTATAATCACTTGGAGAGACACTAAACAGGCACAGTCTTTTATACTTTTTGAAAATGATATTGAGATATATCGAGGTGAAGAAACAAGATTTGAAAAAAATGAATTTCCGGGAAAGGAATTTTGTTACTCCATCCAGGCATTGGGTGCATTTGGTCTGATTGGTGAAAGGTCAGACATATATTGCGCCAGCGTTAAAATTACCATCCCCGGGGATATGCAAATTGATGTTTCAAAGAATACTTTATCTTTGAATTGGGCATCCGTAAATGGTGCATTATCCTATGCCATTTACAGAAATGATGAAAAAATCATAAATACAGATAAAACTAATTTTATGGATTCTGACCTTGATTACGGTACGGAATATTTTTATAAAATAACTGCACTGGATGCACTAGACCTGGAAAGTCATCCTTCGATTGAAGTGAAAGGTACTACAAGGGATTTTGTGGAACCTCCGATTTTATCCTCTATGAAGAATGCTAGTCGCATTATATTGATTTGGAATGAGGTCAAGATTGCCGAATCTTATAATATTTATCGGGAAGGTGAGCTATTATCCTCTGCACAATCCAACTCCTTTTCAGATGACGTGCCTTCTGGTAAAAAATATTGTTATGAGATTACCTCCATTGATCAATTTGGTGTTGAAAGTAGCCGATCAAACTCCCATTGTGCAAAAGTTTCTATTCAATCGCCAACAGGCGTCATAGCAAATGGGGATGTGACTTCCATGCATCTGAATTGGGATGAAGTCTCTGGGGCGGCTAATTACAAGGTCTATGAAAAAGTTGACCAGGATTCTTTATTATTTATTAACCAGGTAAAATCTACCCAATTCACTGTTCAAAATTTGGATTATGGCGTTGATAAATGTTATCAGATCTCAGCATTAGATTCGGAAGGAGAAGAGACTGAACTTTCTTCTTCTGCATGTAATGTTGTATTGGATCCACCTCATTTTACTATACAGAAAATGACTCTCATCGAACCTTCCGGCAATAGTGTAATAGATTCCAGGGAAACTGGTATATTACAATTTGCCCTTTTTAATGATGGACAAAGTCCAGCTCACCAAGTTAAAATGTCAATTATTTCTCATGATTTAAATCAAAATATATTAGTGGGGAAACCTGCTATTATTGACACACTTCAAGCAGGCAGAATTGAGTTTGGTAAAATTAGTATGGAAGGGTTATTACAAGTAGAAACGGGAGAGCATGAATTTGAATTACAAGTTTCATCTATTAATGGAATAATACTAGATGACCCATATCTGTTCAAGGTAGAAACAAAATCAGTGATTCCACCAAAACTGATTGTGGCTGATTTTGCAATTTCAAATGATTTTGGTACCCATTATATACCGATAAATGAGATTGTTAATTTAATAATCAGAATCCAGAATGTTGGAGAAGGGGAATCTGAATCTGTCCATGTAAAGATTACGGAAAATAGATCTTTCACTACACCGGATTTTACAGGAAATGTTAGCCTACCTGCATTTAATCCCGGAGATTATATGGATATTGAAGTACCGATTATGAGTTTTCAGGATAATTTCTCGGTGGATATCGAATTAACAGATTATTTGAACCGAACTGTTCTCCAGAAACTTAATCTTGAAGCAATGAAGCACTATCGGTCTTCCATGGAATTGATAACACAATCCATTGGCACAGAAGACGTTGAACATTATCCTGATGAACTGGGGGAAATCGATGTGGATCGGCGGATTCCTTTGGGACGGAAAAACCCTAATGCCATGGCTATTATTTTAGCCACTGAGCACTATGAAGATGGGAACTATCCCCAATTAGATTATGCGACTCGGGATGGTGATGTAGTCCGAAAGTATTTTAATCATGCATTCGGGTTATCTGATTTCCAATTGTTACCTTCGAAAACGTGGCAGATGGAAGGGGGGCCAACCGAGAACGACTTCAGGAATATATTTGATCCCCATCAGGGTAGCCTACGAAAAAGAATTATAACTGCGGAAAAATATTCCGATGTGGATGAGATGGATATTTTCCTGTATTACCGTGGTTATGGAGAATGGGTAAATGGGAAACCGCTCCTGATTCCCAAAGATGCAAAAGTCACCCGTCATATTACCAAATATCCTCTGGAACAATTAGTGAGTAATTTGTCCTTACTATCGGTATTAGGCAATATTCGATCTATCACTCTGTTTTTGGATATTACCTATATCAATCCAAAAAAATCAGTTGGTTCCATATGGGATTTTCCAAATATGTCTAACAAGATCTGTATTTTGAGTGCCTCGTCCAATGGAGAATCATCTCAAGTCTATAAAGAGAAAAAACATAGTATATTTACTTATTCTCTCTTAAAGGGGTTAGCTGGTGGCGCAGATGATGGTGATAATTTGTTAGAATTAGGGGAACTCACAGAATATATCTATAAAGCTGTACCAGAATACGCCAGGACAGTATCCAATTCATCCCAGCAGAATCCTTCTTTTAACGGTACGGATCTTAAAAGAACTATTCTTGATTTAAGATAATTATATTGGATAATTGATTTTAATAAGATACTATGGAAAGGCTTCTCTCATTTTTACCATTTATCCTTGTGGCAGCAATGCTTTTTGGATGGAAAAAATATGAATCCCATGTAATTGAAGCTGAGAAAAATAAAAGAGCAGTTTCATTAAATGTTCCTAATGAACCGTCACCTGTCACATTTAATAGAAAATCTCAACTAGAACAAATGGCCTTGGCGGAGCGATCCAAGGTAAAGGTTATGGTTGAGCATGACAACTCACCACTTACTGATACATACCCCATGATAATGGATGCTACTGAATCATTCGATCCTGATTATGGAGATGAAATCCAATTTAAATGGAAACAAAAATCAGGGACAAAAGTTGAGCTCAAGCCGAACCCATTTTCTGGTAAGGTTAGTTTTGAAGGCGTGGCAGGGGAATATGTATTTGAGCTCACCGTATCGGATAATTATGGCGCTAAAAATACCGTTATTAAAACGGTAGTGATTGAACCGGAGCCGAACATGCCTCCTGTAATTCAAATGAAGGTAAGACAAGGATCTGAGTTGAAGTAATAATGAAAAAGACGATTTTCGCTATCACCGCAATACTACCGGATAAAGGACAGTTATGAAAAACGTTGTTTTAGGAATAGATATTGGCGGCACAAATACGGTATATGGTTTCGTAGGTCAAAATGGGAATATAGTTCATAGTGAGCAGATCCCAACCCTTGGAAATAAGCCTGTAGATAATTTAATAACCCGATTGGGGGAAAAATTAGATTCTTTTTTAAAAGATCACTCTGATTTTAAATTATGTGGCATAGGTGTAGGGGCACCCAATGGTAACCATTTTACAGGGATCATTCAGGATCCACCAAACTTGAGTTGGGGAGACGTTGATATTGTGACCCTATTAAAAGAAAAGTTTAATTGTGATGTTTCCTTGACCAATGATGCTAATGCTGCTGCATTGGGGGAAAGAAATTATGGTATTGCTTCTGACATGAATGATTTTGTTGTCATTACACTTGGTACAGGATTGGGAAGTGGAATTTTCACCGGCGGGCTTTTACTTTATGGTACTAATAGTTTGGCGGGTGAAATGGGCCATCTATCCATAGCAAAAAATGGGCGAGCCTGCTCCTGTGGATTGAAAGGTTGCCTGGAAATGTATGTCTCCGCAAAAGGGATAAAAGAAACCGTAATCGAATTACAAAAGGTTAAACCTGACGACGATTTTTTATCATCACTCGAGCCTGATACTATTGAAGGGAAAATGATCGACCGCGCCATTGATAATGGCGTAGAGTCCGCAATCTCTCTTTACGAATTCACAGCGGATAAACTTGCCTATGGAATGGCGCAGGTAGCGACAATTTTAAGCCCTGAAGCATTCATCCTTTATGGTGGCTACAGTCAAGCAGGAGATAGATTGTTAGGCCCAACACGCATTGCTCTAGAAACTTATTTGATGGATAATTTGAAAGGAAAGATCAAGGTTTTGCAATCGGGATTACCGCCTGGCCAAGCTGGTATTTTGGGTGCAGCATCCTTGTTTTGGGAATAAGGATGTTTGCTCAACATAAAAATATATAATTAACTAGAGTATTTATTGATAGATAAAGGCTTTATTTTAAAATAGTAGCGGAGGAGGGACTCGAACCCCCGACACCCGGATTATGATTCCGGTGCTCTAACCAGCTGAGCTACTCCGCCATATTATGCTTTTCTCGTCAATAAACTGGTTTAAAATACTAGTTATTTCAACCCCTTAAATTAATGTTAAATATGTACCTAAATGCATGAAAAAGCATAGGATTTGCAACAGTAAATAAAGGAAAGGCAGTGTGTGTCTTCTGTCTCTGGTATATAGGTAAAATTAATTTATATTTTTAAACGATCTAAAATTCGAAGTATTACTTTACCAAATTTTTATACGTTTTTCAGGATCAACATACATTCCATCATCAGCACTAACTCTAAAAACGTCCAGAAACTCTGGCATATTCAACAGTGGACCATTAGCTCTAAACTCACCAGGAGAATGAGGATCAGTCTTTATCTGTCTAATCATTTGTTCGTCTGTTGATTTCGAGCCCCAAATTGTTCCCCATCCATAGAAGAAACGTTCATCGCCAGTCAGTCCATCTATCACGGGTGTCGTTTTTCCTTTTTTTGATAACTGGTATGCTTTATAGGCGATAACAATTCCTGCTAAATCACCAATGTTTTCACCCTGTGTAAACTCACCATTAACGGGGGTCCCATCCACAACCGTATAATTATCATATTGTTTAATCAGCTTTTCGGTCCTTTTTTTGAACTTTTTCTTATCTGTGTCTGTCCACCAATTTCGGAGTTCTCCGTCTCCATCATACATCGAACCTTTATCATCAAATCCGTGACCCATCTCATGGCCAATGACAGCACCGATTGAACCATAGTTTACCGCGTCATCCGCTTCCATATTAAAAAATGGAGGCTGTAAAATACCTGCAGGGAAGACGATCTCATTTAGTAATGGATTATAATAGGCATTCACAGTCTGAGGTGTCATGCCCCATTCTTCCCGGTCAATCGGTTTACCTAATTTTTCTCTGTTTTTTCTGGTTCTATCTAAAGTTGAATTTTTAATGTTATTTACCAAATTATCAGGTTCAATAGAAAGCTGACTATAATCTTTCCATTTATTTGGAAATCCAATTTTAGGCCTAAAGTTTTTCAGTTTATAATGGGCCTGCAATTTTGTTGAGTCACTCATCCACTCAAGTTCATCGATACCAACCTTGTAAGCCTTGCGAAGGTTTTCTACTAGATCAATCATTCTATCTTTCGCATTTTGATCAAAGTGTTTTTCTACATATACCTTCCCTATTATTTCTCCCATTGAGGCACTAACAACATTCACCGCACGTTTCCATCTAGGCTCCATTTTTTTAACACCGCTCAAGACCGTACTATAAAAATAAAAATTTTGTTTTTCATAATCACTGCTCAAGTACCCAGCAAAACGATCTAGCAACGACCAGGTGAAATATGTTTTCCAATCATCAATAGATGTTTTTGTAATAATATTATTAATATTTTTTATATAATCTGGCTGACTAATAATGATTTTATTAAAGCCATCTATGCCTGTTGCTGAAAGCCATCTATCCCAGTCTAGACCTGGTATCATTGATCTTAATTCACTCATCGTAGATGGATTATATGTTAACTCCGGGTCTCTATTCTTTTCTTTCTTCCAATGAAATCTTGCCAAGCTTGTTTCAATATCCATTACCGTGGACCCAAGCTTATTACTATTACTCATTCCATATAATTCAAACATTTTCCCAATGTGAGTTACATATGCTTTCCGAATATTTTTACTCTTTTCATCATCATCCATGTAATATCCTTTATTAGGAAGACCAAGACCACTTTGTCCAAGGTAGGTCACATGTTCAGTTGGGTTTTTACTGTCTATATAAACATATACGCCAAACGGCGCCGTTGTAATGATAGCCGCATAGGCCATATACTCCGAAAGATCTGATAAGTTATTTATCTTAGATATTTTATCCATTTCTTTTCCAAGACTCTTTACACCAATCTTTTCAAGCCTTGAAGTATCCATAAAACTATGGTATAGATCACCTACCTTCTGATTATCTGACCCCTTAGAAGATTCTTTTTCAGCTGCTTCTTCAATTATTGTTTTTACATCTTCTTGAGCTTTTTCTCTAAGAATAGTGAATGTTGAATATCGGGATTTATCGGCAGGAAGTTCAAACTCCTTTAGCCATTTTCCATTTACATGGCGATAAAAATCGTCTTGCGGCTTGACAGTTGTGTCCACACGATTAAAATCAATTCCAGATGATAACATATTTGCTTCTTTATCTTTTGTTGATGAGCAAGATATGCCAAACAAAATAGTAATAATACAGAAAAAATAAAGTTTCATATTTTTTAATTCCTGTTAGCATTTATAATATTGATACGGTTTTATTAGATGGAGAAATTATATTAAAAAATAATTACTAGTAATCATTACGTAGTAATAAACAGGTAGCATAGTGGATTATGATTCCATTGCTGAGCTACTCCGCCAAAATTTTTGTTTATTACGACAAATTCTAGTAGAAAAAAGCCAATGGTATTAAGTGGACAATTCATTTAAAACTAACCAGAATTCACCGATAAAAATTAACTTTATCCTTGAAACTTCACGTGTAATTTCGGCCACGATTTTTTGAATAAAGGAGTAAAAAATGTATTCATCCATTGATCAATTTATGGACAAAGTTCGCATTAGAAATGCTGGCGAGGTAGAGTTTCACCAAGCTGTACATGAGGTTGTAGAATCTCTTTGGGATTTTTTACAGGATAATCCCGCTTATTTACATGCAAAAATTTTAGATCGAATTGTTGAACCCGAGCGGGTAATTCAATTCAGAGTTCCTTGGAGAAATGACCGAGGAGATGTAGAAGTAAATCGTGGATTTCGTGTGGAATTCAATTCCGCCATTGGACCCTATAAGGGTGGACTTCGGTTTCATCCATCTGTCAATCTTTCTATTTTGAAATTTCTTGGGTTTGAACAGGTATTTAAAAATAGTTTAACTACACTTCCTATGGGCGGTGGAAAAGGTGGGTCTGATTTTGATCCAAAAGGGAAATCTGATAACGAGGTTATGAGTTTTTGCCAAAGTTTTATGACAGAACTCTGTCGGCATATTGGTGCGGATACAGATGTGCCCGCAGGTGACATTGGTGTTGGCGGCCGTGAAATTGGTTACATGTTTGGTCAATATAAAAGGATACGGAATGAATTTACCGGTGTCTTAACCGGAAAAGGTCTCAATTGGGGAGGATCTCTGATTCGTCCCGAAGCGACAGGATACGGATGTGTTTATTTTGCTGAAGAAATGTTAAAACACGTCGGTGACAGTTTTAATGGAAAAACCGTGGCAGTATCCGGTTCAGGAAATGTTGCCCAATTTGCTACTCAAAAAGCAACTGAACTTGGAGCAAAAGTTGTGACATTATCAGATTCATCGGGCTCTATCCATGATGAGAATGGTATTGATGCTGACAAGTTAGCTTGGGTTATGGATCTCAAGAATAATCGCCGTGGACGGATCAAAGAATATGCTGATGAATTTGGTGTAACCTATCTTGAGAGTCAGCGACCCTGGTCTGTTCCGTGTGATATTGCATTGCCCTGCGCGACTCAAAATGAGATCAATGGTGACAATGCGAAAACGATGATTTCCAATGGCTGTAAAGTTGTGTCAGAAGGTGCAAACATGCCCACAGACCCAGAAGCAGTGAATATTATATTAGATGCTGGTATATTATTTGGACCAGGAAAAGCAGCCAATGCAGGCGGTGTAGCAACCAGTGGATTAGAAATGAGTCAAAACAGTATGCGATTGAATTGGAGCCGAGAAGAAGTTGATGGCAAGCTTCACACTATTATGAAAAATATCCACGAAGCATGTGTGACCCATGGTGCTGAGAATGGAAGTGTAAACTATGTAAAGGGCGCAAATATTGCAGGATTTATTAAAATTGCAGACTCCATGCTGGACCAGGGTGTAGTCTAAATATATAGTTGGCCATTTTGAGTCCTCAATTTTAGGGACTTGGGAATCTGTTAGGTAACGAACAAAACGCAATAACAGCGACGCTTTGTGCTTTGGAATAGGAGCAATTAATCAGATTCCGCTGGACTCCTCTTCATCCATCATTTCTGGTGTGTCCTCTTTAGGTTGGTATATAATCCCATCACCAGTCATTCCGTTTAATGTCGCCAGAAAAGGCTGATTAAATTGATACCAATCCACATATTGCCCAGATTGTTTCAAATTATCGCTAGATATCCAATCCAGATTTAAAATATCGTTCTTTCTTTTAGGATCAATGGTGATGTAAGCCACGTGTAGACTGGTAATGTTTTGGAAAAAATGACTTCCGAAAGATGGATCTACTGGCATATCCTTCCGCCCAACTTCAATAATGATTTTTGCCTGTGAAATTTGTCTCCAGTTAACGGGAATTCCCAACCATGGATCTGCTGAACCCCATCTACCGGGACCCGAAAGAATATAATTTTCTTTCAAACCAAATTTCTGGTTGATATTTTCTACTTCTATTGCAATTTCGGGTGTTTTTGCAGGATCAAATGAATCATGCCGTACAACAATCAAATCTCGGATTTGATCAATCTTCCCGTCTCCCAAGGTGATATGACTTTTACAAAATACTTCTACATCTGTTAAATGAGTTTGAATTGATTTTAATCCTGTTAATACAATGGGTTTAATCTGTAATAGGCAAAATTCTGGTTTTTTATCTTTATATATATTGACAGCAAATTCAATTTCAATTGGACATCCCACGGCTGCTTTTCCCAAAGATAAAATCCGTTTAGAAATTTCAGCAAGGGGAATCATATTCCATTTTAATATAGGCGCGAAAGAAATGACCCGAGTTCCAGATTTAGACAAGGAATCTCGGAGGGTATTGTCATCATTAGAGATCACACTGCCAAGCCATTTGAGAGCACCATCATCTTCAGCGCTTTGTAAGGGAAAGGCATGAAGGTCTTCATGGGAATTATTCTCAGATGCTTTAAGTTGTAATCCATAGAACTGGTTTTGAGAATTTTGCTTTGTTGCTTTTACAGAATAAAATTGGGGCAGGATCAAGGGATATTCTGGAGATATTCTAAGGCATTTTTCACCATCTACAATTGTCCTGCCAAATCCCAATGCAAGATAGGCCACACCCTCGTCTCGTTTCATATAAGAAACCGGGTAATAATTAATACTTTTTAAAACACCGCTGAATGTCGGATAAAACCGCTTGCTTTTATAAGACTGACCTACCATTTCCTGAATGACAACAGCCATTTTTTCTTCTTCGATACTATGTCCTGTAGAGCCCAATAATGATTTGGCTTCACCTTTAAATGTAGATGCGAAAACACTCTTTATAGCTATCATCAATTCATTCAATCTTTTTTTTGTTGATCTTGAATTATTGGGTAGCATTATAGTTTTATAGGTACCGGCAAGAGGTTGATATTGAGAATCTTCCAAAAGGCTAGATGACCTTACAGCCAATGGATTTTTATGATCTCGGATAAATGATTCCAACTTTAGAATAAGATCTATGGAAAGGCGAGCTTTTTTAAAAGCTCTTTCTAATTTTTTATTATCCGCGATTTTGAGAGCTTTTTGCCATAATTGATTATCTTTCATGAATTGGTCAAATTCATGAGTTCCCACAACAGCACAATCTGGAACCCGAATGGTTACGTTCTCAAATTCTTCCTCAATACCTGATTGCTTGATCATAGATCTGGCAAATGCCAGCCCTCTAGCTTTTCCACCCAAAGAACCGCCACATAGGCGGAAAAAATCAGATTTTTGTTGTTTGAAGCGAGCAGATGTATAGTCCAGTACTCTGTAATCGGTTTCTTCTTTTTCAGAGCTTAAACACTGTAATAAATACGTTCTTAATAATTCACCTGAATCAAATTCGTGGGCATAAATGGGACGCAATCTTGAAGCGAGTTTAAATTCTGTTCTTGCAGCGAGCCAATTGGAAAAGTGATGACTTTTTGCATGGTACAATAACGAATCAACCGGGATTTCTCTAATTCCGTTAATGAATTCATCGATCGATTTGGCACGTCCAACTTCTTTTTTATTAGAAGTTTTAAAAATAAAGTCACCAAAGCCAAAATTTTCTGTGATAAAAACTCGTAGATCTGTTAGAAGCGTATTGGACCTTTTATGTAGAAATGCCGCATTAACTTGCTTGGCCATTTCACGGTTATCTATGTCAGTAGACTGAAGCATAATTGGTATGGATGGGTCAATCTTCCGAACCCATTGTGCAAACTTCAACCCCGCTTCAGGGTCATTAATTCCTTTTTTTGGGAATCGCACATCCGAAATCACACCAATCATATTATTTTTATATTTCTTAATAAAATTTTGTGCTGTTTCAAAATTAGTTGTTAATATAATTTTAGGCCTTCCTCTAAGATGAAGTAATCGCTGGGATTGACTCAAACTTCGATTCACTAAGTTCTTTGTCTGATACATAATTTCTTTATAAATCAATGGCAGAAGAATGGAATACATCCTTGGAGAATCTTCCACCAACAAGATTGAGCGAACATCGCCCTTACCGATATCCTGCTTAGCGTTTTTTCGGTCTTCCACGTACTTTATAATGGCAGGAAAAACGCTGGCATCACCAGACCAGATAAATATGCGATTAATAGATTTAGGTGTAATTGTATTCGGAAGCTGTTTTAATTCTGTTTCATCAAATACCAGAAGAATCACTGGTTTTTTGGGATATTTCTCCTTGATGGCAGTACCAAGAGAAATTGGATCTTGATCTTCAATTCGGAGCATGACAATAACCAGATCAAATTTCTTTTTAACCATTATATCTATGGCTTCACGTCCAGTGGAAACACGGGTAACTCGGGGAGCATAATTGAAATTCATGCCAATATATTCTGTCAAAATCTGCTCCGTGAGATGACCATCTTCTTCAAGAATAAATGCATCATAAACACTGGCAACCAGCAAGATCTCATGTATGCGGTGGGGCATAAGATCCTGAAAATTGATCTTGGATTTGTTACCGACGTAAAAATCAGGCATAGGTGAAATTACCGCCCTTCTAAAGAAAAAGAAATATCCAACCAATCTACGTTGGTATGTTTTTAGAAATTCCACTAATTTCAAGAATCTAATATGGCTATTTTGGCAATTATTCCAAGTCTGAGCACAGTGGGGAATACATTTATAAATTTAATTTTTCCAAATCAGTGTCTGGTCTGTAAAGAAGGAGATTTTTTCTCACAGGATCCTATTTGCCTTGATTGTCTTCAACATATGACCCCACTCCCAATTGAGAACAGGGTTCCGGAATTAACCGTGAATGATGGGATTGATATAGCATTTTCGGGTTGGGATTTTGGTGATGAATTAAGAATTGCCATTCATTCATTAAAGTATGAAGAGCGAGCAAGAATTGGTTTCTTCCTCGGCAAATTATTAGGAGATCGACTTCATGAAAAAAGGATTCAGGAATTGGATTATTTGATACCCGTGCCGCTTCATCCTGTAAAGTTTAGAGAAAGGGGATTTAATCAGGCGGAGTGGATCGCAACTGGATTAGGGCAAGCCATTCAAAAACCAGTTTATACAAAATTAATGAAAAGGATAAAACATACCATTTCTCAAACGACCCTTGACCGAAAAGAACGATTAAATAACATGAAAAAAGCATTCAAATTCAATCAGGATGTTACGGATAAAAACATTGGAATCGTGGATGATGTATTAACAACGGGGTCGACCATTTCATCCATGGCATCCATATTGAAAGATGCCGGAGCAAAAACAATTGTTGCGCTCACCGTGGCAACACCCCTGGAGGAAAAAGATGATACGTACGCTGAAAGCGTTTGATTTAAAGGGAAAAAATATCCTCATGCGAGTGGACTTTAATGTACCAATGGAAGGGGAGAAGATTACCAATAATTTTCGAATTAAGGCATCCATACCCACCATTAATACTTGTTTGGATGGTGGGGCAGCTGTCGTCCTTATGTCGCATTTAGGTAGACCCGACGGTGAAGTGGATCCTACATTAAGTTTGATTCCAGCTGGAGAAGAATTGGCTGGGCTTATGGAAATGCCTATCAAATTTTCTGAAGATTGTGCCTCTAATGATGCTATTGACACTTCTTTAAGCCTGAAAGCCGGGGAGATACATCTATTAGAGAATCTACGGTTTCATCCAGGAGAAAAGAAAAATGATCCAACTTTTGCTTCAAGGTTAGCACGCCATGGGCAAATTTATATCAATGATGCGTTTGGTACAGCTCATCGCGCTCATGCGTCAAATGTGGGAGTGGCATCTCATTTCAAGCATGCAGGCATCGGATGGCTCATGGATAAAGAGATTAATTTCCTGGACCGTTTCATCCAAAAACCGAATCGTCCCCTTACCTTGATTTTGGGTGGTGCAAAGATTGGTAGCAAGTTGGGGCTTATTCACCATTTCATGGAAAAAGCTGATAACATTATTATTGGTGGTGGGATGGCATTCACTTTCTTGAAAGCTCGTGGAAAAGAGATAGGTGGATCCCTCATAGATGATGCAATGGTTTCAACTGCAAAAAAAATATTGAATCTAGCTAGAACTAGCCAAGTTAAACTTTATTTACCAGTAGATGTGCTCTGCGGAAAATCATTGGATGATAATGAGCCAAAGGGGCCTTTTTTGATTAATGATATTCCTAATAATCTCATGGGATTAGATATTGGCCCAGAAACCATTACCAAATTCAATAAAATCATAAGTTCATCAGAAACGGTTGTTTGGAATGGACCTATGGGAGTATTCGAAAAGAAAGGATACAGTACAGGAACACGGGATATTGGCATCCATTTAGCCAACTGTGTAGAAAATGGACAAAAAGTCATTGTGGGCGGAGGTGATACTTCTGCAGCCACTGAAAAATATGGATTAAGTCAGTTGATGACCCACGTCTCTACTGGCGGAGGTTCATCATTAGAATTGTTAAGTGGCAATCATTTACCTGCCATGAAAGCTTTGGAGATATAATATGAATTTGACACCTATCGTTGCCGGAAACTGGAAAATGCATAAAACCCCATCAGATGGGGCTTCATTCATTGAATTGACAAAGAATTTACTTTTGGATATCAAACACGTTTCTGTTATTTTTGCCCCGCCTTTTACAGGGCTTTTTGACTTGAATGTGAAACCGCCATTCTATTCTGCAGCCCAAAACTGTCATTGGGAACAAACAGGCGCCTTTACCGGTGAAATTTCTGTTTTAATGATTCGGGACTGTGGGGCAGAGTTTGTGATTATCGGCCATTCAGAGCGTCGCCATGTTTTCGGTGAATCAGATGAATGGATTAACCGGAAAGTCAAAGCTGTTTTGGCTGGAAATATGAAACCGATCTTATGTATTGGAGAATTATTGAACCAAAGAGAGGCAGGTCAAACAGAATTGGTTTTAAAAAGTCAATTAGAACAAGGATTGGCAGGTGTTGAAGCTCTTGAAAATATTATAATTGCATATGAACCTGTTTGGGCCATAGGAACTGGTGTGACAGCAAATGCAGACCAAGTTGAGTCAGCACATTCATCGGTTCGTAACATACTAAAGGAATTATATCCTGAATCGGATACAATTCACGTTTTGTATGGTGGATCTGTAAAATCTGGAAATGCAGAAGAGTTAATCCAAATTCCAGGTGTAAATGGATTTTTAATTGGTGGAGCAAGTTTAGATGTTGAATCTTTTGCATCCATAACCCGAACGGTTGAAACCGTTCAATTGAGGACATTATGACAGGATTTTTAATTATTATACATACAATTGTTAGCATTATGCTAATATCAGTCGTTCTGATGCAAGCTAGTCAGGGCGGTGGTTTATCCGGTACTTTTGGTGGACAAGCAGCCAGTTCGGTTCTTGGCGGACAGAATGCTGGTAATGTTTTAAGTCGAATCACAACTTGGCTCGCAACTTTATTTCTTTCACTGGCTGTTATAATCAGTATGTTGAGTGGACCGGCGACAAACGCATCATCATCAATTGTGAAACAAGCGGCTGAAGACCGCCCAGTTGTACCGGCGACAGATCCAATCCAACCCGATGGCGAAGCCACATTAGATCTTGGCGGTAACTAATAATTTTATTGCCGAAGTGGTGGAATTGGTAGACACGCATGCTTGAGGGGCATGTGGCCTTATGGCTGTGGGGGTTCGAGTCCCCCCTTCGGTACACCTAAAAAATTAAGCCCTTTTAACCCAGGGCTTTTTTATTTTCTTCATCGTTGCCCAATTCATTACATCGGTTTAGATTCCCCGACTTTAGAACCCTATTGAGATGATAAAAAAACTCATATTTTTACAATTACTCCTTTTGGCTACGATGCCATTGTTAGCCCAAGATATATCCATTTTCTTTTTGAAAGATGGGTCCATTATTCAAGGTAAGGTTGTTAATGAAAATCAACAACGAATTTTCCTTAAAACGGAACAGGGAACAATCAAAATCCTTCCAAAGAATATATTAGGGAGAGAAGACCTCGCAAAAAAAGGTGATTTAACTTTTATGGTGGATCGAATGGACTATTTTCAAAACCATGTGAATCAATTGACAGGCCAGGTGAACCATTGGAATGACTCCCTGAATTTAGCATTTGATGATCTATACGAATTATTTAAGAACTTGGAAGTATTACAGAATGAATTTGAAATTGATCTTTTACGACTCCATTCTCAGGGCCGAGAACAAAAAAAGCAAATTACCTATGTCCAGGATGATTTAGTGAATCAACGCGTGGATATTGCTTTCAATAGGCAGAATATGGGGGGCATAGATGATACAGTTTCAACGTTGCATAAACAATTCGATAAAGCTAGAAAGAAATTGGAAGTGACGGTCGATCAATCCTATTTGATCTCGGGAACCATTTCCAATATGAATACAGACATACAGAAAACAACGGAAGGTCAACAAAACCAACAAAACCAAATTGATATCATGGCTGGATCTCTTGCAAACTTGATTCAGGAGGTTCAACAAGTCCAAAATAGTTTTGCAGCAGTTGAAGATGGAATACAATCGAATCAGGACGCAATTCAAAAATTAGCAGGAAATTTAAACGCACAAACGGAAGAACTCACATCTGGGATGGGAGAAATGTCAGATGATTTTAACCAACAAATAAAAACAATTGGTCAAATGCTTGATGGATTTAACCAACAAATGAAAAAGATTAGTCAAACGCTTGATGATCAGGATAATAAATCATTAAGAGCACGGAAAAATATTTTAAATGATTTAAATGATTTCAAAGATGAATTTTCAAAGCTAAAAGGTAAAGTCACCAGTCTGAATAATGATATTAATTCATTGGAAGGCGATATTAAGGCAATTAATAAAAAAGTAGACAATATACCTACCGGGGAATAGCGTTTCAGTTGTGCTATCCTTCAAGAACATTTATTAAAATATGACCCCGAAATTTTCAATATTTTTCAAATTAAACTTTAAAGAGAGAATGAGGTAACCATGGTGTCTAGTTTGAGAACATTTATACTCCTTTTGACAATTACCCCGACCTTTGCACAAGATCCGGAAGGTTTATTGAGCATAGGAGAATCACAATTATCTTCCGGTGACTATTCTGAAGCAGAATTATCCTTTAATTCAGCGCTTCAGGAAGATCCATCTTTTGCACCCGCTTTGCAGGCTTTATCAAAACTGCACCTGCATAAGGGAGATTTGAATAAAGCAAATGAATATTCGAATCAGGCGGTACAGGCTGATGAAGATTTTCGAGAATGGGCTAACCAGATTGGAAAAATCATAGAACATGTACAAAATGGGAAACGAAACGTTCAGCAAAGAATGTACGAAGAAGCGATGAAAGAATACGACGCAATTTCCCAAGCACATCCTTATTTTCCAGATGCTGAGTTTTATAAAGGGATGACACGGTTTCGACAAAAGGATATTGAGGGGGCTGCAAGTCACTTCAGTAATGCAATTAATATCTACCCGGACCATGTTAAGGCAAAGAAAGGTCTAGATAATGTTACAAAACAGTTCTTAAATGCTGGAAACAAAGCGTATAAACGAGGAAATCTGAGGAAAGCAACTGGCTATTATGAAAAGGCGTTGAAGTTCGATTCGGGTTTTTATCTTGCGTATTATCAATTGGGTGTGTTGGAAAAGAAACTGGGTAATTCTAAAAAGGCTATAGAATATTTGCAGCTAGTCTTGGATATAAAACCTGACCATGATAAAACATGGTTTACTCTTGGAACGGCGTACGAGTCTGATGGGAATACTGACGAAGCTATTGCCCATTATATTAAAGCGATTGAGATTAATCCCGGCTATTCGAAAGCTTATGGAAACCTTGGTAAGCTTTATACAGATAATCAAGAATATAAATTGGCAGAAGATATTCTGAAAACAGGAATACAGATAGACGCTGGATATGCTGATGGATTTATGCGTTTGGGATTACTTTACATCGAACAGGAAAAGTTTGAACTTGCAGCAGAGAATTTGGTTACGGCTACATCTTTAGATGAAAAAGATTATTTTAAGTTTTTTAACTTGGCTGCAGCTTATAATCAATTAAAACAATGGGACAATGCAACTTCTGCATCACAATCTTGTGTAGATCTTAATCGGAAATTTGGTGGTGGATGGTTAGAATTTGGTTTGGCTGAGATGGGTAGGAGAAACAAAACTCGTGCTAAAAAATATTTTGATGAAGCCCGAAAAGATAGGGATTGGCGGGAAATGGCCGAGCGCAAGATCGACGAGATCAATAATCCAGAAAAATATGAAAAATAGATTAAATGTCTGATTTGATGATCAAAGGTGTTGTATTTGATTTAGACAATACGCTCTTGGATTTCATGAAAATGAAGGAATTTGCTGTAAAGGCTGCAATCAGAGGTATGATTGAAGCAGGATTGAAAGTAAATGAAGATAAATCTTATATCGAAATCAATTCGATTTACGAAGAATTTGGTTGGGAAAATCAAAAGGTATTCGATGTTTTTTTAGAAAAGTCCATTGGTCATGTGGATAATAAATTTCTCGCTGCCGGCATTGTAGCATACCGACGAGCCAGGGAAGCAAATCTTATGGCATATCCCAATGTAAATAAAACGCTCATGGCTCTTACAAAATCCGGTATCAAATTGGGCGTTGTCTCTGATGCGCCAAGTCGTGAAGCATGGATGCGTATCTATTATCTAAATTTATACCATTATTTTGATGTGGTCATTACCTATGACGATAGTGGTGAGAGAAAACCTTCACCAGTACCATTCCAATTGGCTTTGGATGGCATGGGGCTTCGACCAGAAGAAACAATTATGATTGGCGATTGGCCGGAGAGGGATGTTGTCGGTGCCCAACAGATTGGAATGAAAACAGCGTTCGCGCGGTATGGAGATACGTTTGGAACAGTTAATTCCGGAGCTGATTGGGATTTAAATGATATTTACCAACTCGTAGGCATTATTAACGAGCATAACAGTAGTGGCTGATATTTTTATTGGAACGGACCTGGTGGAAGTCGCCAGGATTCGTTCCGCTATCCAAGAAACCGGCGAACGGTTTCTGAATCGTATCTATACAAAAACCGAGCAGGACTATTGTGGATCCAAGGCAAATCCGGAAATTCATTATGCAGGTAGATTTGCAGCTAAAGAAGCAATAATGAAAGCGCTAAAATCATCAGGTATGGATGATCCAATCTCATTTGAATCTATTGAAATACTATCATCGAAAACTGGTGAACCTATTGTAGTGATAGATATAAAATTTGGTGGCAAGTGTAAAGTCTCCATTTCTCACACAAACTCCCACGCTATCGCATCAGCTATCTACACGCTTGAATGAAATTACTAACCACTGGTCAGGCTCGTGAATTGGATAGAGTTTCCATGATTGAGATGGGGGTTCCTATCGAAAAACTCATGGGGAACGCGGGGAAAACAGTTGCAGAAGAAGCTATGGAAATGGTATCCGATATTCATGATTCTTCTATATTAATTTTAAGTGGAAAAGGCAATAATGGTGGAGATGGATTTGCAGCGGCTACGGTTTTATTTGAGAATAATTATAACGTAAAAATACACTCCTTATATAAAAATAATGAAATAAATGGTGATTCATTAAACTTTTACTTGAAGTGTGAATCCTTAGGGATTTTTATAACTTTTGGGGAATCACTCCCAGGTTTTAAAATACCAGACTTAATCATTGATGGTTTATTAGGTACTGGATTCAAGGGTGTATTAAGAGAATCAATGATTCCATGGGTCGAATGGATAAATAATTCCAAATCATTGGTATTGTCCATTGATATTTCTTCCGGGTTAAATGGGAATTCCGGAAGAGTGAATCCGATTGCAGTCAAAGCAAATACCACGGTGGCATTTGGTGCGCCCAAACTAGGAAGTATCTTTCGGTTTGGACAAGAGTATTCAGGGATAGTCCATACTAAAGAGATTGGATTTCCCAATTTGGAAGATACTGAACTCCCTGGACTTAATTGGGAATTAATTCAAGAATTCAATGCATCCTTGCATCTTAAGAAACCTAAAGTTGATTGTCATAAATATTCCGCGGGAAAAGTATTAGTGATTGCCGGATCCAAAGGAATGACAGGTGCGGCGATCTTATCGACTTATGGGGCTCTTCGGTCCGGTGCGGGGCTCACAACCACCACGACACCAGCATCCTTAAATGAAATTTATGAACAATTAATTATTGAAGGGATAACCTTACCTTTAGAAGATCATGGAAAAGGCTATTTATGCCTGGATAATTATGATTCAATCGAAGAGAAGTTGGAATGGGCAGATTCTGTGGTATTGGGCCCGGGGCTTGGTCGAGATATTTCAACCCAAAATTTGATAAAAGAATTGGTACGTATCATCGAAAAACCTCTTATTCTGGATGCAGATGGACTTTTCCCTTTTTCTAATAAAATAGGCGAACTAAATGATAGGGAATACCCTCTTATCATAACTCCACATATTGGCGAATTGTCGTATTTAACTGGTATTGATAAAGAGAAGATCATTTCTGAGTTTCCAATTGTAATGAATGAAGTCATGACTGATTTCCATCATATTGCATTGGTGAAACAGGTTCCATCTTGTACATTTTATAAGAATAGTGCTATGGTTAATTTATCTGGCAATCCCGGGTTAGCCACCGGCGGGACCGGTGATGTTTTATCCGGAATGATTGCGAGTTTTATAGCGCAAGGCATTGATCATTATAATTCAGTATCGCTCGCTGCATTTATCCATGGAAAAGCATCCGATGAGTTGATCGTAGAAAAGGGTTACCGTGGGCAAATCGCATCAGATATTTTAGAAAAGATTCCCTATGTTATTTCTGGATATGAAAAATCCTAAAATTCATTTTATTGGTTTTTTAGCCTTAATTCTTTTGGGATCATCCATCCCCGGTGGTTCTATGCCACCTGTACTTGCTCTCACTTGGGATAAATTACTCCATGTAGCAGAATATTCTATCCTCGGCTGGTTGGGATATCGGGCATATTATTCGGCATACCAAAAGCCCATGGTTTATATCATTATTTTTGGTATTCTGTTTGGGTGTATTGATGAATCATGGCAGTCCATGATCCCCGGAAGATTTCCTAGTCATTATGATGTTTTCGCCGATGGAATTGGTGTAATTTGTGGCGCCTTGACAGGCTCATTCCTATATAAAAAATCCGAATGATCCACCATTTATATATTAAAGATTTTGCCATTATTGATGAGATGGAACTTGATTTGAAACCGGGCTTAACTGTTATCACCGGAGAAACTGGTTCAGGAAAATCAATTTTGTTGGATGCCTTAAGTGTCTCGTTAGGCCGAAAAGCTGATAAGATCATGGTTCGAAATGGCTCAAATCGTTCAGTGATCGAAACTAAACTAGAAAATAGCACATTCCGTCGATTAATTTTTAGTCATGGTAGAACCAAAGCTTTTCGTAACGATGAACCCATCACCATAGGTGATCTCGGAAAAGCCAACGAAACGGTTGTTGATTTTCATGGACAACATGATCAACAACTCATTTTAAATGTAAATCGTCATATTGATTATTTAGATAGGTATTGTAGCCATGATACTGATCTTGAAAAAACGAGTCAACTTTATTCTGATTTATCTGAATTAAAAATAAAATTAAAAAATGCTCTTCAATCTGCTGATGAACGAAAGGATAGGTTAGAACTATTAAATTTCCAAGCGAATGAAATTGATGCTGCGAATCTAAACGTGGGCGAAGATATTATTCTGGAAAATGAATATAAAAGAATGTTCCACATTGAAGAGATTCTTAAAACACTCCGATCATTGCAGGGTCAGATCAATTCTGATGATCAATCTATCGTTGATATGTTAAGCCATAATCATCGATTGGTCGAATCATTGGTTCAATACGATGAGAACCTGAAAGTTATTTCTGATTTGTTGCAATCATCCGTGATCCAATTACAAGAAGCAGGTACAGAAATTTCTGGGCAACTTTCCCTGACAGAATTTGATCCAGATGAAATTTCAAAAGTAGAGCAACGGCTCCAAGTTATAGAAAGCTTAAAACGTAAATATGGGGGATCCATTGAATCAGTTTTGGAAAAACGGATTTCTATTCAAAAAGAAGTCAAATCTCTGGTAAGTCCGGAGCAGTCTGAAGATGAACTACACAAAAAGATAAATATGAAAGAAAAAGATTTTTCTCAATTGGCGATCCGTCTTCACAAATCTCGGGTACAAAAATCAAAAAAACTTTCGAATAAGATTGAAAATGCTATGGCTGAGCTTAACATGCTCGGTTCAGACTTTGAAATTAAGATTACTCAACAAATATCAGAAAATGGATTCGTATCTATGGATAATAATGTATTAGACGCAAACGCTAGAGGGATAGACATGGTTGAATTCTTTCTTTCTGCAAACCCTGGTGAACCAGTAAAGCCTTTGGCAACTATTGCGTCAGGTGGAGAAATATCAAGGATCATGCTTGCAATTAAAACAGTTTTTCAGGATTTGGATCCGGTTCAAACATTAGTCTTTGATGAGATTGATTCGGGTATTTCCGGTAAAGCAGCAGAAAAAGTGGCAGAACAATTGGTGAAACTTTCTAAATCAAAGCAGGTTTTCTGCATTACTCATTTATCGCAGATCGCAAGAAGCGCGGATCATCATTTGCATATTGTCAAATCAGTGAAAAATGGACAAACATTTGTAAAAGCAAATTATTTAAATGAATTAGAAAGTCCTAAACTAATCCTTGAATTATTTACAGGTAAGGAAATTGAGAGAGCTTAATGGATAAAATATTTATTGAAGGACAAAAGACATTATCTGGCTCGGTCCAGATCAGTGGTGCAAAGAATGCTGTGCTGCCTATCATGACCGCTGCCTTAATGGCTGAAGGAAGATCGGTTATTACCCGTGTCCCAGATCTACGAGATACACGAACCATGATTCGGTTAATGGAAATCGTAGGGGCAACCTGTTCATTTGAAAACGGCAGATTAGTAATTGATGGAAGCACCGTAAACAATCCAGAAGCGCCTTACGATCTGGTGAAGACCATGCGTGCTTCCTTTTATGTACTAGGTCCACTTCTCGCCAGGTTTGGTGTGGTAAAAGTTTCTTTGCCCGGCGGATGTGCATGGGGCCCGCGACCGGTTGATTACCATCTCAAAGGATTAGAAAAACTCGGTGCTAAAATCACCTTGGAAAGTGGATATATTATTGCCGAAGCAAAACGTCTCCAAGGAACCAAAATCAATTTTGAATTTCCATCTGTGGGCGCAACAGGCAATATAGCTATGGCTGCCGCGACAGCAGAGGGAACTACGATCATCGAGAATGCTGCCCGTGAACCTGAAATTGTTCAACTCTGTGAATATTTAAATAGCATGGGCGCTTGTATTAGGGGCATTGGCACGACGAGGCTTACCATTGATGGAGTTGAAACATTACACTCTGCAGATATTGACGTGATACCAGATAGAATCGAGGCTGGCACCTTTTTAGCGGCAGGTGCGTTATTGGGGGAGATTACTTTAAATGGTGTAATCCCGGAACATTTGGATTCTGTTATCTTAAACTTTAAAGAGGCTGGTTGTAATGTTTCTACCACCAGCAATTCGGTTACAATCGCACAAGCCGACAAAATTCAACCCGTGGATATAACCACGGCTGTTTATCCCGGATTTCCTACCGACCTCCAAGCTCAATGGGTAGCACTGATGACATTGGCTAAGGGATCATCCATGATTACAGACACTGTTTATCATGATCGCTTCAGTCATGTACCTGAACTCAACCGTTTTGGTGCCAACATTAAATTAGAAAATAATACAGCTTTTGTCCGCGGTGTGGATGCATTAGTTGGTGCACCTGTCATGTCTACTGATATTCGAGCCAGTGCATCGTTAATTGTTGCTGGGTTAGCAGCTAAAGGAAGAACTGAAGTAAGCCGTGTCTATCACATTGACCGTGGATATGAACAGATTGAAGAGAAATTTCGGTCTCTAGGTGCCAATATTTGGCGGAAAAATCCAACAGTATAAATTGCTTTTATTTATGGAGAAATGAAGTAATTTTTTATCATATTATTTAAGAGTAACAAGGTATGAAAGTAATAATAATAGGTGGTGGCGAAGTGGGGTTTCACGTTGCCAAAGCTTTAAGCGAAGAAAATTACGATATAACAGTTATTGACATTGACCCGTTCAAATGTCGACGTGCTTCGGAAAACTTGGACGTTATTGTTGTTGAGGGGAATGGCGCTAGTCCAAAAATACTAACAGAAGCTCATGTAGGTGAAGCAGACTACGTATTGTGCCTTACCCGTGTTGATGAAGTAAACCTGATTGCATCCCAACAAGCTCATAAACTGGGCGCAAACAAAATTATTGCCCGACTCAGGAATCAACAATACACTGCCCATGATTCAATTATTCGCCCTGAAAAATTCGGTGTGGATGTAGTGATCCATCCTGAAAAAGCTGCCTGTGAAGAGATCATGCGTTTGGTGAAACATCCCTATGCAGTCCAGGTAATGGATTTTGAAGCGGGCCGCCTTACCATGCTGGGTCTCAATATTAATGATGATTGTGAAAAACTAATAGGAAAACCGTTGGGGGAAATATCTCTGGGGAATAGTCATTTTAGGTTTGGAGTGATTGCAGTACTTAGGGGGCAGGAAACAATCGTTCCTTGGGCAGATTTTTCATTTCAAAAAGGTGATATCGGTTATTTCATTATTAAGACAGAAGATATTGAAAATTTATTGGGATTACTATCCAAGGAAGTAACCGAAACGCACCGGGTTATGATTGTTGGTGGTTCCAAGATGGGGCGTACACTGGCAAAAGAGTTACCCGATGATTCAATTAATGTTCGTTTGGTGGAAAATAGTAGACCCAAGGCCGGACAGATCTCTCATAGCATTGATGAATCCATGATCATTTACGGCGATGGAACTGATATTGAATTTTTAAAATCAGAAAATATTCAGGATGTGGATAGTTTCATTTCAGTCACAGAAAATGAGAAAACCAATTTAATAGCCGGACTTCTTGCTAAACATTTGGGAGCAAAACAGAGCATTATCCATATTTCGACCACGGAATATATTCCCACAATTCAAGAAGTTGGAGTTGGGGCTGTCATCAGTAAAAATCTGTCCACTGTTAATTCTATTTTAAAAGAGCTCCATACAGATGTGACCGAAATTCCCGTTGTTACTTTTGATGAAATAGAATTGGATGTGATTGAATTTCAACCCGCTACAGGAAGCCTTGTTACCCAGCGACCTTTAAAAGAATTAAAATTTCCTGAAGACAGTATCGTTGGGATGATTAACCATCATGGCAAAATTCGAATAGCCCATGGTTCATCAATCCTTACAGATGATGACACAGCATTAGTTTTTGCGAAACCAAAAGCTATTCATAATCTGAAGAAATTGTTCGGTTTATGAGATTAAAACCACTCCTGAATATTCTAGGGGCTCTTCTCTCAATTTTAGGCATGACAATGGTTGTGCCTATTTTTATCTCTCTTGGGTACGGTGAATCAGATTTAAATGGATTATTATATTCGGCCCTGATTTGTATTGGAGTTGGGTCACCGATTTGGCTTATGACAAGGCATCAAAGGCCCTTGACTAATCGGGATGGTTATGCCATTGTTACTTTTTCATGGATCATCACAGCTGTGGCAGGTGCTATGCCATTTTACTTTTCCGGTGCAATTCCCAATATAACAGATGCATTTTTTGAATCAATGTCCGGCGTAACCACGACGGGGGCATCTATTATTGGGAATACGATGACCTTGCCTAATCTACCCAATGGTATTGAAAGTCTTCCCCATGGTATTTTATTTTGGCGCTCATTTATCCAGTGGATTGGTGGTATGGGAATTGTGGTATTTTATATTGCAATTCTTCCATTGCTGGGCGTGGGGGGAGTCCAGTTATTTAAAGCAGAAGTACCGGGTCCGGTGGCAGATAAGATTACACCGCGTGTGCGGGAAACAGCTAAAATATTATGGATGGTGTATCTAGGTTTCACTGCAGTTCAAATTTTGTTATTACGTATCAGTGGAATGCCATGGTTTGATTCGATTTGTCATTCTTTTACCACCATGCCAACCGGAGGATTCTCGACTAAAAATGCTAGTATTGGATATTACGATAGTATGGTCATTCAATATATCATCATTTTCTTTATGTTCCTGGCCGGTATCAATTTTACCCTACATTTTCATGCGATAATGGGGAATATGAAATCCTATTTTAGAGATAAGGAGTTTTTGACCTATTTTGGAATTATTATTGTTGTTGGTTTTCTTATTTTCTTAAGTATTTCTGTTGATGGGAATGAATGGACAGAAAAACATTTCCGTGATTCGCTTTTTCAGACAGTTGCAATTTTAACCGGTACCGGTTATAGTACAGCAGATTATGAATTGTGGACATATTTTGCTCAATTCATGCTCTTATTTATGATGTTTATCGGTGGTATGGGTGGTTCTACTACCGGTGGAATGAAAATTGTTCGTATTATGCTCTTGTTCAAATATGCTGCGAAGGAAACACGGCGTATGCTTCATCTTAAAGCAATTATCCCTATTCGGATTGGCAGTCGCTATATTCCCGAAGATGTGATCCGCAATACTTTGGGATTTTTTCTATTCTACATATCGTTTTTTATTTTTACAACCATGGTGTTGACAGCCATGAATATTGATCTTGAATCTGCCATTGGCGCGTCAGCTAGTGCCATTGGCAATATTGGTCCGAGCTTAGGAGCATTTGGACCCACAGATAATTATGCATTGTTACCGACATTCGGTAAATGGTTATTGAGTTTTTGTATGCTTTTAGGACGTTTAGAAATTTTCACCGTAATGGTACTCTTTAGTCGGACTTTTTGGAAATAAGG
>Ga0209091_10000723_pt1 | contig 31043 bp, 35 predicted proteins | sample ArcticOcean_MG_C_6_FD_187438 | JGI IMG/M metagenome (GOLD analysis project Ga0209091, IMG submission 187438) | Marine microbial communities from western Arctic Ocean - ArcticOcean_MG_CB8_128 (SPAdes) (version 2) | ecosystem: Environmental > Aquatic > Marine > Oceanic | place: Arctic Ocean...
GATCCCTTAACTGATTCAATGATAAATCAGAGGAGTCATCTAATATAATTTTTAAATTATTTTTGCTATCGGAGTTACCCATTAGTTAATTCTACATTAAGGACGGCGGAATTCACCTAATCCTGGTTGAGGATATATTAAGTTTTTTTCTATACTTGGTAATTGTCCTTCTAGCTAGACTAAACCCTCTTTTGTTAAGTTCTAAGGTAATCTTATTATCACTTTTGGGCTTAGTTTCATTCTTTATAATACTTTCAATTAGCTCCATTAATTGGAGAGGGGTGACATCTCTAGTTTTTGAAACAGACGATACTAATAATGATTTAAGGGGGATAATGCCTTTTGGAGTATCTATATACTTTGATCTTAATATCCTTGAAACAGTTGAAGGGTGAACATTGAGCTCATTAGCAATGTCTTTGTTTGAAAGAGGGTTTATCTTTAGAGGATTATTTCCTAGAAATGATATTTGTTTGTTACAAACTAACTCACCAACTTTTTTGACAGTGTCATTCCTCTTTTTTACCGATGATATCAGCCATTTAGCATCCTGAATTTTTTCAGAAAGCTCCTTATTAGGTTTCTTTTTTAGCTCATTAGTAATTTGCGCTATCAGATCATCATCAACTTTTATTGCCGGGAAGTTGTCAGCAATAAAATTTACGAATATATCTTTATCTTTTAGCTCTATCTTGAGATCAGGAATAATATAATTAGTTTTTTCATAGTTAAGACCTGGGCTTAAATCGCAGACTTTGATTTCATTTATCGCATTGTCGATATCAAGTTCCAAATGACCTCCCTCGATGAGCTCACTTTTAATAAAATCTAGATCGCTTGACGGCGTCTCAAACAATATTTTATTACAGAGGTTTTTGATTTTATCCTTAATATTCTTTTTATCAATTTGAATTTTTATACATTCCTTGAAGTTTCTGAAGCCAATACCTATGGGCTCAAGTCCTTGGATGATATCTACTAGAACTTTTTCAATATCGTTATGTGAGGCTTCAAGGCCTTTCATTTTTTCAATATCCTGAATTTGCTCGACTAATTGCCCGGCCTCATCCAGGCAATCTATTATTGATAATGCAATTTTTCTTTCTTTTTGATTGAGGCCTAGCTCGTTAATTTGATTTATTAAAGACTCTCTAAGGCTTTCAGTTGCTGCTATGTTGAAGTCAAAGTCATCAGAAATTACGTGATTTAAATCTGAGCTATCACCATCAAACATTTCTTTTTCAATAAAAGGATTCGCTTCAATTTCATTTTCAATTTTCTGTATTAGTTCAAACCTTGAAAGCTGGAGAAGATCAATTGATTTTTTAAGAAGCGGGGTTAATGATATTTTTTGTTTTTGTTTAAAATCTTTTATTAATGAAATCGCCATAGTTTTTAACTATACATATTTCCTAAATAGACTTTTTTTACTAACTCATTCTTTATAAGCTCATCTTTTGAGCCCATTGCAATAATGCCTCCGTTGTTTATAACAATTGCCTTGTTACATATTTCGAGAGCTTCTCTAACGTTATGGTCTGTAATTAATATAGCTATATTTTTTTTTGTTAGTGAGATTAAAACTTGTTTTATTTCTTCTATAGCAATAGGGTCTATTCCAGCAAATGGCTCATCCAGAAGTATCACTTTTGGCTGTGCTGCAAGAGTTCTTGCAATTTCAACTTTTCTTCTTTGACCTCCAGACAACTGCCTTCCTTTTAAGTTAAGTATTTCTGTTAAATTAAACTCCTCTATTGATTGATCCATGAAAGAAGCAATTTCTTGTTTAGTTTGAAATGAAATCTCAGCCAAGCCATAAAGGTTTTCATATACGTTAAGGTTTTGGAAGATAGAAGGCTCTTGCGGCAAATATTTAATTCCTATTTTTGATCTCTTATGCATAGGAAGGGATGTAATGTCTTCACTATCAAAGATAATTTTACCTTCATCGCATTTTACTAATCCAGCAATCAAATAAAAGGTTGTTGTCTTTCCAGCACCATTAGGCCCAAGGAGTCCATTAATAGTTCCTGGCTTTATATCGAAACTAATGCCATCAACAATTTTTTTTGTTTTTATTGATTTTGATATATTTTCTAAAGTAAGCATTTTAAGAAGCTTCTTTCTTAGAACTATTCATCAGAAGATACCATTCCATTTTGAGGATTAAAGATTATTGAACTAGATGAGATTTTTATATTGTCATAATCCATAGATGCATTTCCTAGAAGATGGATTTTACTATTGCTATAAAAAACTATCTCCTCTGCATTGCCATTAAAATTTTGCTCGCCTGATGTCGATTGAATCAAAGAAGGATTTCCTCTTAGAGACATTATTTTTTTAATATTATCGTAAAGAGCAATATCTGCTTTTATTGATAGAAATTCTGTTTCGATCTGAACATTATTAAGAAATACTATTTGGCTACTGTTCTTTTTTACTTCTACGGAATTAGAATTAATAATAAGATTATCAAGAAAGGCATTTGCAGATAAAGTTGATATACAAGCAAAAGAAACTAAAAAAAATGTAAGTATTTTATTCAATTATAAGATCCTTGCTTGAATCAAGTCATGCATTGAAAGAACCCCAACATTCTTAGTTCCACTCATAACAACTAGGGTGAATATTTTATTTGTCTCCATTACCTCTGCTGCATCTATCGCAAGGGTCATTGAATCTATAGTTTTAAATTTCTTAGTCATAACATCTTTAATCTTAGTTAAATTAATGTCAATTTTCTCATTTAAGCACCGTCTAAGATCGCCATCAGTAAATATTCCAACAACTTTAGATTTATTTGTAACCAGTGTTATTCCCAGGCCTTTATTTGTTATTTCTAGCAACGCTTCGCTTAGCAGGGTGGTGTCTTTTACTTTAGGTATTTCTAGACCTTTGTGCATTATGTGTTGAACCTGAGTAATTAATTTTTTACCTAACTTGCCTGCGGGGTGAGAGCTTGCAAAATCATTTTTTGTAAATCCTTTAGATTCCAGCAAAGCTATTGCTAATGCATCTCCAAAGGCAAGAGCAGCAGTTGTTGAGGATGTTGGAGCTAGATCAAGAGGGCATGCTTCTTTAGTTTTAATTATAATTGGAATGTCGGAAGATTTTGATATTGATGAATTTTTGTTACTCGTAAGAGATGCTACTTTTGAAGCAAGTCTTTTTAAAGAAGGAAGGATATTAATTATTTCATCAGTTTCACCGGAGTTTGATATTAATAAAACGATATCTATCTTATCAATTAGTCCCATATCACCATGCGCAGCTTCAGTAGGATGGATAAAAACAGATCCTGTGCCGGTACTAGAAAGAGTTGCGGAAATTTTTTGCCCTATATGACCTGATTTACCAACACCCATAATTACGAACTTTCCTTCATTATTTTTTATCTCATCACACAGTAATGAGAAGTTTTTATCAAGTTGATTGGTAAGGCCTTTTATGGCATCAGATTCAATTTTAAATGTTCTCTTAGCTGACGCAATATAATTATATTTTTTCATAGGTTCAATGAATTTTTATTATGTTTCAAATGCTATAATAGAACAATGTTCGCCTTACATAAAAATTATTTTTATATCTCTATTTTATTACTAAGTTCATTGCCTCTAATTTCTGAGGAAGATCCTTATATCTTTATAGATAGTAATGCTCAAAAAATGGTTCAAGTTCTTATTGAAAACAAAGATTTATTTTCAAAAGATAGAGAGGCTTATGAGGATAAAATAAAAGAAATATTTGATCCAATGATTGATTTTAGACGGGTTGCAGCTAGTGTTATGGGTAAAAAATACTATCAAGCTTCTTCACCAAAGCAAAGGAAAGATTTTGTTGCAATTTTTAGAAATTCTTTATTAGATACTTATTCTGAGACATTGGCGCAATGGGGAGATCAATCTATAAATACTCTTCCTGGAGAAGGCGATTGGCTAGGGCTTAACAGCATAGAAGTAAAGCAGATGCTAGATACAGGAAGTAGTAAATATCCCATTTCATATAAATTAAGAAAAAGTAATGATCAATGGATGATTGTAAATATAATCGTGAACGGGGTTAACTTAGGATTAACATTTAGAAATCAATTTCAAGCCCTAGCTAATAATCATGACGGTGACATCGAGATGATTTTAATGAATTGGATATCTGATGCTGGAGATGCAGGTATCGATGGATAGAGATGCTATAAAAAAAATTATTCTTAAGGGTATCCCAGATGCAACTTGCTCTTTTGATGGTGATTCTTGTAATTTCAAATTAGTTGTAACTTCTGCATCTTTTAAAGGAATCTCTTTAATACAACAGCATAAAAGAGTTTTAAATCTTCTTAAGGATAATTTTCAGTCAGGCTCTTTGCACGCATTAAGTTTGGATACAAAGGTAGGGTAAAAAATTGGAAAAATTATTAATCAAAGGTGGAAACACCATAAGCGGAACAATCAAATGTTCAGGAGCTAAGAATGCTGCATTGCCAATGATTGCAGCAACTATTTTATGTAAAGAGAGCGTAGTGCTTAGAAACCTTCCTTTTCTTCAAGACATAACAACTATGTTTGAATTACTAGGCTCTATGGGAGCTCAGATTATTTTGAATGAGGATATGGATTTTACAATCTCTTCAAATAAACTTTCTGATACAGAGGCAAGATATGAGTTGGTTAAAACTATGAGAGCATCGATATTAGTTTTGGGCCCTTTAGTTGCAAGGTATGGTAAGGCTAGAATTGCTTTACCAGGAGGCTGTGCAATTGGCTCTAGGCCTGTTAATTTTCATTTAGATGCTTTAGAGCAGCTTGGTGCAAAAATTGAGCTTAAAAATGGCTATATTGAAGCGACTGCTGACCGACTGCAAGGTACTAGAGTAAAATTTGATGGCATCACTGTAACTGGGACGGAGAATATAATGATGGCAGCAGCATTGGCCGAAGGTACCTCTTACTTAACCAATGTAGCAAAAGAGCCAGAGATAGTAGATTTAGCTGAAATGCTTAACGCTATGGGTGCAAATATTAAAGGCGCTGGTACTGACGAGATAATCATTGAGGGGGTTGAGGAGTTGACAGGAGTTACATTTGATATCCCAGCAGACAGAATAGAAGCAGGTACATACTTAGCAGCTGCAGTTGTTACAGCTGGGGATATTCGTATAGATGGAATTAATCCAGACCGATTAAAAAAAGTATTAGAAAAACTTGCTGAAACAGGTGCTGAAATAACATGCACTGATGATTCAATATCCTTATCTATGAATCTAGACAAGCCAAAACCAGTTGATATTACAACAGCTCCTTTTCCTGAATTTCCAACTGATATGCAGGCACAATTTTCTGTTATTAGCGCTATGGCTGACGGGGTATCAAATATCTATGAAAATGTTTTTGAAAATAGATTTATGCATATTCAGGAGCTAAATAGAATGGGTTGTGACATATCCGTTCAAGGAAATCATGCATTAGTTAAAGGCGTGAACACTTTATATGGAGCTGAGGTTATGGCGACAGACCTTAGGGCTTCTGCTAGCTTGATCTTAGCTGGTCTTTGTGCAGAGGGAGATACTATTGTCGATAGGATATATCACATAGATAGGGGCTATGAGAGGATAGAGGAGAAGCTTAATTATCTGGGTGCAAATATTCTTAGATTGCCAAGTTAATTTCCTTTATAGCACTTGTTTTAATTTCTACTACTTTTCTTTTTTTACTCTCTGTAAATATTTCTAATTTAATAGAATCCCCAGGAGCTGCAAGGCTGAGGAATTGAGTGAGGTTTTTCCAAGTTGCATCCTTACCATTCACTCCATATATTACATCTCCAACACCAACACCTTTTTTAAATAAAGGTCCTTCACCTTCCATTTCAACCACTTGAAGTCCATTTGATAGAAGATTTTTATCAAGTTCAAATCTAACTATAGCGACTCTAAAGTTTCCTATCCAAACACTTCTTACCTTGCCGTATTGAATAATTTCAGAAGCAACTTGAATAACTTTTTCTGAAGGAATGGCAAAGCCTATTCCTTGATATGCGCCTGTTTTAGAGAATATCTTTGTATTTATTCCAATCAAGTTACCATTTTCATTAATAAGCGCACCTCCAGAATTTCCTGGATTTATAGCAGCATCAGTTTGAATTAATTCAAGATATGGGTTGCCATAATCTCTTCCGGTTGCACTAATTATTCCACTAGAAACAGAAATTCCAATACCATATGGGTTTCCAATTGCTAAAACCTTATCGCCAATTTTTAAGTTTTTGCTGTCAGCAAAATTTATCGAATCTAATGTTTCAGTTGGTAATATTTTTAAAACCGCTATGTCTGAATTTCTATCAGCTCCTATTATTTTTGCATTGTACTGGTTGCCATTATTTAGTTTTATAGCAACTTTTTTATTTTGAGAGACGACATGAAGGTTGGTTACAATGTAACCATCATCTGAAAAAATAACTCCTGAACCAATTCCATTTGATCTTGATGAGCGGTATGTATTACCTCCATAAGAAAAAACAGTAACGACGGATGAAATAGATTTATCAGATGCTGTTACAAATTTGTTATTATTATTAACAATAAATAACGTTGAAATAATAGTAATTAAAATAACTACTAAATAATTAATCTTAAATACCTGTAAAATTTTCATAATGCCCATGCTACAAAATATCATTAACGATCTTAAAAACCAAGATATAGAGGTAGATGATGCACAGCTTGATTTAATTAAAAGCATAGTTGATATTCAAACTAAAAAGAAAACAGTGCTAGACAGCCTTAAGGGCAAAATAGTAAAGAATAGCTTTTATACATGGGGGGCGGTTGGAAGAGGGAAAACCTTGCTGTCTGAAGCAATTTTAAAGAATATTGGAAATGGTAAAAGTTCTATCTCCTTTCATTACATTGATTTTATGTATATGGCCCACTCAGAATTATCTAGACTTGTCGGGAATAAAGATCCACTAAACATAATAGCTAAGTCACTAAGTAGTAAGTATAAAATTATATTTATAGATGAGTTTCAGGTGGAAGATGTGGCTGATGCAATGATTATAGGTAGCCTATTAAATCAAGTTCTTAAGAATGGGTCGCAGTTATTTCTAACATCAAATGCACATCCCGATGACTTATATAAAGATGGACTGCAAAGACAAAAATTCATGAAATCAATGGTAACTATAAAAGATAGCTTAAATATATATGAGCTAAGAGGCTTGGTTGATTATAGAGCTAGGAATATATTCAAATATACAGATCATTCCAATAGCTCACCATATAAGGATGAGGATATCTTGAGGTTTATAAAGTCTAATTTTAGCAACCATGAAATTCCATCAAGCATTTTAGAAATAAACTCAAGAAAATTTCGTTGTAAATCTTTATCAGAAGATTTCTTATGGGTTTCATTTAGTGACTTCTTTAATCAATCCACAGGATCAAAAGATTTCATAGAAATATCAAAGAATTTTGAATGGGTTTTTATAAATGATTTTCTAGAGTGTGATGATAATAATGCCGATATTATAAGGAGGTTCATTTCTTTTATTGATATCAGCTACAGAGAAAATACTAAAGTGAAATTCTTTTTTGGAAATATCAACCATTTAAACATTTACAAAGGAACAAAATTAAAAATCTTATGGGATAGGTGTTTGAGTAGATTGACCGAAATGCAAACTATAGAGTATTTGAATAATACTTAAAAAGTTTAATTTAAATGCACTTAAATATTGCTAATTTTCCGTCTAAACATTAATATTCGCATCTTACAAAAATATGATTATGAAAACGTTCTCACTAAAAAAAGAAAATGTCGAAAGACAATGGTATGTTATTGACGCTTCAGACAAGGTTCTGGGTAGATTGGCAACTAAAATAGCATCTAGAATAAGAGGTAAAGATAAGCCTACTTTTACTCCCCATACTGATGGCGGAGACTACGTTATTGTTATTAACGCAGAAAAAATTAAAGTTACAGGTCAAAAATTTACTGATAAAAAATATTATACTCATTCACTTTATCCTGGTGGGCTTAAGACTAGAACTTTTAAGGAGATGAATGAAAGATTTCCTGAAAGAATTATTGAAGAGGCTGTTAAAGGCATGCTTCCTAAAAATAAGCTAGGAAAGTCTATGATTCATAAATTAAAAGTATTTAGTGGTACAGAGCATGAGCATGAATCACAACAACCTATAGAATGGAACCCAACAATATGACATCAGAAGTTCATTACGCGACCGGAAGAAGAAAAACTTCATCAGCTAGAGTCTACTTGACTTCAGGTAAGGGTGACATAATAGTCAATGATAAGAAGTTAGATATCTATTTCGGTAGAAAAGTAGCACAAATGCTTGTTATGCAGCCTATTGAGATGACTGAGCTTAGCGGAAAACTTGATATCAACGTCAAGGTAAAGGGCGGAGGTAGTTTTGGACAAGCTGGAGCTATTAGGCATGGAATTTCAAGAGCTTTAATTTCATATGATGAAGAGTTAAGAGCTCAACTTAAGAAAGCTGGTCTTCTTACTAGAGATGATAGAAGGGTTGAAAGAAAGAAACCTGGTTTAGTAAAAGCAAGAAAAAGCAAACAGTTCTCAAAACGTTAATTTTTCCAAATTTTTTCTCGAAGATTGGTGGTATAATCTGCTAGTTTTTTATTAGTAAATATACGGGCATAAACAACTAATGCAAGAAAAAGACAATACAAGAAGAAAGGTTTTAATTGGATTAACAACAGCTGTTAGTCTCTCAGGAATACCTTTCGCAGCAACACCTTTTATAGCATCATGGAATCCAAGTGCAAGAGCTAAGGCGGCCGGAGCTTCTGTAAAAGTTGATGTATCAAAAATGCAATACGGTCAACAAATTCAAGTCGCTTGGAGAAAACAGCCTGTTTTTGTAATCAGACATACTAAAGAAAGTTTAAAAGGCTTAGAAGCAACTCTTTCAAAATTACGTGATCCAAACTCTGAAGATATTGATGAGTTATATAGAGGTCAAAATCTAACAAGATCTAAAAGCAGTGAATACACTGTTATTGCTGGAGTTTGTACTCATCTGGGGTGTTCTCCAAAATATCATCCTGAAGTTGAGCCAAAGCCATGGGATGCATCTTGGGCTGGGGGCTTTTTCTGCCCATGCCACGGATCTATGTTTGATATGGTTGGAAGAGTTTTCAAAGGCGTGCCTGCGCCAACTAATCTCCCAGTACCCCCGCACTTTTTTAATGGAAGTATTTTAACTATCGGTGAAGATGAGGAGCTAGCTTAAATGAGTGAAATGCCAGGAAAATTATTTGGTTGGCTGAATAGCAGACTACCTATTCTAAATACCTACGAAAGACATTTATCAAAACATCCAGTTCCATCTAAAGTTAATTTTTGGTATCTTTTTGGAGCACTAGCATCTGTAGTGCTAATAATCCAAATAATATCTGGAATTTGGTTAATAATGCCTTATTCAAACACTGAAGAAGAAGCGTTTTCATCCATAGAATATATTATGAGAGACGTTGATTATGGATGGGTTATTAGATACATGCATACGACAGGGGCTTCAATGTTTTTTGCAGTAGTTTATCTTCATATGTTCAGAGGTCTTTTATATGGCTCATATCAGAAGCCTAAAGAGCTCGTTTGGATTTTTGGTTGTGCAATTTATTTAGCAATGATGGCTGAGGGCTTTCTTGGTTATGTTTTGCCCTATGGCCAAATGTCGTATTGGGGAGCTCAGGTTATAATTTCATTATTTGGAGCTATTCCTTATATTGGAGACTCATTAGAGCTTTGGGTAAGAGGTGATTATTATATTTCAGGTATAACTGTCTCTAGATTTTTTGCTTTACACGTAGTTGCCCTGCCTTTAGTTTTAATAGCTCTTGTATTTCTTCACCTTGTTGCGCTTCATGAAGTTGGAGCAGGAAATCCAGAAGGTGTAGATATCGAAGAATTTCTAGATGATGATGGTATTCCTTTAGATAGCGTCCCTTTTTTTCCATATAAAGTTTTAAATGCCTTTGTTGCAATTGGTGTGTTTATGACAGTTTTTGCAATTATTATGTTTTTCTTCCCAGAAGGAGGAGGGTATTTCATTGAAATGGCTAACTTTGAAAAAGCCAATCCTTTGGTTACCCCAGAGCATATTGCACCTGTATGGTATTACTCTCCTTACTATGCGATGTTGAGAGCCGTTCCAGACAAGTTAGGAGGCCTAATAATAATGGGTTCAGCGGTTGCTATTCTTTTTGTAGTTCCTTGGTTAGATAATAGTAAGGCTGCCTCAATTAGGTATAAGGGAATTTATAGTAAAATTGCACTAGCATTATTTGCAATCAGCTTTTTAACTTTGGGCTATCTTGGAACTGTTGGCGTAACTGAAGTAAGAAAAACAATGAGTGTCATTTGTACATTTATCTATTTTGCCTTCTTCTTGTTAATGCCAATTTATACAAAGTTTGAACAGACTAAAGAAGTACCAAAAAGACTATGATAAATAAATATAAGCTCTCTTATAATTTTAAATGGTGGCACGCTATGTCACTTGCATGCATTTTCTTTATAACTGATGTAAATGCCTCAGAAGGTGGTCCTTGTAAAGACTATGGAGAATGCGACAAGTTTAAATACTCTTTGAATGATATGGAATCCCTCCAAAGCGGAGCTTCAACATTTATGAACTATTGCTATGGATGCCACTCTCTTCAGTATTCAAGATGGGGTAGGGTAGCAACAGACTTGCAAATTCCAGAAGAAATTTTTTTTGATACTTTGGTATTTGACAAATCTATTAAATCTGGTGATCTTATGACAGGTTCAATGTCTAAAGATTCATCGGTAGAATGGTTTGGAGTTGCGCCACCTGATTTAACGCTTGTTAGCAGAGTCAGGGGTGATGATTGGATATATTCATACTTAAGAGCCTACTACGAAGATTCATCAAAGCAATACGGAGTTAATAACCTAGTTTACCCTGGAACGGCTATGCCTAATGTGCTAATGGCTCTTCAAGGAAGTCAAAAGCTAATCTGTAAAAATATACCCGTTATTGCTAGAAATGGTGGTGAGAAAAGAGATGGAACAGGAAAAGCACTAACTACAGAAAAGTGTGGGTTTTTAGAAGTACCAGAAGGATCCGGGCAATTAACTAAAGACGAATTCGATAAAGTAATATATGATCTTACAAATTTTCTAGTCTATGTAGGAGAACCTTCAAAGGCAACAAGAGAAAGAATCGGATGGTATGTAATATTCTACTTTTTAATATTTACAGCGGTTTCCTATATGCTTTATAGAGAATATCACAAAGACTACCATTAACAATTAGGGAAAAACTATGATTTTATATTCAGACAGAGATGACCACTACAGCCAGAGAGTTAGAATAGTATTGGCAGAAAAAGACATTACTGCCGAAATAAAGGAATCAAAACCAGAGCAAACCCCAGAAGATGTTCTGTCTATAAGCCCTTATCATAAGTTACCAATTTTAGTTGACAGAGATCTTGCAATTCATGACCCTTCTGTAATGATGGAATATCTTGATGAAAGATTTCCTCACCCTCCTTTGCTTCCGGTCTATCCAGTTGCTAGGGCGAATAGCAGGACTTTAATGTTAAGAGTAGAGCGAGAATGGTGTCCAATTTTGGATACTTTAATAGCTGCTGAACTTCCAGAAAAAGAATTAATTAAGCTTAGAGAGGAATTACTTCATGAAATTTCTTCCATTGCACCAACGTTCAAAGAATTCAAATTTTTTATGAGTGATGAATTTACTTTAGTGGATTGTTGTTTTGCACCTATATTATGGCGTCTTCCATCGGTTGGAATAAGACTCCCTCTTAACAGACATTTAAAACCTCTGTTGGACTATCAAAAATCTATCTTTGAGAGACCTGGATTTTTAGATAGTCTCTCATCTCTAGAAAGAGATCTTAAGAGCGATTAGTTAAATCATCTAAGGAGATCTTCCATAAAGTTAGATCCCTCTCCAGGCATGAATTATTTTTGTATTTTACTTTCCCGGTATTTAACAGCAAATCAATATTGGAGAAGTTTGCTTGTGAAACCCTCTCAATCATTATTAAGTCGTCTATAAGTGCCTTATCTAGCTCATTCTTTAAACTAGAAATATTTCCTTTCTTACTAATATTTTTGAAGAAATAACTAGGGCCTGGTATGAGAACCCCCTCAAAGTCATTCATTTGTTTAATATTTGAAATGCCTAGAAGGATTTTATTTGTCGCATAAAAATCTATATCTAGAGCATAACTTCTAAATATAGGGATGATTGATTTGCCAGTCTCATGATCAAGTATGAAATATATCTTGTTAAAATCCTTCCTTTTTCTTGGACTATTTTTAATATCAATATTTCTATCAAGATTCTGAATATCCTGATGTCGAGACAGGCTAGTATCTATCCCCAAAACTTTTTTAGTAAAATTTTCAAATTCTAAACCCTCAACAAGCTCAAATCTATTATTTGGATATTTTTCTCTAAGTTGATTTGCAATGGCTTCAAATTGCTTTAAGTAAACAATTATTAATTTACTTTCACTCTTTTGATTTGTAGAAAAAATTGAGGTCTCAATAAGTGCTCTCTGATCATTCATTAAACTAGAGCAAAAATACTTAAGCTTTGAGTCAACTAAATTGACATCAATCTTATAACCACTATTAAAACTTACCTCAAATGGATAGTTCTTGTTGAGAAGAGATTCAATGAGGTATTCTTTATTTATTTTGTTAGTTAAATAACTAATTTCAAGCTTGCCAGATTTTCTAAGTTTAATATTATTTGAGATTACCGAGGCAACCTCTGATAAAGCTACTTTTTTTATATAATTTTTCTCAATATAAGATTCTAGTGTTATCAAATCCCCATCACTAAGACCCTTGTATAAAAATAGATTATTAAGAATATCACTTAATAACTGTCTATCTTTATCAGAAATTGCTACTTGATTATTGATTTTAGAATCAATAAATAATTGTTCGCTGTTATCAGCAGAGTTTATATTTTTAACAACGGGCGAAGAGCTACAGCTTGATAATACTAGGATCAGGATAGGTAAAATAAATGTTAAGCTGGGTTTCATCACTCTAAATTTTATAATTATGTTAAATCTAATATCAACACCAATAGGTAATTTAAATGATATATCACTAAGAGCAATAGATGTTCTAAATAAAGCTGATTATATTTACGCTGAAGATACAAGAAATACAAATAAATTATTAAAGTTTATAAAGGTTGATAAAAAATGCAGAATGCTCCATGAGCATAATGAGTCAGAGGCAACTAAGCAGATAGTAGATCTTTTAATAAATAAAGAAATTCAAATTGCAGTTGTTTCGGATGCTGGAACTCCATCTATCTCAGATCCTGGTTATCATTTAGTTCAAGAATGTATTTTAAACAATATTAAATTTACATTAATACCCGGCCCTTCTTCTGTTATTAATGCTCTTGTTCTATCAGGATTACCCACCTCCAGCTTTTCTTTTTTGGGTTTTATACCAAGAAAATCAAAACAAAAAACAGACTTTTTCCATTCATTAAAGCATGAAAAAAATACTATGATATTTTTTGAATCAGCTAAAAGATTACAAGATACTCTTGAGCATATGGGAGAGAGCTTTCCAAGCTCAGCTAAAATATCAATTTGCAGAGAGCTAACAAAAATACACGAGGAAGTAGTAAGAGGCGACATAGCATTATTGTTAAAAATGGTAAAAAACAATGAACTCACTCTCAAAGGAGAGTTTGTAGTAGTTCTTGAGGGTCGATCTACAGAAAAATTATCATTGGTCATGGATAAAAAAATTAAAGAAGGCTTCCTTAATAAATTGGCGGCCAAAGATGCAGCTAAGTTAATTTCACTTATAACAAAAGAAAATAAGAGAGATGTTTATAAACAGCTATTAGATGAATAAAATTTTATAAAAACACTTATAATACGTCTGAGTTGGTTGGATGATCGCTGGTATTTATACTAGAGGAAAGTCCGGACTTCACAGAGCAGGGCGCCAGGTAACGCCTGGGAGGCGCGAGCCTACGGAGAGTGCAACAGAAAGTGTACCGCCAATTTTTAATTGGTAAGGGTGAAAAGGTGGGGTAAGAGCCTACCGCTTAACTGGAGACAGGTAAGGCATTGTAAACCCCAGCCCGAAGCAAAACCAAATAGAAATCCTATTAAGCTGCTCGCTTAGGATTTGGGTAGGTTGCTAGAGTATTATGGCAACATAATATCGAGATAGATGATCATCTTTTACAGAATCCGGCTTACAGACCAACTCATTTGATTCTTGTAATTGCTAAAGTGTGAAAAAGTGTGGAAATATGTTGCAAAGTGTGTAAAAAGACTTTATATTTTCTTACATGTATGGATTTAATACAGTTTCTTTGGATCAAAAGGGAAGATTAGCTATCCCAGCAAAATATCGCGCCCATCTTTTAGCAAATAATGAAACACAAGTGGTTGTTACTAAAGATCCTCAATACCCCTCATTAAAAATATATCCTGGGTCTCAATGGAAAAAGATTTCATTAAAACTAGAATCATTACAGACACTAGATCCTATTGTAAGAAACCTGCAATGGACAATTCTTGGAAATGCTAGCGTTAATGATTTTGATGTTAATGGAAGAATGTTAATACTCATCCCTTCTGACTTAAGAAGTTATGCAGAGATAGAAGACCAAAAGAAAATATCATTAATTGGAATGGGAAATAAGTTTGAGATATGGAATATAAATAATTGGGAAATGAGGCAAACAGGCAGTTCTCTATCAACAGAAATTTTAGACGTTGTGCTTCCAGAGAGCATAAAGTCAATGTCATTTTAAAAAAGGGGATAAGTGATGAACTTTGAAGTAATAGGTCAGGCTGTAGAGAACGCTAAAATTAAAGTTATAGGCGTTGGAGGTGCAGGTGGAAACGCTGTAATTCATATGATAAATCACAATATTGATGGCGTAGATTTTATTTGTGCTAACACAGATACCCAGGCACTATCAGAGGCAAATGGTGCAATAACACTAAAATTAGGAAATGGCTTAACAAAGGGTCTAGGGGCCGGAGCAAATCCGGATATAGGCAGAAAAGCTGCTGAAAGCGATAGAGCGGCAATTGAAGAATTGCTTGTTGGTGCAGATATGATATTTATCACTGCTGGAATGGGGGGCGGAACAGGAACAGGTGCAGCCCCAGTAATAGCATCAATAGCTAAAGAAATGGGCGCCTTAACAGTTGCTGTTGTAACTAAGCCATTTAAATTCGAAGGTAAAAGAAGAATGTCCGCAGCTGAGAAGGGTTTGGCTGCTCTTGTTGAAGAAGTTGATAGCTTAGTAACAATACCAAACCAAAAACTCTATGAAGTATTGGGAGAAGACACGCCAATGCAAGATGCATTTGCAAAAGCAGACGATGTACTAAAAGGAGCTGTTCAAGGTATAGCTGATATTATTATGAAGAAAGGTCATATCAATGTTGATTTTGCTGATGTCAAAACAGTAATGTCAGAAAAGGGTATAGCCATGATGGGTACAGGAAGAGCAAGTGGCAAAAATAGAGCTGAGGCAGCTGCAATTCAAGCAGTTAGAAGCGAGCTACTTGAAGATATCAATTTAAAAAATGCTCGAGGAGTTTTGGTTAACATCACTGCTGCCAAACCAACCCTTGGCGATCAAACAGAAGTCGCAGATATTGTTGACGATATTGTCAGCGAGGATGCAAATATAATATACGGTCTTGTGTATGACGAAACAGTTGGAGATGATCTACTTGTAACTATAGTTGCAACAGGTGTGGATCAAAGATCTCCTTCGTTAGTGATTGATAACCAACCAACAATTCAATTAAATCCAGTTGGACTGAATAGAGATAATAATGACCAAAGAGTTAGCTCATCATCAGTAGAGGCTATTGATTTCCTTGATGTCCCAACTTTCATGAGAAAGCAAGTAGACTGATATGCTCCATTTTCCAGTATTGCTGGAAGAGTCTGTTGAATTTCTCATCCACAAAAAAAATGGCCACTACATAGATTGCACATATGGAAGAGGCGGCCATACTTCCTTGATACTTAGTAGCATCTTGCCAGAAGGCTTTTTAACATCATTTGATAAAGACCCTGAGGCCTTTAATCACGGACTTCTTAAAAGAGATAAAAATTTTAAGATAATCAATGAATCATTTTGTAAGCTTAATTCTTATTTTTTAGATGAGACAGTAGATGGGATAATATTTGATCTAGGGACATGCTCAACACATTTTGATGATAAAGAAAGAGGCTTTAGTTTTAGGCAAGAAGGTCCCTTAGACATGAGATTTAACACTTTAAAGGGAATTCCATTGTCAACATGGATTAATTCTGCAAAAGAACTAGAAATTAGAGATATTTTATACAAATTTGGAGATGAAAAGCACGCCAAGATTATTGCTAGAGCAATAGTTAATTTAAGAAAAGATAAACCCATAGAAACAACTATTCAATTGGCAGATATCATTGAAGACATATATCCTGAAAGAAAAAATAAAACTCATCCTGCAACAAAATCTTTTCAAGCATTTAGAATTTTTATTAATAATGAATTAGATGAGCTTAAAGAATCACTTGAAATGGCCAGTAAAGTAATCAAAAAAAATGGAATAATAGTAGTCATATCATTTCATTCGCTTGAGGATAATATTGTAAAAAATTTCTTCAAGCCTGATATTAAAAGTTATCCAAAAGACATTCCATTAAACTCAATTGAAGATAAAAAATTTAAATGCATTGCAAGAAAAATTAGACCATCCGAAGAAGAGGTTCATAAAAATAAAAGATCAAGAAGTGCAATTATGAGAGTTTTCAAAAAATTATAATGAATTTTTTTAAGGCAATCTTTCTAGGAACACAATTATTTTTTATTTGCTTTCTAGGTTTAGAGAAGATTAAGCTTTCTTTTGAAATTAGAAAACTAAACTTTAATCAAGAAAATCTTAAATCAGAGTTTGAAAATTTTAAGGATATTAATTTAAAATTAATAACACAACTACATACTGATATTTCACCAGCAATTATTGAGAGAAAAGCTAAAGAAATCTTAGGCATGGTCAAGAAGGCCCCAGTCAAAATTATTAACTATGGAAATGAAGAAGATTAGCTACGTTAATTGGAGGCTAGTTCTTGTATGTTCTTGCCTTTCTTTAGCAGTTTTATCAGTTGCTTATAAAATAATTTCATTACAATTAGAAGATAGCGCATTCTTACAAAATGAAGGAAAAAAGCGATATATAAAATATAGAACATTAAATCCTGTAAGGGGAACTATATTTGATAGGAATAATTTTCCACTCGCTGTCTCTGTGGTTAATTATGATTTGTATGCTTTAAAGGGTTTAAATACAGATAAATTTTTAAGAATTAAAGATGAAATTGATTTAAAGGAAGTATCAATTCCAGGGCCACTATTCGCTCGAAAAACTCTCTTAAAAAAGAATTTATCGATGGAAGAACAACTAATCATAGATAAATTAAACTTTAACAATCTTGAGATTGAAGTAAGGCATAGCCGACACTATCCTTTGGGAGATCAAATAGGTCCACTAATAGGTTTTTATGGTAAAGATGGTGCACAGGAGGGTATTGAAAAAAGTTATGATTCCTTGTTATCTGGAGTCCAGGGCAGGCAAAAGTACTATACAAATGCAAAGCAAGAAATAATCTCTAGGCCCATAGAGGTAAGTAAAAATATTTCTGGAAATGATCTCCAGCTAACCATCGATTCAACTATTCAGTTTTATGCTTATAAATATCTTGTGGAATCAATTGCTAGCAATAAAGCTAAGGCAGGAACTGTAATTATTCTAGATAATAAAAAAGGAGAAGTATTAGCCATTGCCAGCTATCCATCATACAACCCAAACAACCCAGGAAGAGTAATTCAAAAAAATAGAGCACTAGTTGATGCTTATGAGCTTGGATCAGTCTTGAAACCTATAGTGTTTTCTAAAGCAGTAGATCTAAACCTCATTAATCCAGATGAATATATTGAAATACCAAGAAGACTTCAACTTGGTAGTAAAATTATTTCTGATACAAAGAGTTACGAAAAATTAACACCGAAGGAAATCATTGCTTACTCAAGCCAAGTAGGAGCATCAAAAATTGCGTTACTTTTGGGCTATGATAATTTAAAAGCAAATTACTATAATTTTGGTTTTTCAAAACCTATTTCTATAAACTTCCCGTCCTCAGCATTCGGCTTAATTAATGCAAAAGAGAGTATTCCTGATAGAGAACTTGCTAGTCTTGGTTATGGGTATGGTTTTACAGTAAGTCCATTTCAAATAACAGCTGCATATTCAGTATTTGCTAACAGAGGCATATTAAAAGATTTTAAATTAATAATGGGGGATGAGGTTACTTCTAAACGAGTAATTAGCGTGTTGTCAGCAAACCATACTCTTGAAGCCCTTCAAAAGGTTATTAAAATAGGCACAGGAAGGAGGGCAGATATTAAAGGCTATACTGAGGGTGGAAAAACAGGAACAGTTCATAGAACTATTTCAGGATCTGGTTACGCAGAAGATTTATACAGAGCTTCATTTGTAGGCATAGCTCCTTTATCTGATGAATCATTAACAATATTTATATCAATTGAGGATCCTGGTTTGAATGCATATTCTGGTGGGGCCATAGCCGCACCGCTTTTTTCAAAAATTGCAGAAAGTTCTTTAAATTATTTAGGTTACATAGAAGATGAATAATTTAGAGCGAATCTTGGGGATAACTTTTCCTTATGAGCTAGAAGTTTCCAGTGCTACAAACTCTACTAATAAAGTTAAAAAAGGCGCAGTTTTTTTTGGGCTTCCAGGTTCTCAAAATCACGGGAGTAAATACATACAAAAAGCACTTGAGCTTGGTGCATTGGTAGCCATCCACAACGATCCAGAATATAGATCAGAAAATACCAATATTTTTTATGTTGAAGACTTGCAAAAAGAAGATTATTTTTTTAAAAGAGACAAATTATATTATTTTTTAGAGGAACTTTATAAGATTTCAGATATTCAGAATGCAAATAATTTTTATGCCTTTACTGGCACTAATGGGAAAACATCCTCAGCTTACCTCTGTCACCAACTTCTAATTAATCAGGGATATAAATCTCTCTATATAGGGACTTTAGGAACTCAGTATAATAAAAATGAAATAAATAGGTCCTTTTCATCAAAAACAACACCAGATATATTTGAGTTATTTGAAATATTCAAATTTTATGATTTCCAGGACTCAATATCTATTTGTATAGAAATGTCTTCACATTCCCTAGATCAAAATAGGCTTAAATATTTACCTTGTCTGAACTCTGCATCAATTTTAAATATTGGAGCAGATCATCTTGATTATCATAAGAATATAAAGAATTATACTGATGCGAAATTTAAAATATTTGATACTGAGAGCGTGGTGAGGTTGATAGATGATAAATTGCAGAAACTCTCACTTGATTATAGTTTTGTTGAGAGCAGTCAGTACAAAATGATATCAGTAAGCAATAAAAACGCTCATTCTGATATTTTTTATAAAATAATTGAATCAAGCACTGATCAATCTATATTCGAAGTGGTAATTAATAATCCTCCGGCGGGTTACCCTGAAGGCCATAGAAAAAAATATACTTTCACTTGTAGTTTATTTCCAGAGTTCAATATTCATAACCTTGTCTTTGCTCTTTCATCTTTAGGCTTTTCTAATTTTCAGTCAGAGGATATTAATGATTTATTTTTTTTAAATCTTCCAAAGGGAAGGACGGAGCTCATTTCTAATATTTCTGCTAATGTTATTATTGATTTTGCTCATAATGCAGATGGATTTAAATTCCTCTTATCATCTATTAAAAATTATTTTGAAAACTTAGTAATAATATTTGGATGTGGCGGCAATCGAGATAAAACCAAGAGACCTGAAATGTTAAAAATAGCACTAGAAAATGGACTGAATGTTGTTTTCACTTCTGATAACTCAAGAGATGAGATATTTGAAAATATATTTATAGATGCATCAAGGGGCAATAATCTTGATAGAGTTAAAGTTATTGAAGATAGAAAAGAAGCTATTATGTATGGTTCTAGCCTCCTAACAGAAAAGGATTGTTTGGTTATTCTTGGAAAAGGCCATGAGGAAACTCAAGAAATCAATGGAAAAATATCTCATTTCAGTGATCACGAGGTAATAAATGAAATTTATAAATAACTCTTACGATTTAACTAGATATCTCGGCATTCCTGTAAAGAAGAATATCGATATTAAAAGTATTTCCACTGATACAAGAAGTATCAAAAAAGGTGCACTATTTATAGCTATAAAAGGAGATTTTTTTAATGGCAATGATTATGTTGAAAATGCCATAAGCCAAAAAGCTTGCTTAGTAATTACAGATGATAAAAAATTTAAAGACAGTAAAAATAAAAAAATAATATATGTAAATAATTCAATCCTTGCCCTTAGAAAAATTTCTAGAAATATTATAAAAGATTACTCAGGAAATATTATTGGGATTACTGGAAGTAATGGCAAAACTTCAACAACTAACATAATTGCAAACTCTTTAAAGAGTTGCTCCAGTACACTGAAGAATTTTAATAATGAAATTGGAGTGCCATTAAGCATTATGAGTGCCAATAGAAAATCAAAGAATCTTGTTATTGAGATGGGCGCAGCAAAACTTAATGATATTAATTATCTAAGTTCATTTTTAAGACCAAATATAGGAGTTATTACTAATATCGGTAATTCCCATCTTCAAAGTTTAAAAAATATTAGAGGGGTCTTTAAGGTTAAATCTGAATTAATTACAAATATAAAAAAAGGCGGATGTTTAGTCGTACCAAATGACAATAAAAGCCATTTAAAATTATGGAAAATTATTAGAAATGATATCGATATAATAACTTTTGGTCTAAAGCCTAGTGCCGATTTCTACCCTTCAGATATTAAATACAGTTTGGAAAAAACCCAATTCTATATTTGTTCAAAAAAATATAAAGTAAAACTTAAGGTAGCAACAAAATTAGCAGGCGAGCATAATGTAAAAAATATCTTAGCTAGTTTTGCTGTTTCATTTTTTCTTAACAAGCCATCACAAACATTTGCTGATAGCTTAAATAAAAAATTAGATTTAATTACGACAAGACAAAAACACTCTAAATGGCTTAAGAACTCACTTCTCATTGATGATACCTATAATGCAAACCCAGATTCCGTAAAAAAATCTATAGATTTATTAACTTCAACAAATAAAAGGAAAGTATTTGTTTTAGGTGATATGTTAGAGCTTGGTAGATTTAGAAAAAAAATGCATAAAGATATTGGTAAATATGCAGCGTTTAAGAAAATTGATATTTTTCTTGGCTTTGGCAATCTAACGAAATACTCTGTAGAGAGCTTTGGAAAAAAAGGTTTTTTCTTTAAGAATGAAGATGATTTACGAAAGTATTTAAGAGAAAATATTAATTCGAAAGATGTTGTGCTTTTAAAAGGCTCAAGAGGAATGAAAATGGAGAGATTTATAAATGTTTGAATATCTAGGAACTGCATTAGTTGGAATAGACCCTGGTTTTGATGTTTTGAGGTACCTCACAGTAAGAACTATAGGAGGAACCGTCACTGCTTTGTTAATCTCAATATTAATGGGTCCTTTTTTTATTAGACTATTAAAATCTATGCAGTTTGAACAGCATGTTAGGGCTAATGGTCCAGAATCTCATCATAAAAAAACAGGAACTCCAACAATGGGTGGGTTGCTAATATTATCCTCTCTCTTAATTTCAACACTTTTATGGGCTGATCTTTCGAATAGGTATATTTGGGTTGTTATATTTGTCACTGTAAGTTTTGCACTGATTGGTTTTTTAGATGATTTCTTGAAAATAAAATATAAAAGCTCTGATGGGCTAAGTTCTAAACAGAAACTTCTTCTACAATTATGTTTTTCTTTTTTGCCAATTGCTTACCTATATTTTTCTGCAGAAACCATTCCTGAAACAGCATTTATAGTTCCTTTCTTCAAAGATCTTATCGTACCGATGAGCCCCGTCTTATTTATTTCTTTTGGAATGCTTGTATTGGTGGGGTCATCAAACGCTGTAAATTTAACAGATGGACTTGATGGTCTAGCTATTCTTCCTTCAGTCTTAATAGCAGCAGCTCTAGGAATAATTGCATATAGCATGGGCAATCAAATTATTGCAGAATACTTATTTTTACCCCATTTAGAACTATCTGGTGAATTGATTGTATTTTGCGGTGCTTTAATTGGCTCTGGTATTGGTTTTCTTTGGTACAACACCTATCCAGCAGAGGTTTTTATGGGCGATATTGGCTCATTAACTCTTGGTGCAATACTGGGCATACTTGCGGTTATTCTTCGACATGAGCTCGTGTTTGCAATAATGGCAGGTGTTTTCGTAATAGAAACTTTAAGTGTCGTAATTCAGGTAATTTCATTTAAAACTAGAGGAAAAAGAGTTTTTCTAATGGCTCCGATTCATCATCATTATGAGTTAAAGGGTTGGCCAGAGCCAAAAATAATTGTTCGTTTCTGGATTATGACCTTGGTCTTTATCCTTCTGGCATTAGCCACTTTAAAATTTAGGTAAGATTCATAAATGAAATCTTTGATTTATGGCTATGGGGTTACGGGCAAGTCTTTTGAGAGATATCTAAAAGCTAAGAATATTGAATATGATATTTTTGACGACGGTACCCCTGAACTTAAGAATATTCAACCTTTTGATAGTTATGAAAATATATACTGTAGTCCAGGCATTCCAAGAAAAATTTTTAATTCACTTAAATCTTTAAATACAGTCTATACAGATATTGATATATTTTTTAAAGAAGACAAGTCAATTAAAATTGGTATTACTGGTACGAATAGAAAAAGTACAACAGCATTTCATCTATCTCAGCTAATTGAAATTAAACATTCAGTTAACTTAATAGGGAATATCGGTGAGCCAATGCTAGATCACATCAATAATGGCAGCCAATATTCAGTAATAGAGATATCAAGCTACCAACTAGACAAAATGACTGAGAATAAATTTGATTTTGGAGTTTTGCTAAACATTGCCCCCGATCATCTTGATTACCATGGAAGCTTTCAAGATTATAAGTCCACTAAAGAAAAAATTTTAGAATCAGTCAGGTCTTCAAATGAATCTGATCCATATAAATTATATAAATGGGTAACAGGGTTCGATATTCAATTATCAAATCTAAAGTCTTTACCTTATAGATTTGAGAAAATTTCTGAATCTATCATCAATGACTCAAAGTCAACAAATATGCATTCACTTAAATATGCATTAAAAAATGCTATTGGTTGTTTTAAAGATGAGCATTTTGTATTGGTGACTTGCGGAAATCCAAGTAAAGAAAAATTTTCAAAAATTACTTTAGAGGAGCCATCTGAGGTCTTGATATATGGGAGTCATAAGAATGATATTCATAAATGCATCAATCATCCAAATAAACTAATATTTGATAATCTTGAAGAAGTTTTAATCTACTTGAAATCTAAAAGTAGTAAACAAAATATTTTATTTTCTCCAGGCTATCCAAGTGGTAATGATTATAAAAACTTTGAGGAAAGAGGAAGTTTTTTTAATCTGATGGTTGAGAAGGTATTCCATGACTAGTGAAAGAAATAACCTACTTATTTTAGTTTCCTTTGTTGGTTTACTGACGATGGGTCTTATTATGGTCTCTTCTGCAAGTATTTTTATAGCAGATGAAATGACAGGGAATCCGTTTCATTTTATATCGAGGCAAATGCTTTTTATTGCAATTGGTCTTATGGCAATGTTATTTTTTATGGTGCTTCCATCTGATTTCTTATTTAAATCAGACTGGATATTTATGCTCCTCAGCATTATTTTATTAATTGCATTGTTTATTCCCGACGTTGGAACAAGTGTAAATGGCAGTATCAGATGGATTAGGTTAGGGCCAATTAATATCCAGCCATCAGAAATATGTAAATTTAGTTTAATACTGTATATATCAGGATATTCAGTTAGAAGGCTCTCAGAGATTGATACATTAAGAAGTTTTTTAAAGCCGCTGCTACTACTTTTTATAATTGCTATATTAATTATGGGGCAACCTGATTTAGGATCTACTGCAATTATTTGCTTATTAGTAGTATCAATTCTTTTTTATGCTGGAATATCATTTTTTCAATTCAGCCTTCTTTCTTTAATGATAGCTCTATTAGGTTTTGTAGCTATCTCAAGATCGCCAATGAGGATAGCTCGAGTAATGGCGTATATGGATCCTTTTGATAAAGATGTTGTGCTCAATAGCGGCTATCAGCTATCAAACTCTCTTATAAGCATTGGGCAGGGCGGCTGGTTTGGTTTGGGTCTTGGTAATAGCTTTCAAAAAGATTTCTTTTTACCTGAAGCTCATACTGATTTTATTTTTGCAATATTAGTAGAGGAGCTAGGGGTTGCAGGCGGCCTATTTCTTCTTGGTTTATTTGTTGTACTTTTTATTGGTATTTTAAGAGTCTCATTGGACTCCTTTAGCAAAGAAAGATTATTTCAAGGCTATGTAGCTTATGGAATACTAATCCTTATAGCTGCCCAGTCATTGTTCAATATAGCAGTAAATATTGGACTCCTTCCAACCAAGGGACTGACCTTGCCATTTATAAGTTATGGGGGAACTAGTATTATTATAATGATGTCATTAATTGGCATAGTTCTTAGAATAAATAATGAAAATAAATTAATATAAAAATGAAAATTCTAGTTACAGCTGCTAAAACAGGGGGGCATATATTTCCGGCAATAGCGGTGGGTTTGGATCTTATAAAAAAAGGTCATGAGGTAGTCTTTCTTGGTTCTGGAGCAGAAATTGAAAGAAGTGCTGTAAAAGATACGGGTTTTGCGTATTTTTCAATTCAAATGAAAGGGTTTAGAGGAAAGGGGATCTTAGCAAAAATAATGGCACTACTTTTGATACCCAAAAGTATTTACAGCACAGCATCGTTGATTAAAAAAGAAAAAATTGATGGAATGATTGGTTTTGGTGGTTTTATAACCGTGCCTTCTGGCATCGCTTGTTTTTTAATGAGAAAGCCACTTTTTACCCATGAACAAAACTCTGTTTATGGATCAGCAAATAGGCTGCTATCAAAAATAGCTATGATTAATTTTCTTGGCTTCCCTCTTAATTCGCAGCCAAGAAATACAATTATTTCTGGCAACCCTATTCGAGATGCTTTTACAAGTAGCTCAAATAACTTTGAAGCAAGAGAGGGACATGCAATAAATATTTATGTAACCGGTGGCAGTCAAGGATCTGAATATATTAACAAGAATATTCCTATTGCCTTCAAAAATAGCCCTCATGTGATAAATATAAAACATCAATGTGGTGAGAATAAATTAGATTTAGTAAATGAGCTATATCGAGAAACAGAATTAAATTTTGAGGTTAAGGAATTTTATAAAAACCCAGAAAGCTTGATAGATTGGTCTGATTTTATTATTAGTAGGTCCGGTGCATTAAGTATTTCAGAAATTACCTCAATGTCTAAAGGCGTGCTAATGATTCCTCTACCATCATCAATTGATAATCATCAGTTTTATAATGCTAAACATATTGAGAGTATTAATATGGGTATAATTCATTTAGAAGAATCTGGGGAGACTGCTTTAAAGGAAAAGATTAATAGCATAATTTCTCAAGACCTTTTCAACAAATGGAAAGAAAATAATAATATGGATCATATAAAAGCAGCTCAAACTATTTCAACAAAAGTGCTAGAAAGTTTAGGCATAAGATGAATTTTTTCAAAAAAATTAAAAATATACATTTTGTAGGAATTGGTGGTGCCGGCATGATTGGTATTGCTAGAGTTTTATTGCAAAAAGGTTATAAGATTTCTGGTTCTGACTTAACCGATTCATCTGAGTTAAAAAAATTAAGAAAAAATGGAGCAAAGATTTATATAGGCCATAAAAAAAATCAAATCAAAGGAGCTAACCTTGTAGTTGTCTCATCTGCTATTGATAAAAAAAATCCTGAGATAATTGAATCTCAAGATAAAGGAATAACCATAATACCTAGGGCTGAAATGCTTGGAAGTATTATGAAAGGATATGAAAGTATTGCTGTTGCTGGAAGTCATGGCAAAACAACAACAACTAGCATGATTGCTAAAGTTTTTAGCCAAGCTGATCTTAGTCCGACATATGTTGTAGGAGGGAAGGTTCTCAGTACTGATGAAAATTCAGACTTAGGTGAGGGAAGTTATTTGATAGCAGAAGCTGATGAAAGTGATGGATCATTTACACATCTTCAGCCTGATGTAGCAGTTCTTACTAATATAGATGACGATCATTTAGCTCACTATGATAATAATTTTGAGAACCTTTTAGATGCATTTGTTAAATTTTCAGAGAACGTACCTTTTTTTGGATACATGGTAATTAATAGAGATGACAGGAACATAAAGAAAATAGCTAAGAAAATATCAAGAAAACAAATCACGTTCGGCAAGTCACATAAATCAGACTTTCAAATCCTAGGTGCAGAATTTAAAGATGGGTATCAATTCTTTGAAATTAAAGATCATCAGAGAAATAAGATTCATGCTTTTCAATTACAAATCCCAGGTCTTCATAATGTGTTCAATGCCGCTGCATCCGTTGCTGTTTGTATTGAAGAGGGGTTACCTCTGAAGGATATTAAAAAAGGAATTAAAGACTTTACTGGAGTTGGCAGAAGATATGAAAAGCATGATTTATTAATAAATCTAGATAGTAAAATTTTAATAGACGACTATGGACATCACCCTATTGAGATATTAGCTAATATTAAGGCTATTCGTGAGGAATATCCCAAAAGCAGAGTATGCATGGTTTTTCAACCACATAGATATACTAGAACAGCGCAACTTTTTGATGATTTTATAAATGTTTTAAATAAAATTGATTCACTTATCCTCCTAGATATATATGCAGCTAGCGAGAAGCCAATTAAGGGAATAAATTCACGAACAATAGTTGAGACTATAAAACAACTAGGACATAAAGATATATCCCATATTAAAGATCATGATGATATCTTAAAAATTATTGAAGCTACATCAGACAGCTTCGATATATTTGTTACGCAGGGAGCTGGAAGTGTTTCCGGTGTATGTGAATCAATAAAAAACAAATGGAAAATCTAAAGAATATAGCGGTGATTTATGGAGGCTCCTCATCTGAAAGGGAGATCTCTTTGCAGAGTGGTAGCGGAATTTATGAAGCAGTCCGTGCACTCGGCTATGAATCTAGCTTAATTGATTTTAATGACCTTATAGACCTCACCGAACTTAAAAATAATGATCTAATATTTATTGCCTTACATGGCTTCGAAGGCGAAGGTGGCGGTCTCCAAAAAAAATTAGATGAACTAAATATTCCATTTACTGGATCCAGATCTTCTGCGTGTGTAAATACGTGGAATAAAAGAAAATCTAAAGAAATATTGAAAGCAAATAATATAAATACTCCTAAATGGCTTGAGATTAGCGAGTTTAGTAAAGATATTTTACAGAATGGATTGCAAGATAAATCTTTTGATAAATTTAAGCCTTTTAATACAATATTTCTTAAGCCAGAGGAAGATGGCTCAAGCGTAGATATTTTTAAAATTACGAATGATGAAGATCTAAAGAAATCCTATGAATCATGCACTAATCGTAAAAGAGGCTTTCTATTTGAAGAGTATGTAGACGGAAAGGAATTTACAGTAACCATAATAAACAATAAATGTTTGCCGGCAATAGAGATAGTTACGGACAATGAATTTTATGACTATGATGCAAAATATATTTCTAATGAAACTGATTTGGTGGAGACAAGGCTATCTGACGCCGCATTAAATGAGATAAATGATATTTCATTAAATGCTTATAATGCTTTGGGATGTATTGGCTGTGCAAGAGTCGACCTTTTACAAGACAGGGAAGGTGTATTTTATGTGATTGAAATTAATACAGTTCCTGGCATGACATCTCATAGCTGTGTCCCTAAATCAGGAAGCTTTATTGGACTTTCATACAAAGACATTGTCAAAAAAATTATAGATGCGTCGGCCTACTAATATTTATTTACCAGCCTTGTTGGCAATTTTTTGCTTTAACTTATCAGCAAAGAACTTCATTGTTGATATTACTTATGAATCAGATTTTTACCTAAGCTCTCAAACACAACTAACAAAAGATTTGAATAATATTAAATCTAAAAAGGACGTTGAGAAAATTTTACTCGACCAAGATTGGATAAAATCTTATTATCTAAAATCACACCCGTTTACAAAAGAAGTTTCAGTCTCAATAATTAATAAAAAACCAATCTATATTCTTAATGAAAAACATTATGTTGATGAAAATTCTAATCTATTTAAGTTCGATCAAACTCAATTAGACTTAATTAGAGTCAATGGACCTATAACCAATAGAGATAAAATTCTTTTTATTATCGAATCTATAAAAGAAATTCAGCAAAAAAACTACCCATTAATCATAGAGATCATTAATTATGATCATGTATCTGGTTGGCAGGTCAAAACTCAGAAATTTAACATTAAGTTTGGAAAAAACATTTCCAAAAGTAAGTTTAAAACCCTAAAAGATACCCTAAATTACTTGTACGAAAGAAGATCAATACCTAGTATGATAGATCTAAGATATAAAGACGGAGTTGCATTGGATTATGGCAAATAACACAAAAAATTCTAATATGATTGTTGGACTGGATATTGGCACATCCAAGGTCGTTTGTATTGTAGGAAAATACAATGAATCAAATAAATTAGAAATCATTGCACTGGGCTCTTACCCTTCTAGCGGTTTAAAAAAAGGAGTCGTTGTTAATATTGATGCTACAACAGATGCAATTAATAAAGCGGTTGAGCAAGCGCAGTCTATGATCGAGGATAAGATTAAATCAGTTTATGTTGGAATTGCAGGCAATCACATAAAGAGTTTAAATTCACATGGTGCAGTGGGCATTAAGGACAAAGAAGTAACCTCGTACGATATTGATAGGGTCATAGATTCTGCACAAGCTGTATCTATACCTTCAGATCAAAATGTTCTCCATGTTCTTCCTCAGGAATATATTATTGATAACCAAGAGGTAAGTCTGGATCCTCTTGGAATGTCAGGGGTAAGACTTGAGGCCAAGGTTCATCTTGTCACCTGTGCAAACAGCGCTTTAAAAAATATAGAAAAATGTATTAAAAATTGTGGTCTAGGAGTTGATGGTTTTGTATTAGAGCAGCTAGCTAGTTCACATTCTATCTTATCTGAAGATGAGAAAGAGTTGGGTGTTTGCTTGGTTGATATAGGAGGAGGCACTACAGACATAGCTATCTTTAATTCTGGATCCATTGTTTTCACAGGCGTTATTCCAATAGCTGGAGATCAAGTTACAAGTGATATTGCCCAAGCATTAAGAACTCCAACTCCTCAGGCTGAGGATATAAAACAAAAACATGGTTGCGCAGTTGCAGAGTTTACTAAAGAAGATGAAAGTATTGAAGTTCCTGGTGTTGGAGGTAGGCCGCCGCGCGAGCTATCAAGAACCTCACTAGCAGATATTGTTCAACCTCGATATACAGAATTGTTTGAATTGGTAAGGGCTGAAATAAGCAGAAATGGGTTCGAAGATAAAATTTCTGCCGGCATTGTATTCACTGGAGGCACTTCTAAAATGGAAGGTGTCGTTGAACTTGCTGAGTCTATTTTTCAAACCTCAGTCAGACTGGGCATCCCCAATAAATTTACTGGTATGGAAAGTATTTTACAAAATCCAATCTATGCCACATCAATAGGGCTTGTTGATCATGGGTTTAAACAGACAAATCAAGACTTAATAGCAGAGCAGGGACAAAGCTGGTTTACAAAGCTTTTAAAAATAGTTAAAAGCGAGTATTGATTCTAAAAATCAATTACATTAGAATGCGTCTTCCTTGGTTTTAACCAATAAAGGTAAAAATCTTTAACCATAAGGTAAAAAATGAATAAATACGAAGCAGTTATCATCCTAAACCCTAACCTTTCTTCTAAGGTAGACGAGTTCAAAAAAGATTTTGAAAAATTATTATCAGATAATTCATTCAAAATTATAAAAACAGAGGATGTTGGTAGAAGACAGTTAGCCTATTCAATAACAAACCACAACAAAGGTCACTATATTTTATTTAATCTAGAAGGCGACCCTTCTAAGTTATTAGAGATAGAAACAAAAATTAAATATAATGAATCAATCATTAGACATTTATTTTTAGTTGTAAAAGAGCATGTAGCTGAAGATTCAAGTCTTCTCATAGAGTCTAGAAATAAGAAGCCTGAAATTTCATCAGAAAACGATGTTTCTAAAAAAGAAGTGAAAATAGAAGCTCCAAAAAAAGAACTAAAAGAAGATAAATCTGATGATGCTAAAGAGGGAACAGAATAATATGAGCAAGTACGACCTACCAAAAAAGTTTGATCACAAAGATACAGATATATTGAAGCAATTCATAACTGAAACAGGGAAGATTATTCCTGCTAGAGTTACTGGTATATCAGCTTCAAATCAAAGAAAAGTTACTAAATCAATTAAAATTGCTAGATTTTTAGCTCTTTTACCATATACGGATATGCACAAATAAGATTATGAAAATTATACTTTTAGACAAAATACAAAGACTTGGTGAGATTGGAGACGTAGTTCAGGTTAATTCTGGTTATGCTAGAAACTTCCTTATTCCTCAAAAGAAAGCAGCCTTTGCAAGTGACAAGAATGTTGCAGAAGTTGAGGCAAAAAAAGGTGAGCTTGCCGCGGCATCAGCTGATCAGCTAACAAGATCTCAGGGAAGAGCGGACTCAATCGAAGGATCTATTTGCGAAATATCTGTCCCAGTTACCGAAGAAGGAGCTCTATACGGTTCAGTTGGAACTAGAGAGATAGCTGACGCATTTATTGCTATCAATGTTGATATTG
>Ga0209091_10000725_pt1 | contig 30984 bp, 23 predicted proteins | sample ArcticOcean_MG_C_6_FD_187438 | JGI IMG/M metagenome (GOLD analysis project Ga0209091, IMG submission 187438) | Marine microbial communities from western Arctic Ocean - ArcticOcean_MG_CB8_128 (SPAdes) (version 2) | ecosystem: Environmental > Aquatic > Marine > Oceanic | place: Arctic Ocean...
AAACAAAAAGGTTTATAGTCAATATTGTCCAATGGCAGATAACAATAATGGTGCATATTGGTTGAGTAAACAAGAAAAAGTAATTAATCCATATTTTGGGGAAGCAATGCTAACTTGTGGTGAAGTAAAACAAGTAATTGAATAAGCTTCAATAGATCAATTTTATTAAACTCACAGTCAACTATAAATTCAAAAATCTCAATCTTTGACAATGAAACTAATAAAATTACTGGTATTTATAAACTCTTTGCGAGTAATATCATAGTTCGATATTTCAATAGAGTTATCTACTAAAACAATAAAACGGTTATACTATTATAGTGTAGCCGTTTTTTTATGACAAAATATTTAATGTAAACAAAACCTTACATTTATAAATTATTTTATATATTTGTAAAGTAAACATTACAAATTTAAATAAACAAATATGGAAGATCAAAAAAAACAAACAAAAATTATGCTGGCATGGACACTAGCATGGGTAGTAAGTTTAGGAGTTTTAACATTTGCGGAAAACGCTCTTTGGGAAAATAAAACATATACTACAATAGGATTAATAATAAATTTTGCTATTGGAATAGGTATGATAATCGCTAATAAAAATTTATTTAAGACTTATGACGAATTACAAAAGAGAATTCAATTTGAAGCAATGGCCATTACATTGGGCTTAGCAGTAGTAGTTGGTCTTACATATGAAGTCTCTTTTGATTTTGGAATTATTGGGAAGGAACCTGAATTCGAATATCTAATGATGTTTATTTCACTTTCATACATTATTGCCAATATCGTTAATTATAGAAGATTTCGATGAAAAATAAACTAAGGGAATTAAGAAAAAATCAAAAATTGACACAGGAAGAATTAGCCAACTTAATTGGTATTTCACGTCAAGCGATAAATGCGATTGAAAAGGAAAAATTTGATCCAAGTTTACCCACTGCATTTAAGATGTCAAAGTTGTTTGAGATAGCTATTGAAGAACTGTTCTTTTTTGAGGGATCTAAATAATTAATTGTATGACTGAAAATAGAATAGAAAGTTGAGACTTTTTTTATAAGAATTTACATATACTACAATGCTGTATAAATTAAAATTTATGATGAATTCTAAAAATTAACACCACGTCTATTATTTTAAGAACTCATTTAGAACACTTTTAAAGAGAAGGTTTTTTATATATTATTCACTTTCAATTTAAAATTGATAACTTTAAATAATGAAAAATCTTTTATCTTTTATTTTTTTTATTTCAAGTATTTCATTCTCCCAAACAATTAAAAAGGAGATTCAGAGAGACAGTCAGAAGACTAACAATAAAGAAATTGAGAACTTTAAAAATTTAACCGGAATCAATCTTGATGAAGTAATTGTAATAGAAGACTCTTTAGTTTCTATTACAATTAAAAGTAAAGGAAATGAATATATTTTTAACCCTAAAGAATATAGTGATTTTGAAATTGATTCAATTAGACAAAGTATTCGTTGGCAAAAAATGGGCCTTAATAAATATGGGATAAACACTAAAGCATTTAACCTTATAGCAGCTATACGAAATCGTCTAACAGGAGTTCAGATAGCTAGTCCTTCTACCGGTATAATTCGTCTAAGAAGCTCGAATTCGATTAATAATTCTAAAACTATTCCTGCATTTGTTGTAGATGATCAATTGTTTGTCATTCCAGGCGAAATAGTTCAAAATGCCATTCAAAAAGGTATTCCTTTATGGAGTTTCTATCCAAACATTCCACTTGACGATATAGTTGATGTAGAAGTTTTGAGATCACTAGCTCAAACAAATAAATATGGGTTATTGGGAAATGCAGGGATTATTAAAATAACAACTAAAAATGGGCGTAAACGTAAGAATATGAAATCGAGAAAAATAGTATCAAATACAAATTCTTTATTCTTTGATAGTCCAGAATTAATTGCTCCTGTTTTTCCTGGTTGCGAAAATTCAAAAAATAAAAAAAAATGCTTTAAAATAGAACTGGACAATTTCATCCATTCTAATATTATATATCCTTCTAATTTTAATCAAAAAACAATCAGTCGTGTTTATGTTAGAATTTATATTGACAAATATGGAAACATATCTAAATATAAAGCCAGAACTACTGAAGGACAAGAAGTGTTTGCAAAAGAAGCATTAAGAGTTGTTAAAACGCTGCCAAAGTTCAAGCCTGCCACTTCATCTGATAAAAACCAAGGTGTTTATTATTCATTTCTAACTCTTTTTAAAAATGAATAACTAAATTAATGAAGACTTAACTTTAAAATTTATAATTAGCACCAAAAATAAAACTTCTTCCCAAATCATGAGCGTAATATCTTAGTCGGTTAAGATAATTTCGATATTCTTTATTAAATAAATTTCTTATGCTAAAACTTAAGGAGAGACTATAATTTTGTTTGGTGATGATACCAATACTTGAATTAAAATTAAATATTTGATAAGCATCAGGCGGAGTACTTAAATCGAGTGTTTCTGTAGTTTCTGATAATGCAACAAATACATCAAAGTTATTGTCAGGATACTCATTTTGACGAAATGTATACTCACTCTTTAATGACAGTGTTATGTTATTAGCTTTTTGATTTTGATATACTATTTCATTATTTATATTTACCGGAGGCATACTTATGAGAGGCTCATTTTTTAAAAGATCACGGCCCTTGATAATTGATAATTGATTGTCTAAATAAAAATTTTTATTTAAAACTACTAAGGCATCAATATCTAAGCCTAAAATCTGGGCATTAGTTTGTCTATACTCCCAAACCTGAAAATTTCCTCTTATAGTAGTTTGAACACTAGTTGGTTCAATTAATATAAAATCATTGATTGAATTTATATAAGGATTAACCGATAAGTTTATATTTTTATTTTGAAATATATAATTTAAAGTTATTTTATGACCGACCTCTGAATTAAATCTTAAATCGCCTAGTTCAATTCGAGCTGATGAATGATGAAGGCCTTCACTAAACAGTTCTGAAGGATTAGGCATTCTTGAAGCGATTGAATAGTTAAAATTTATTGAATGATTCTTATCAAAATTATATCTAGAACCAAAAGTTGTTGAATAGTTTGTGAAAATCAATTTTGTTTTAATTAGCGTCTGACTACTAATTTCATTAATGATCAAATCAGAAAACAAATCTTGGTAGTTTCGAGATTCCCAAAAGGATGTTCTGTAATACTTTGAAACATCCATAGATGAAAAATCAAAACGACCTCCAGCTTCCAAAAGGAACTTGTCATTAATTTTTAAGTCAAAAATTGAGTATATTCCTAAATCATATTTATTATAATCAGGAATAATTCTTCTAACTCCTGTTTCTGGATCTGGAAAATTCTTTTGATATCTTCCTATTGCCCCTAGTTTTATATTTAATAAATTTGAAACTTGAGATTTTAAATCTACCTTAATACTGTGGGTTTTAAGTTCTAAATCAATTGAAGGTTTAAACTTATCATCTCCCCTTCGTATATCAAATTCTAAACGATTGTTTTGTTGATAGTCATATTGGAAACTTATTTTGCCTAGACGTTTAAATCTATTAAATCCTTTAAACCTAAAAGTACGGTGATTAAGATCTTGTTTAGGAACATTAATTTTATAAGAAAAATCATTAACTATAAAGGGGCGCTCACTATTTATTGCTCTAATTTGATCTTGAGCACCTCCTATATGGGAAGCTCTTAAAATTCCTAATTCATTATTAAAAATAGAATAATACAATTCCAATCCATACTTGAATCGGTTTAGACCAAATCTAAAAGAAGCATTTTGTTCTTCAACTCCGGTATTATTCAAATTATATTTTGGTGATTCAAAATCTCCAAAACGCTTAAAAGTAACTTGAACTGAGGAATATAACCCATTTTCATTAGTCTTAATTAAATTTGAGGTTGTAGTTAATCCTCTTCCATTTGTTTCCCCTTTTACTAAAATTTTACCGTATAGGGTGTCCTTTACTTCAAAATTTGATGTTTCTGCAACTATAACTCCGCCTAGAGCACTTCCTGAATATTGCAAAGCTCCAGCGCCCTTAATCAATGTGATTTTATCAAGTGAATTAACATCAATATTCGGTGAGTGCTCTTCACCCCATTCTTGATCTTCCATTCGAACTCCGTTGTTTATAATCACAACACGACTACTGTGTAATCCATTAATAACTGGTTTAACAACTGAATTTCCAGTTTTAAATGATGACACTCCTGATAAATTACTTAAAATTTCACCTAAAGGTGAACTAATGCTTTTTTCCAAAACCTTACTTGAAATTTTATTTTCAATTAATGTTTTGGATTTTTCTATGAAAGAATTACCGTATACAATAATCTCATTTAATTCTTCTATGTGATGTTCTAACCTTAGGATCCTATTGATGTTTTGAGAAACTCTTATAGTTTCTATTTTAGTTTTACACTGTGGATGTGATACTTCAAAAACATAAAATTTGTTGCAAAGATTTGAAATACTAAAGGCTCCATTAGAATCAGTTATGATTTGTTCATTAAGTCCTTCAGCATCTATAATAGCTCCAATTAAAACTTTTCCATCATGTAAATCAACAACTTTCCCAGAAAATATATTATCACAATTCTGAGAAAAAAGACAAAAAGAGTTAAATAGAGTTCCTATAAGCAGCAATCTAAACATTTAAATGTTTGATTAAAATTAACGTATAAGTAAAATTGAGGATAATAAAAGTATTATCCTCAATTTACATTAATAAAAATTTAATTATCTAAAATTTTATAGATAACGGTAATTATTCAATTGTAATATTAAAAATAGCCTGAATATCTGTTTCCCCCCCAGCACTTGCTAAACCAGTATTTGGTTTTGTTGGTTCATGTACTAGTGAAAAAGTAAGACTACCACTACTTGCTGACCCAGCAGTTAAGTTGAATTTAGTTCCTAAATTATTTCCTGCTGAATCAAAATTAGAATATTCAGTTGTAAGATCAAGTCCACTGCCTACAGTGTAGAAAAATTGATGATCTAAATCTTCTTCTTCAACTTCTTCAGTGATGTCTTCAGCTGGAGACTCAAGTTCATTTAGTACTCTAATGAGTCCAACGTAGGTAGTTCCTGAGGTTAAATTTCCTGATATAGTAATAACTGGTTCATTAGGACCATCCGAATCCAAGTCCTGATATTTCATAATAATAGTTGAACTACCAGAGTTTAAAGTTACCTCCAAAGTAGTTATTACTTCTTCTTCATTGACTACTTCTGGTGCTGGATCGTCATCTTTTGAACAGGATGTAAATGATAATATAAGAGCTAGTATAAAAGGTGAAAAATTATTTGTTTTCATGCTTATTTTTTTAAGTTATTAATTAATTATTTGCGCAGATCTATTAGTTTAGACCGCACAGGAGATTTTACTTATTATATAAATCAAGTTAATTAACTAAACCTTGGGGGACCTCTTGGAGAGTACTTTTCATTAGGAAAGGAGAAAAAAATATCTAAATAAATTGATAGATTTTTTTTAAATAAAATATTATTTGCAATGTAAAATTCTGAATCTAGGTTTAATTCAAAACCTGATAGACTAAAATCACACAAAGAACAAGGATCATATTCTTGATGAAAATGAGTTGAAGTTTCAGTGCAAGAATTATGCTTATGTTTTTCAACAGATTTGATCGATTCAATTCCCGTTGGAGCTAAAAAAACTAATAGCAATATCCATGATGTAATCACTCTAATAAAATAATTTTCTTTTTTCAATTTGATGATTTACTATTCAAATGTAAAAAAAAAATTATATTAGTCAATATTAATATTACGTTAAGTTAAAAATGGGCAAAGACAATTTAATTGAAGAATTAAAGTCAATATTAAAAGAAAATCAATTACTTATTAAGGATGATGTCTTAACAAGATTCTCTCATATTTGGAAAACTAATGAGCCCCTTCAGGCCATTGCAGTCACCCTTCCTAGAACAACAAAAGAAGTCAGTGAGATAGTTAGGTTGTGTAGCAAATATGACCAACAAATAATTATTCATGGTGGTTTAACTAATTTAGTTGGGGGAACAGAAACACAAAAAAATCAATTAGTTATTTCATTAGAAAAAATGAATTTAATTGAAGAAATCGATTCGCAAAGTAAAACTATAACTGCACAATCTGGAGTTATTGTTGAAAATTTGATTAATGCTGCAGCTGAAAAAGAGTTATTATTGCCATTAAATTTTGGTGCTAAAGGCTCTGCTCAGATAGGGGGTGCAGTTTCGGCAAATGCTGGAGGTTTAAGAGTCTTTCGTTATGGCATGACCAGGCAAATGGTTTTAGGTTTAGAAGTTGTGTTGCCTGACGGTACAATTATCTCTTCTTTAAAGAAGATAATTAAAGATAATTCAGGGTATGATTTGAAACAGCTTTTTATAGGCAGCGAAGGAACGTTAGGAATCGTAACTAGAGTTGTTCTTCGGCTTCAAGAAGCACCAAAGAGTCGTTCATCTGCTTTTGTTGCTGTAAAATCATATGAAAAAGTAGTTAAGCTACTTAAATATCTTGAATCTGAATTGAGTGGAAATCTTAGTGGTTTTGAATTAATTTGGAAAAGAACATATAAAGCCATGACCGAATCTACTGAACTAATTAAGCCTCTGTCAGATGATTATGAGTATTATGTGCTTATTGAGAGCCTTGGAAGTCAGCCGAAAGAAGATTATGAGTTGTTAGAGCTTCATATTGAAAAGTCATTAGAAAAAGAAATAATTGAGGATGCAGTAATGGCAAAAACAGAAAAAGAGCTTCATCAAATATGGCAGATTCGAGAAGATGTAGCAATATTAGCATCTAAAGCAAAATTTGATCAGCATTTTGATATTAGTATACCAATTTCTCTAATTGGAAAAATTATAAATTCAATAATTACAGAGCTTGAGAATATCAAAGAAGTCAAAACAATTTTTCCTTTTGGACATGTAGCTGATGGAAATATTCATTTTATTATAGGAAGAGACATTGATAATTCTGAAATTATTGATATTATTAATTCTATTGTTTATTCTCCACTAAAAAAACATAAAGGTTCATTATCTGCTGAACATGGAGTTGGATTACATAAAAAAAAATATTTACAAACCAGTAGATCTGAAGAAGAAATCAAACTAATGGAGCAGATCAAAATTATGTTTGACCCGAAAAATATTCTTAATCCAGGTCGAATAGTATTCTAATTTTTATATTCTAAAAGAGAATCAGTTAAAGAAATATCCCAAAATGAGGGAAGAACAAAATACACCATTAATGTAATCACAATTATTGAAATAATATTTAGCCAAAACCCCTTATTTACCATATCTGGAATCCTAAGATAACCAGCTCCAAAAACTACTGCATTTGGAGGAGTCGCAACTGGCAACATGAACGCACAGGAGGCAGCAACTGTAGCTCCAACCATTAAAATAAATGGGTGAATATTAACTTGTGAACTCATCGTTGCCAAAACAGGAAGTAGCATTGCTGTGGTTGCTAGGTTAGATGTTATTTCAGTCAAAAAATTAACTACAGTAACTAAACATAGGATTAAAATAATTAGAGGTAAATCTTTAAGTATTGTTAGCTTGCTTCCAATCCAAATAGCCAGCCCAGTGTCAACAAATCCTTTAGCTAAAGCCATTCCTCCTCCAAATAAAATTATAACTCCCCAAGGAAGCTTAACAGCCTCTTTCCACGTAATAAGAGCTCTTTTATTATCACTTGACGGAATAACAAACAGAATTAATCCAAATGATATAGCAATAATAGTATCATCTATATTTGGAATAAATTTTTGCAATAAAAATGATCTAGAAATCCAACACAGAGCAGTAAGAAAAAATATAAATGCTACCCTTTTTTCTTCTACAGACATTTTACCTAGATTATTTTTTAATCGATTTATTTCATGTTTACCACCTGGAAATTCATTTTGATCAAATTTAAAGGCCTTCTTAGTTAGATATTGCCAACATATAAATAACATCATCATAGAAATAGGAAATCCAAAGACAAACCATTTGAAAAAAGATATTTCATATCCAAAATTTGATTCTACAACACCTGCTAAGACAAGATTTGGAGGAGTTCCAATAATAGTTGCAATGCCACCTATAGAAGCACTATATGCAATTGAAAGTAATAAAGCTTTTCCAAACTGCTTATTCTCATTAACAGAGGTTGAAGGATTGTCTTCTAGCTGTTTTATAATTGCAAGTGCAATTGGAAGCATCATTACTGATGTAGCTGTATTTGATATCCACATCGATAAAAATGCAGTAGCCACCATAAAGCCTAAAATTATTAGATTAATCTTGGTTCCTATAGCTGAAATGATATTTAAAGCAATTCTTTTATGAAGGTTCCATCTTTCTATTGCTATAGCAATTAGAAAGCCCCCCAAGTATAAAAAAACATACTTATGTCCATATGCTGCCGTAGTGTTCGAAATAGAAACAGCATTAGTTACAGGGAATAATACAATTGGAAGTAAAGCGGTTGCAGCTATAGGTATCGCTTCTAGTATCCACCATATTGCCATCCAACTAGTCGTAGCAAGAACGTTTCTACCCTCTTCACTAAGATCACTGAAAGAAATAAATTGTATAACAATAAAAGATAACGGTCCTAATAAAAGTCCTAAACGTTGTTTTGAAAACATAATTAGTTGCTGCTTGAAGTATGGTCACTCAAAATTAACCAACCATTCTCATTTTTCAACCATATTAAAGAAAAATATCCACTTAATTCTTTATCAGGATAACATAAAAAAAACTGCCCTAACAACTGTGCTACATTTTCAGATACAGATGAAATATTTAAAATTTTAAACTTTAATTGACCCATTTTTTCCTTTGTTGGATAAGAATTTAAATATCTGTCTCTTACAGAATTCCAACCATAAAAAGGTCCACTAGATCCATTAAAAACCAAGTTCTCTGATTTAAGATATCCTTGCATAAAAGCATTAATATCTCCATCATTCCAAGCCTTTTCTTGTTTTTCTATAACACTTATTATAGAATTCTTATCTTGTTCTTTTAATACATCTTGAGCCATTGATTTAGATAGAAACAAACAACTTACTGAGAATACAATTATATATCTTATCATCTGAAAAATTAATTAATTTTAAAAATTAGAATGAAAATACAATTTGATATTAGATTGCTTTTGATATTTAGTATAATTTTTTTGAATAAAGTATCATCGCAAGATGAAAAAATTAAAGAAATTCTCTTAAAATCTATAAATGCACATGGAGGCGAAGTAAACCTCAATAAAATAAAAAAAATTAAATATCTAAAAACCACATTTACTTATGATAAAATGGGTGATGTTGAAAACCAAATTAGACAAAAGATAACTCATGAACTTCATCCTTACTCAACTGAAATAGAATCAAATAATACACTTTTTAAAACAAACGGAATTGTTACTGAAATAATTGAAGACGGGAACAATGTAAGTGATCTAAAATCTTTAAATAAAGCTAAATCAAATCTTGATGGTGCTTTTTATGTTTTTTGGCAACCCATGAAATTAAAAGACACAGGTACGATAATAAAATATATGGGTGTAACTAGTTTACCTAACAAAAAAAATGTACACTCCTTAGAAGTGAGCTATCTTGATGGATCTGACATATGGAATTTTTATTTTGACACAAGCACATATTTACTTATTGGAACTGAAGTAAATCATAATAATAAAGTGAGTATAATATATACAACAGCTTTTAATACTACCGATTACGGTGTGTTTCATCATAAGAGAGAAAGCTATAAATTGACTGAAAATAGATCAAAATTAAGCATTCAAGCAAGTTATATTTATAATATTTTAGATGTTGTAAAAGAATAATTTATTAACACATAACGAATACTTATTACAAACACTTATTTAGTTAACCATTAAATTTTACATTTGAAATCAATTCAAATTTAAATATTTTCATGGACATTATAGAAACGTTAATTATTGGAAGTGGTCCTGCTGGATATACAGCTGCCATATATGCTGCTCGGGCTGACCTTAAGCCAATTATGTATACTGGAATGGAGCCTGGAGGTCAATTAACAACAACGACTGAAGTTGATAATTTTCCTGGCTATCCCAATGGAATTGATGGGCCAACTATGATGGTTCAACTTCAACAACAAGCTGAACGATTTGGAACTGAAGTTAGAATTGGACATGTTTCTAAAGTAGAACTTGCCTCAAATAAAGGAGGAATTCACAAAGCATGGGTAGATGAAAAAACAGAGCTACACGCAAAGACTATTATCATAAGTACAGGAGCTACGGCAAAATATCTTGGAATTGAAAGTGAACAAAGACTAAGAGGTGGCGGAGTTTCAGCATGTGCAGTTTGTGATGGCTTTTTTTATAAAGGACAGGATGTTGCAATTGTTGGTGGAGGAGACACAGCGGCAGAGGAAGCTACATATCTATCTAATATTTGCAATAAGGTAACTATGCTTGTTAGAAAAGGTGAAATGAAAGCGTCTAAAGCTATGCAACACAGAGTTACTAATACAGAAAACATAGACTTGAGATATTTTTCTGAAATTGATGAAGTCTTGGGGGATCAAGTTGTTGAGGGACTTCGTATTCTAAATAATAAAACTGGAGAAAAAGAAGAGATTGAAATAACAGGACTTTTTATTGCAATTGGACATAAGCCTAATACTGAAATTTTTCAGCATCAGTTAGAAATGGATGAAGGAGGATACTTAATAACTGAAGGAAAAAACACTAAAACGAATAAGCCTGGTGTTTTTGCCTCTGGAGATGTTCAAGACAAGGAATATCGACAAGCTGTAACTGCTGCTGGAACCGGATGCATGGCAGCACTAGATGCCGAAAGATATATTAATAGTTTGAAAAACTAATTGCCTATTAAATATTGGAATTTTAAATAGAGTTGGGCTGATTCAGAAGTAAATTTTTTATTAGCCTCTGCTCTACTATATCCAATGTTTCCTCCAATATAAAACAAAGTGAATGGATTTGGGTTCCATTTAATTAATGGTTGAGAGAAAAAGGTTTTATCAAAATCATCATATTCTGTAATTAATCTTATTGAAAAATCTCTATTAAATTGATAATTGAAGTTAATTCGAGTAATGTATCCTTTATAATATAATGCTCCATCTACCTTATTTCTTAATTCACTATATCTTAAAATTGGACTAATTCGAAACTTATCTGATAATTGGAAGGAATTAAAGGTTCTAATATTTAATTCATCTCCTAGGGCTAATTCATCTAGATTATAGCCTATTTGATCGCCCATTCCAATTCCAAATCTTAATGTTACAATCTCTGATGGACTGTAATTGACCATCCAGCCTATAGAATTTAAGTTTTTTGGATTAAAACCTTCAAATTCATTGTTAAATTGATGATTAAATTCAAATCCCGTCCGTAAATTATTCTTCATAATCAATTCCCCTCTTAGCTCAATTCCAGAACTTTTTTGAAAATTATCATAATTAAATTGTCCCCACAACTCTGTCCCTATATTAGCTTGCTGAATAAAATTATTTCCATAATAAATATAGTTTTGACTAAATTCTATTTCTCTGTAAGAATTTTTGGTTACAAAACCAAGTGGAGTTCTGTATAAAGGAGATAATTGTTTGTAGCCAATAGAGGACTCCCAATTTTGTGTAGTTCGACTTAAATCAAAAAGGACTGCATCTCCACTATAAGACTCACCGTCTAACCTTAATGATCTACTCTTTATAAAACCATCCTGTTCAATCCAATCGTTTTCAGGTTCATTGGTAATACTTTTATTTAATTCAAAATTAACAGTATATGATTTTAAAAATTGATGCCGGCCTGACAAACCAAATGTATGATCACTTCCACCACCTTTCAAAATTCGATTTGTTATTAACGCACCAAAATTTGATCCTTTGCTATAATTTCTTTGATACCTTAAAATATTTGAAAAATTTTCTCTCCCCTCTCCACTATATGACTGGTTTTCTCCTCCAATTATGTAAGCAGTTTTAGTATCATATGCCGCTAACCAATATATACGTTGTTTTTCATCCTGATGAATCAACTTAGTAGAAAGAATAGGTTGATTTATCATTCGAGTATGAACTGTATTAAGCTCAGTACTAACTAAATCAGCTCCTTCATTAAAAAAAGGTCTTCTCTCAGGGTAAAAAATAGCAAAAGTAGCATTTACATTAATTTGAGATACATCAGCCTCAACTTGAGAAAAATCAGGATTAATAGTATACTCTAAAGATGTTGAATAACTTAAATCTGCTCTTCCACTTAATCCAAAACTAAATTTTGGTTTCCCATATCTGATAGAGTTTTCATCTGCATTTCCTTCGACTCCACTATAAACATAAGGCAATAAGTTAAGTCTTAGCTTTGGTTTAATGTTTTTAAAAACAAGTTCATTTTTGGCTTGACATGTAATACAAGGATTGTTTCTGTCAATTGGAAAATCCATATTCTGACTTTCAACTCCATTTGCAAAAATTTTACGATAAAAAGAAGTTTTCCACTTTAATATAGATTTATTTTTAAATTGAAAAGTAGAAAAAGGAACTTTCAATTCTACTTGATACCCGTTATCAAATATCTGTGCTTTATTTTCAAACATAACATCAAAGGAAGGGTCTCCATCATTCCTATTAAATTTCATGTCCATTTGACTTCCATCAGCATTACTTCCTAAGCATATCATATATCTACCATCACCAAATGTATCAATACAAATCATTACAAAATCATCTTGCCAAGCTTCATCACGATTTCGAATCGAACTTCTCAACTTGTCTTTTGGAATATCAGCTAAAAATCCAATATACATATGAGTTGATGAATATGCGACATAAGCCTTTGTTTTATAAAAAGAAGGAGTGTTGTTTCCAGGCTCAATTTCATAAGAAATATCAAAAGAAGGGAAATTAGACCACTCATCAGTGTTTACGACACCGTCAAAGTTTATTGGATCTAGATTTTGACCATAAATTTGTAATGAAATTAAAATTAATAATAAGCGTGCTTTTTTCATATTACTAAATAAGTTTTTATGTCCATACTATAATTTGTTGAAAGAAGGTAATTAAATGTTTACTTTTAAAATGAAATTAAATATTTTACGAATGTAATACATAAAATGGTACTATGCAATACATAGTAAGTAATTTAATTATTGCTCTATAGATGACGCATTAAAAAACTTAAGTATCTCTGAATGGAAAGAAAATTTAATTAAAATAGGATTGCAACACACTTCACAGTCTTCTATATACTCACTTTGACTTAAAGATGAATCAATCAACATTGATATTTGTTTCCAACAATGGGGACATTGAAAAAATTGTTCAATCATTGTTTTTGATTATTTTTTCTAACTTTTTATGTTCTAATTCCCAAATATCAATATTATCTTGAAGTTCTTTTTTTTGTGCATGATATTTATCAAAAAAATCAGTAGAAGCAATAGTTTTTTCATAATTAATTTCCAACTCCAGATCAATAGCTTTAATTTTTTTTTCAAGCATATCAATTTTATTTTCTAACTTATTAATCCTACTCTTTGTATTGTTAATTTTTTTTTGATTTAAATAATCACCTGCATTATTTTTGTTTTCAGAAGGGTTAGTCTCTGTATTTTTATGATTACTTATTTCTGTAAAATTTTTAATATTTTTCTCTTCTAAATATGATTTTACTCCCCCTAAATGCATTTTTACTTTTTGATCTTTGAATTCAAGAACAAGATCACATAACTCATCAAGAAAATCTCTATCATGAGAAACAAGAATTAAAGTGCCTTGAAATTTATTCAAGGCTTGTTTAAGTATGTCTTTTGAAGCTATGTCAAGATGATTAGTTGGCTCATCCATAACTAGAACATTAAAAGGTTGAAGAAGTAATTTGCAAAGAGCTAATCTATTTCTCTCACCTCCTGATAAAACACTAACTTTTTTATCTACATCATCTCCTCTAAAAAGGAAAGCTCCTAAAATATCTCTTACAGAACTTCTATTTTTTTCAGTAGCCGCTTCTTGAACCGTCTCCAAAATTGTTAATTGACCATCTAAATACTCTGATTGATTTTGAGCAAAATATCCTATTTCAACATTATGCCCCAACTTAAGGTTTCCTTGATATTTTATTTCTCCTACTATTATTTTTGCTAAAGTAGATTTCCCTTGGCCATTTTGACCTACAAATGCAATTTTAGATCCACGTTCAAGAAGTAAATCAACATTTTTAAAGACAATATTTTCTCCATATTGCTTGGACACTCTTTCTGATTCCAATATTGTCTTTCCCGGTTGCTTACTAACTGGAAAATTCAATTTCATGGTTTGTGTTTCTTCTTGATCTACTTCAATTCTATCAATTTTATCAAGCTTTTTGATTAAGGATTGTGCCATACTAGCCTTAGAAGCTTTAGCTCTAAATCGTTCAATTAACTTTTCTGTATCCTGAATCTGTTTGTCTTGATTTTTTTTAGCTGATTTTTGTTGTTCAATTATCTCTTGGCGAAGCTTAAGATATTCTGAATAAGACTTTTTAAAATCATAAATGTGTTTTTGAATAATCTCAATAGTTCTGTTAGTAACATTGTCTAAAAATATTCTATCATGAGATACTAATAAAACAGCTCCTTTATATTTCATTAAAAATTGCTCTAGCCAAATAATTGAGTCAATATCTAAATGATTAGTAGGCTCATCCAATAATAAAATATCATTTTCTCTAAGTAAAAGTTTAGCTAACTCAATTCTCATTCTCCACCCTCCAGAAAACTCTTCTGTTGGTTTATCAAATTCAATGCTTTTAAAACCCAATCCTAGTAGAATTCTTTCTGTCTTCGCTTTGTAATGGTAACCTCCTAATAGTTCATAATTAGATGTAGATTCTGTCAACTCTATTATTAAACCTGAATACTCTTCACTCTCATAATCATTTCTAATTTCTAACTGGTGATTTATAAAGTCTTGTCTTTTTTCAATTTCTAATATTTCTTTAAAAGCTTTATAAGCCTCTTCAAGAACACTCCCAGTATTATGAAAGTCTAAGTCTTGCGGTAAATATCCTATTTTGCATTGTTTTTCTATTGCAAAACTTCCACTGGTTGGAGTTTGTTCTTGAGCTATAAGTTTTAAAAGTGTTGACTTTCCTGCTCCATTTTTTCCAATTAATGCTACTCTATCTCCTTGACCAAGTCTAAAATTTAGATTATCAAATAAAGTAAAACCTCCAAAGGAAACTCCTATATTTTGTGCACTTAACATAAATTTATACTTCTTTTTTTTTGAGTGTAAATCTGCGAATATCTATTGAGGTAGACAAAGCTTTATCCAAAAAAATATAATTATAAAGAAACTCAGATAGTCGAGGAGCTATAAGAGAACCTCTAGTTCCTAAACCATTGAAAATATAGATGTTATCAAATTCCAGATGTGACCCTAATAATGGTCTACGATCTATAACTGTTGGTCGAATTTGAGCATCATGACTAATAACTTCAAAAGGAATATTTAATTTTTCTTGTAGTTCAGATAAAAGCTCATTTTTAGCAGACAAAGATTTTTCAGCAGTTTTATCATTATTATTAAATGTTGCTCCAATCCAAAAAAGACTTTGCCCTAGAGGAACTATGAAAAACTTACCTTTCCATATGGCTTTTTCAGAAAGTTTGTAAGATCTGATAACAAGCATTTCGCCTTTATTACCGACTAAAGGAAGGTAACTAAAAAAGGGATTGTTTTTCATACCATAGCCCTCACAAAAAATTATATTTTTATATGAATTATCATTATAAGTGACTTCACCTCTTTTAAATTTTAAATTTGAGTAATTAAAAACTTCTCTTTTGTAGTTACCCTTCAAAACATATTGATATTTTTTTATTATCTCTTTAAAATTCAACCTGCCAACATTTTTTAGTGTTCCAAAACCATTAGGTGTGTTTATCTCATCTACATTTTTTAAAACTATCTTTTTATTTAAAAAAAATTTCAAATTGTTTTTGTCGAAAGCCTCAGACCATTTATTGTGTTCGCTTAAGCTTGAGAAAATTCTATTAATACCTGTTTTATTGTAAACATTATATCCTAAGAGGTTTGATATTTCTTTATAAAAGGGTAAAGCATATTCAAAAAAATCTTTTCCTTCCCATGACATATTATATCGTTTTAAAACGGTTGGATTCAAAACGCCACCAGCAACAAGACTAGAACTGTTTTCTGAAGAATCAATTACGTGAAAAGATATTTTATTTCTTCGCAATTGATGGGCTATAGAAAGGCCAGCAATTCCAAATCCTACAATTAAAGTATTCATTATTATTTAGCTTTTGTTCAAAAAAAAAGCGTCTCATTCTGAGACGCTTTTTTTTTAATATGATTTCTATTAGTTATTCCACATGTCTTGTTCATAATCACGAATTACATTTTTAATTCTTTCAGACTCTAAAAGTTGACGAAGAGCATCTTCGTATATGTAGTCCTTAATTTCTCTATCATTATATGGATTTTCTTCCTTATAAATTACAGAGTTAAAACGTCTTGTGTTGAGCATTAAGTCAAAAGTTATTGGTTGAGAGGCATTTCTAGAATTAAATATTTCTGAACCATTTAATGCTAGTCTTGCATTTGGAAACCAAACCCAGAATAGAGGAACTGCATCCAAATCTTTAATATCTTTCGGAAAATCTTGAGCATCATTATTTGCCCTTGTACTCGCAACAACTGCTGTAGGAGCAATACCTAATAATCTATATTTAAGTTCTCCCAATCGTTTATCAAAATACCAAGTTCCCTTAATCAGGTAGGAGTCTATCTCCTCTTTTCCAATTTCATAAGTAGAATATTCTTGAGATTCAGGAGATTCGTCATTGGGTACGCCAGCATTAAAATTCTTTCTTCCTAGTTTGTTAAGCTCCCTACTTTTTAAATACCCTTTAATGACATCTGGAGAACGTTTTGTAGTGAAATATCCATCTTCATATACTTCAGTTATATTACCATTCAATATATTTTCCCAAAGAACATCAAAAAGAGGTTTTCTTGTAGGGTCAACATTAGCTACTGGATAATAAAATGGGAAATTGATGCGTTCATCTAAATCAATTTTTTCCCAAACAGTCTTAGACCACATAACATCTCTATCGTCTACATAACCATAAGCCAAAGGCTCATTGTCGCTTGTTAATAATTGTTGTTCATTTAATTTTCCTATTTCTTGAGGAATAACAGCGTTGAGTAAGTTAGACTGACCATAAAAAACAGTAGGGCTACCTATAATTAGAAATATTAAAATAAATGACAACTTTCTCATAATTTTATCTTATTACAATACGAATACCTGCAACTCTTTCAAAAAGATACTTTGGGTTTTGTGGGTTTCTAACTTTAATATCAAAAATCTCAATAACCTGACCTTTTCTTGCAGATTTAAGAGCTGATTTAGCATTTGCATTTAATCTATTACCATTAACTGAAACAGGAGCCTTTCCAGGCACTTGAAATTGAAAACTTAGTACTTGAAGTTTTATATCAAAATCAAAATCTATTATGGATGCTCCTACATTTGAATTTTCAACATCAGATTTACTCAAACTAATTCTCCCAACTTCTCCTCTAATTATTGCAGATGGAGCAGGAATATCTTTTATTCGGTATTTGGTTGATGTTGATACCGGTTGGCCATCAGGTAAAGTAGCGCTTGCCCTTATAGACACTTCAAATCCTTTTTGAGGAATCATAACATATTTAGAACCTTTAACTTTTCTAAGTCCAGGTGCTCTTGCTGTAATTTTATTATTAGCAATACCTGCTATAGAAATTGTCATAGGGTTTGGTATTCCTCGATAGACTACATTCATTTTATCAGCTGAAATAACTGCAGAACTAGGTTTAGCTATTACAGGAAAAGATTGTTTTACTGTAATATTAGATTCAATTCCATCATTTAAAAAGACAAGATCTCCAAGAATTTCATGGTCTCCAGGTTTACCCGTTATGATGTTTAATTTTACTCCACCAGGAATAAGTGTATAATCTCCTTCTTTTAATTTTACTCCATCAATAGTTAAATTCACAGAATTAGGATTTTGAGCTCCACCTTTTCTTCCTAAAATAACACTACCATCAAAAGTTTCACCTTGATAATAAGCACCTTTTTCAGTTTTTAAAAGTGTTATATAGTTTGACTCAGTAACACCAGACTCTAGCTCTAGCTCTTTACCTAAAAGGGTCTGTAAAACATCATGTTCCGTTGCTTTAATATCTCCTTGAATCATAGTTAGCTTAGCTAAAGAAGAAACTAAAGGAAAACCTTCATAATTTGCAGCTAACCAGGGCTGGGTTGTTCCATCTTTGTTTACTATTTGATTTTCCTGATCCTTTATATAATCTCCTGTATAAAAACGCTCTTCTACAAGGCCAATATATTCAGAATATTGACTTCCAAAAACTTGAATAACAGTAGCCTTATAATTTATCATACTTTGTATAAAATCTTCACCTTCTTCAGAAACACCGCCAGAATCAAAGAAAATAAGATCTAAAGCCTCACCCTTATCCATTTCTGAATATTTTTCAAGTTCTGGATCTTTAATTCTTTGTTTTTCTGTTATTCTACTTTTAATTTCTTTTATTTTATCATAAAACGCATCAGACTCATTTTTTATTTCTTTTGATGTTCTATCGTGACCTATCCACTTTCCTTCTTTTTCAGCTGCATTTGTACTTATTTTATCATAATAAACATCATTACTTTGGTCTAACCGAATATTGGCCGATTGTATCTTTTTAAACATTTGTCCAAACCCATCTAATACTTCTTTACCCACATTTAATGCAAGCATAGTAATAAATACTAAATACATTAAGCTAATAAGCTTCTGCCTGGGTGTTTCTTTTGCTCCTGCCATTTTCTATGCTTTAAGTTTTAGTTATTTATTTTTTCATCACAGAAAGCATTCCACCATAAACATCATTTAAAGATGCTAAATTTGCAGAAAGTGATTCCATTTGTTTTTTTAACTGAGCTACATCTGCCTCCATTTGATCTCGAATAACAGTATCTTTTCCAGCTCTTGATTCAGTAGATTTAACCTGAACTGCATATAATTTATTCAACTCGTCTAATTGCGAAGCAGCTTTATCTAATTGCTCAGAGTATTGAGAAGATGATGATATAGCAGTTGAAGCAGGTTCTAATGCTTTAGCAGATGATTCTAATTTTTTGATACTAGAAGTTAGGTTGTTCATAAGGCTTACATCTAACTTAGCTTCTTTCATTAGAGTGTCAATTTTAGAAGAAAGTCCCTCATCACCTGATTTACCTGATGCTTTAACTGGACCTGCTCCATTAATTTTTTTTACAAACTCTTCATGTTCTTCTTTAATTTCTCCAGTATTTAAGGCTGATACAGCAAAAATCAAAGCTTCAGTTCCTAACCCTATACCTAATACTAGTCCTCCTGTAATTGGTCCAATTTCAAGGTGGAGAATTTTAAAAAGGGCACCTACTATCACAACAGCTCCTCCTAATCCGAATAACATATGCATTGCTACTTTACTTCTTAATCTTTTGTTTAACGCTTTATCATCCATTTTAATAATTGTTTATTGTTAATACTAAATATACTAATTTATCTTATTTTAACCTTCGGTGTTCCCAAATAATCTTGAACTGTTCTAAACCCTATATAGCTTCTTGAAGTATCTGCATACTCAAAATCCCTAGAGCTTACTCGTAAAAAATATGCAACATCTTTCCATGAGCCACCTCTTACCACTTTTCGTTGTTCTTCTTTCAATGACATATTTGGACTTAGTGATGCAACGTAATCATACGCTCCAGTATCATAAGATGAATTTGTCCATTCAGCAACATTTCCAGCCATATTATATAAATTGTAATCATTAGGAAGATATGATTTAGCTTCTACTGTATAAACTGCTTGATCAACTGCATAATCTCCCCTAAGAGGTTTAAAATTTGCTAAAAAACATCCACGATCGTTCATTAAATAAGGCCCTCCCCACGGGTAGGTTCCTGAAGGAATACCACCACGTGCTGCATACTCCCATTCAGCCTCGGTAGGTAATCTAAAGTTACTAACCAATGGATCTCCTTTAGATTTTTGATAACTGTTTTTATAGTGGGTTCTCCAATTACAAAATGCCATTGCTTGTTTCCAAGAAATTCCAATAACTGGATAATCTTGGAATGCAGGATGTGAAAAATAATCGTTGTGCATTGGCTCATTATATGAATACATGAAATCTTTAATCCAAACTGTAGTATCAGGATATATTTGAACATCCTCATCTTTTATGAATGGTTTGCGATCAATAAATTGTTCTCGAGTTCTTTTTGACTCTCTTGCCGCTGCTTCAGCATCAAACCACTTATATTTATATCTAATTTTTTCAACGTCTATTTTCATTTCACCATCATACCAATATTCTGGAGGCAAATAAAGCTCATCCATAACTTCTGCATAGGTTTGATCAGGATAATCTCCTGTTCCCCATTCTATATCTTCATCCCAATTAAGTGGGCGACCAGAGTATGGGTCTGGCGAACCGTCACTTAAAGTATCTTGACCAGAATAATTTTCTAGCATATACTTTTGAAATTCATTTAATTTAGAAGTGTCTGCATCTTGAAAAGCCCATCTTCCTACCCCATCTTTATTATCAGGAGTTAATTCATCTTCAGCTGCCCTTCTGGCCATCATGGCAAGTGCAATAGAATCTTTTACCCAATAAACGAATTGTCTGTATTCACCATTAGTTATTTCAGTTTCATCCATATAAAAAGATGGAACAGTAACTGTCCTGGCTTGTGCATTTTGAAGTTGAGCAACATCTTCGTCAGACTTACCCATTATATAAGCACCACCCTCTATTAGTGTCATTCCAAAAGGTTTCTCAGGAAACCATTTTTTTTGTTTAACACCTACTAGTTCTCCCTTATCACGTTTACCACAACTTATTGCAGCTAGAACGATAACAATAATTAAAACAATTTTTTTCATAAGCTATTCAAGCTCTTTATTGTTCGATTTCTTTACAAAATTATTATTTCATTGCAAAGTACCACCAAAACTGATGGTTTTTTTTATTTTTTTTATCCTCGCTTTGATGCTTTCCACCATCGCTCAGGTAATTCATCATCACATGCAGCTTTATAATCTTGCTGTGTGCAAGGTAATAACGTTGATCTTTTTAATTTATTATCTATATAATTTTCATTTAACAATTCTACCCACCATCTTTTACTTGTTTCACTTTTGTGAAAAACTAATTCTCTATCTGATAAAGTTACAATATACTTTATAAATCCTTCACTAATTGACACTGGATACTCATTAAATCTATTTGAATAACCTTCAATAAAATACCAAATTATTTGAGATAAGAGTTGATGAAAAATAGGGCTACTTGGTAATTCAAATAAACCAAAACTCGTTACTCTATCACTAATACCAGAATAACGAGCAAGAGAGCAAATACTTCTACTATCTATTCCATTAGGCTGACCCAAGACGTTTGTTCCTGTAGCTGTCCATGATAATGATTTCATGTCAATACCCACAATATCTGCATCCCTAAAATAGGGCTCAGTTTGAGTTATATCATCAAGAACTTTTCCAAGACGCATAGATTCAAAATATAATTTTTCCATTAAATTGAGTTCTTCTTGAGCAATGAAAAAACTTTGATAGCCTAAATTAGTGAAATTATGGAGATAATTAGGCTCCTCCATTATAATTTGACTCATATAAGACCTCCCTGATATCAACTCTTCATCTTGTGAAAAATCAAATTGATTATCAATCGAAATAATGTTAGTTAATTGATTTTTTAATGAATATGACTTGTATATTGGGTAAATCATATCATGACTTCCTCCTATTAAAATTGGAATAATATTGCTTTTATGTAATTCATAACAAATCTCTGTGATTGCAAAATAAGTGTCATTTACTCCATTACCATTGGGTAAATTTCCTAAATCTGCTATTTTGAAATTCCAATTACCTGGAAAAAGATTATAAAAAGCACTTCGAAATGAATCTAAGTCATAATCCAAAGTTGGAAAGAAAGCATTTCGATTTTCAGTAATACCAATTATTCCTATTTTAACTTCATCCAAAGATGGAAGTCCAGAGCTTTGAGTATGAATATCAATAGTCTTGCCAATAACTTGATCAGGAGCAAGAACCAAACTATTCATAGAAGCTTGAGAAACAGGATGAAGCGACTTTAAACTCATTATTTCTTTTTTGTAGTAACTTTTTTCTTTTTACTTTTTATTGCAGCAATTCGATCCTGGGCTTCTTCGAGGGATATCTTTGAAGCATCAACAGTTTTAGGCAACTCTATTTTTAACTTCCCTTTTATTATATTGGATCTTCCCCATCTAGCTTTTTCTACTCTTATTCCTTCTTCAACCCAATTATTAATAATTTTATCCTTTTCCTTTTGTATTTTTTCCTCAATTAATTTTATAATATCAGAATCATTTAAGTTGTCAAAATTATAATTTTTGTTAACATTAATAAATAAATTATTCCATTTTATAAAAGGACCAAAACGACCTTTTCCCTTAGTAACAGGCATTCCATTATAATCATAAATTGGTGCATCAGCTTTTTTCTTTTCTTCAATAAGATCAACTGCTGTTTGATAATCAACTTCAGAAGCAATCACACCTTTAGTTAGTGACACAAACAATTTTCCGAATTTAACATATGGACCAAAACGACCATTGTTTACGGTAATTATTTCACCCTCATAATCTCCAAGATCTTTAGGTAACTGAAAAAGAACCAAAACTTCTTCTAAAGTGATAGTCTCTAATTTTTGATCAGGACTAAGACTAGCATATTGGGGCTTATCATCATCATCCATGTTTCCGATTTGGGCTAATGGCCCAAACTTTCCGAGCCTAACTTTAACAACTCTTCCATTTTGAGGATGATCTCCTAGTATTCTCTCCCCTGATTCACGTTGAGCGTTTTCCTTAACATGGTCAACTACATTATGAAATTCTGAATAAAAGGTCTTTAACATCCCTTTCCATTCCTGATTTCCATCAGCTATCCTATCAAAACTTTGCTCCACTTCTGCTGTAAAATTATAATCTAAAATGTTTTTAAAATTATTTACCAAAAAGTCATTAACAATCTTACCAATATCTGTGGGTATAAGTTTTCCTTTGTTAGATCCAACTTTTTCAGAAAGAGTTTTCTCGATAACATTGTTTTCAATAAATGATAAGTGAGTATAATTTCTTTCCAAGCCTTCATCCAAGCCTTTAGATACATATCCTCTGTTTTGAACAGTTGAAATTGTTGGAGCATAAGTAGAAGGCCTGCCTATTCCCAATTCCTCTAACCTTTTAACAAGAGCTGCCTCTGAAAAACGAGCTGGTGGCCTTGAAAAGCGCTGCACACTGCGTAGTTCTTTCAAATCCAATCTTTCATCTTTTGATATTTGAGGTAAAATTCCTTGATCTTCTTCCAAATCATCATCAGTGCCTTCAAGATAAACTTTCAAAAACCCCTCAAAAAGCAATACCTCTCCGTTAGCGACAAATATTTCATTATAATTAGAAGACTTTATTTTAAACTGTGTTCTTTCTAATTTTGCATCACTCATTTGAGAAGAGATAGTTCGTTTCCATATCAATTCATAAAGACGAATTTGATCAAAATCTCCTGCAGTAGTATTTTTACTTAAATCTGTGGGTCGAATTGCCTCATGTGCCTCTTGAGCTCCTTTGTTTTTGTTTTTATAATTCCTTGCCTGCACGAATTCTTCACCATAACGACTTTTAATTTCATTGATTGCAGCACCCTGCGCCTCCTTTGACAAGTTTACACTATCAGTTCGCATATAAGTTATTAATCCAGATTCATATAATCTTTGGGCAACAACCATAGTTTTAGTTACTGAGAAGTATAATTTTCTTGATGCTTCTTGCTGGAGAGTTGAAGTTGTAAAAGGAGCTGTTGGACTTTTCTTGCCAGGGTTTTTCTCAACAGAATCTATATGGTATTCACAATTCATATTGTTTTTCAAAAAAGTCAATGCACTCTCTTTGTTGTTAAGATTTTTTTGAAGTTGAGCTTTTATTTTTTTTCCGTCCTTGGTTACAAAAACTGCTTGAGATTTAAATAATCCTTTAGGATTAAATTCCTGAATCTCCCTTTCCTTTTCAACTATTAATCTTACTGCTACTGATTGAACTCTACCTGCAGACAACCCTCCCTTTACTTTACTCCATAATACCGGAGAAAGTTCGTAACCTACAAGACGGTCTAAAATTCTTCTAGCTTGTTGGGCATTTACTAAATTTTCATCAATCAATCTTGGATTTTCAATTGCTTTTAAAATTGCACTTTTTGTTATTTCATGAAAGACAATTCTTTTTGTGTTGTTTATGTCTAAATTTAATTGTTGTAATAAATGCCATGCTATAGCCTCCCCTTCTCTATCCTCATCCGAAGCTAGCCAAACTGTTGTTGCCTTTTTGGCGAGACTTTTTAATTCTCTAACAACTTTCTTTTTGTCTTCTGTGACTATATACTTAGGGGAAAAATCTGATTCAACGGCAACACCTAATTCATTTGAAGGTAGATCAGCAATATGACCAAAACTTGATGCAACTTTAAATTCCTTACCTAGAAACTTTTCTATAGTTTTTGCTTTTGCAGGAGATTCTACAATAACTAAATTTTTGGCCATGGGATTCAAATTTTGAGAACAAAAGTATATAGTTTTTTTTATTATCAATTTAATTATTCAATAAAAGAGATTTTTTTTAATCAAATTATTAAAGGTTTCATAAAATAAAAGAAGATTAGAAAATTTTGAAATTGTTTTTTTTGAATTTATTTTTATATGACAAAATGACATAAAATCATTATATTTGTGGTTGAATTGAGACTGGGATAAAGTGATTTGGTGGGAACTAATAATTAAAATTTTTCACACCACACTTCTCACAAAAAGAAATTAGATGAAAGGATTAACTACAAAGGAACTAAAGAGAAACCCAAACCAATACAATGGTGAAGTGTTAGAATCCCACCAAAGTTCCCACCATACAAATTCATCTCAATCATCTAAGGATAAGGTGGTTACGAAAAGTAAGAGGTTCTATATAGAGAGTTCGTTCTGTTAATTATATACTGATAATCAGATACTTAAGTATCCTAAAAAATATTATCACCTCATTATACCCTCACATTAATTTAATTCACTATCTTTGTTTTATACAGAGGTAAGGATGGATACAAAACAATTAAAAGAAAGATATGGTTGGAGTAAAGATTTAGAAAATCAAATCATATCATTAAATAAACAACTCAAAGAAGATTATAGAGGCAGTTTCAAATTAAAGAAACTGAAAGGTAAATATTATTGGTATTACCAATTATCTGCTAGGGTAAAGAGTAGAGAAAAATATCTTTGTTCGGTAGAGCCAAACGATTTAGAACCAAATCAAACCTCATTTAATTACGCTGTAATTATTTTACAAGAAAAACTTCGTTCTAAATTCGTGATGGGTATTAGGAATAAATCATATCTCCACACTTATATAATTCCATTCAAAGAATATATTGACAATGATAAAAACTTAACCTCTTCTGTAATTTCAGGAAGAAGGAATACAATTGATAGATTTGGAAGTTGGTGTAAAAACGAAGGAATTAGATTGAATGTTGTTCCAACCAATGATATAAAAATTGTTTATGGAAATTATATAAGGTTTATAGAAAACAAAGGTTTAGTTCGTACATCTGTAAAGGCTCAAATTCAAATCGTTAGATATTTTTTAGATTGGTTATGTAGAGATAAAGAAAGTTTGAGAGGAGCTGAATTATTTCCATCACATCCTATCACATTAAAGTTTCAAAATGAAATACTAAAAGATATGATTACAACTCCTCAAAGAGAAGTAAAAATATTTAGAAATTCTTATTATGAAGAGAGTTGGAATCAATGTAGTAGTAAGATTCAAGAGATATGGCAAGGATATTGTGAGAACGAAGGGAGATTGGATAGAATTAGAGATAAAAATGGAAAAATAAATCAGGCTCCTCACATGATTGGTCGTGATATTGTTTATTTCATATCCTATCTCCAATTAAGAATGGGATTTAGAGTTGGTGAGGTTTTATATTCATATAGAAACAGAGATGTATATAATAATTTCCACAGAACAAATTATCCAAATGAAATGGCCTCTTATTGGGAAAACTCATCAGATGGTTGGATTATACACATTATTAAATCAAAAAATAAAGATAGAAGTGTTCCCTTTACAGATACAATTAGGAGTTGGAAAATGCCTCCATCAGAAGAATTATTAAAGGTTTCAAAATGTGTTTTAGATAAGAAAGAAAATCCACTCTATTGGGATACTCCTTTCGTAGAGGTTTGTATGGAGTTATTTCCAAATTCTTATTATATGTTTCCATCACCAAACTATAAGGAATCTCCTAATTCTAAAAGAAGTAAAACTTATTATATGAATGAGTTTAAGGCTGAAATGGTATTGAGAAATGAATGGGATAAATTTGGTATTAGTTCTTCACACGATTTGAGAAGATTCTTTATCTCTCATTCTATCACAAATGATAAATTATCTCCATTTCAAATATCTTCCATAACTGGCCATAATATCTCAACGATGGAGAAATTTTATATTCGTGATAATAATGAAGAGAAGTTCAAACACTTCAAACGAGTTTCACAGAAAGATTTATTGAATAGTATTAAGAAATAGATTAATCACTCATCAAATCAGCGAACTCCATTGAACTAACAACTGGTTGTTGTTTTAATCCCTCCACATACTCTCTTCCTTTTATTCCATCATAGATTTCATTAGAGATATATTTTCTGATTTTAGTGATTGTATTCTTATTGATTTTACCATCCAATAATCTTATCACTTCACTTCCTTTCATACCCATCTTTAAGTAATCAACAGCCTTTGAATGTTTCATTAGAAATCGTTGGGGAGTTTCCTTTCCTCTTTTGATTCTATTATCATATCTACCCCTATCCTTCGCTATCTGGATTCCTTCTTTCTGGCGTTCTGCTCGGATTTCATTCTCAACCTCACCAAACGCACCCATTATTGTAATCATCAGTTTAACCATATATGAAGTGTTTCCATCTTCACCCAAAGTATTCAATCCTTCTTTTTTGAAATAAACATTCACACCCCTCTCACTACAATACTCAATAAATTCTAATAATGATTTAACATTCCTTGCACATCTATCAATTGAGTGAATGTGGATATAGTTAATTAAATTCTCATCTATGAGGATTTTAATTTGTTTTCCAGATGGGCGTTCAAATATTGGAATCGTTCCAGATATTTTATCCTCTTTGAAGAATTGAAAGTTATTGACTTCAAATTCTACTCTTCTCTCTTTTTGGTGTTCTTCCTTTGAAACTTTAATTCTAGTGTCTTTGATTTTAACTAAAGACTCACCATAACCAACCCCAGTAATTCTATTCGGATTTTTAATTCTAGACTTTATATAAGCAACTATTGACTTAGATCTTCCGTCAGATAATCTTAAGTTATATTCATTTTTTCCTCTTCGATCTGTGTAGGCTTTAACTTTGACTTCCATATTTGGGTATAAATTAAGAGCAGCAATTACCTCATCAATTCTGTCAATGTATTTTTTCCAAACATCTGCTGAATCAAACTCAAAATATATAGGTCTAAAAACATATTCAATATCAATAAGAGGCTCATTTTTTAATGATTTTTCTCTTTCTAAATAAACATTAATTGGTTGTGTTTTAGAATATGATGTTTCCAAATAATAACTAAAAGTGTCTTTTTTTATTTCAGGACCTTTAGGTAAATACCAAAAACTTCCATTAGCTTGAATATCAACAGTTCCGTTATTTGGAGTTTGATATAGAAAAACTTCCTTTTCCACCAGACTATTTAAGGGGTCTTCCGAAAGCATTAAAAATTCATCATTTTTTAAAACTCCATCAAAAGATTTAACTAAAGTGTCAGACCCAAATATATATCTATCCTCCACCCCTTTAACCTTCGGCTTTGAAACAAAATAATAATTATCATCATTACCTGCGCCTCCTTTCCTATTTGAACTTATAAAACCAAGTTTAGTTTTTGGATCTAGATAAAAACCAAAATCATCTTCCTCTGAGCTGAATGGAACTCCAAGAGGTTCTATTGACCATCTGTTTTCAATTAAACGATTAGCCATAAAAGGATCTAGATTTCCAAGACCTAATTTTTGATTAGATGAATAAAACAAAACATCATCATTATACACATAAGGAAACACCTCATCAGAATCAGTGTTAATATCAATTCCCATATTTTCTAGCTCCCCAATTATACCGTTCTGATTAAAACGTACCCTATATAAATCCATACCTCCATAACCCTGTGGCCTATCACTTGAAAAATAAAGCCATTGATTCTTAGAATCATAAGTTGGATGCATGTTTGAATAATTATCATTTAATTCAAAAAGAGGCTCCAGAATAACCTCTTTTTCTGATAATGGATAATCTACCTGATAAATATTTAATTGATACTTTTTTTCACATAATTCCGACTTTATTTATTTAAGTATACCCAACCTTCAAAATCTATGTTTCCATTGCCATCTAAATCCAATCGATAGTAATAACTACCCTCCGGCATTAAAGCTCCATTGTACTGTCCACTCCAGTCGTTGTTATAAGGACTGGCAGTAAATATCTGTTTTCCAGTACGAGTAAAGATCCACACCTGACTCTTGAAGTATCTTTCAATCTCCATGATCTTCCAAGTGTCAGCTACTCCATCTCCATTGGGAGAGAAAAAATTAGTGATCTGAAAATCTAATTCTTCTGATTTAAAATCCTCTGGAAAACTCTCTTCATCAAGGGGATCTGTTCCTGCTGCAGTCTCATCAGCATTAGGGTAACCATCTCCATCTTGATCATTAAATTGATTATTATTTTCAGTGTCTCTTTGATCGGACACCCCATCACTGTCTCCATCTAATATGTCTGATTCAAGAGCATCATAAAGCCCATCTCCATCTGAATCATCATCGGTAGGGTCTCCATTTCCATTAGCATCTTCCTCTACAGTAAGCACTCCATCATTATCATCATCATTGTCTATTGCGTCGTAAATCCCATCTCCATCAGTATCGTCATCTGTGGGATCTCCATTACCGTTAGCATCTTCATCTAAAGAAGGAACTCCATCTCCATCATCATCAGAATCTATTGCGTCGTAGATCCCATCTCCATCTGAATCGTCATCTGTGGGATCTCCATTACCGTTAGCATCTTCCTCTAAAGAAGGAACTCCATCTCCATCATCGTCAGTGTCTATATTATTGGGAATACCATCTCCATCGGTATCTAAATTTTCTTCCTGTATATCAGGAATACCGTCATTGTCATTATCTAGATCATCATTATCTCCCGAGCCATCTCCATCGGTATCTATCCACTCAAACTCATTAAATTGAAAAGCGTCAAAATCATCAGGATATCCATCATTGTCATCATCGGTATCTACGTTATCTCCTATTCCGTCTAAATCCCAATCAGACCACTCTAAAGAATCCAGTGGAAAAAGATCTTCATAATCCCAATACCCATCATTGTCGTCATCTAAATCTAGACTATCTCCAATTCCATCCCCATCAGTATCTAAATCACTTACAACAAAAACAGCACTAATTGATGAGGAATCGTATTTACTTGTGGATGATTGTACTGCACTTATTATACAACTCCCAATCCCTGTAATTATTATTTGACTTCCAGATACTGTTGCAATATCAAGATTACTTGAGCTGTATAGAATTTCTCCTGGTCTATTGGAAGTTGGAGGTGTTATTTCAAAATCATCATCTGTAATTAATTTATCTGGAATTGCAAAATCAGTCAATATGCTCTGTCCTTTTAAAACATTTATTTCTACAATTTGAGGAGCAGCCATATTATAAATATTATTACCCGGTTGAGTAACACGGACTCTAATAAGTCCAATATAATCAATATCAAGGGTGCTATCAACCAATGAAACTTCAAGATTTGAACCAACAGGAAAAATTAATTCATATCCAACATCAAGAGATGAATCAGAACTAGCATTAATTGTATAAGTCAAGTTTTCAGAATAATAAATAACTTCTGGAGGATCAGGATTAAAAATGATATTTTGATTTGATTTTACAACATCAATAACAAACGTTAAAGTTGCTGAATTATAATTTGGATGAAAAGCTGGATCAGTATCAAAAGTTATAGAAACCAAACCAGTCTGATTGATACTTATTAATTCATAATTTGAAATTGAACCAGATAAAATAGCAGCTGAACCATTTGCCAAAGAAATTATAACTGGAGCTCCAGAGCTAGAAATGGCTGAAATAGGAAGTGTAGTAAAATCTTTTAAAGGCTGAACAATTGGAATTTCACCAACGGTAATATATTGATCCACTTTATCCACCGTCAGAATCATCGTAGCGGTAGCTGAAGTATAATTACTATCAGAAGCCTGATTTACTGTAACTATCGTACTTCCTGCTCCTTGGATAGTTACAGTATTTCCAGAGACAGTAGCTACACTCCCATCTGCAATACTATAAGTAAAGGATCCTGTACTACTAGAGGTGGCACTTAAGGTAAAGTCTGGATCTCCAAAAGTTTTGGTAATATCACCAAAAGTAATTGTTGAATTTGCTTTAATAACAGTAAGGGTCATTGTAGCAGTTCCTGCATTATAACTTGCATCAGAAGCCTGATTTACTGTAACTATCGTACTTCCTGCTCCTTGGATAGTTACAGTATTTCCAGAGACAGTAGCTACACTCCCATCTGCAATACTATAAGTAAAGGATCCTGTACTACTAGAGGTG